>Ga0102590_1001420_pt1 | contig 36674 bp, 34 predicted proteins | sample AraplaMF_Col_mMF_FD_76859 | JGI IMG/M metagenome (GOLD analysis project Ga0102590, IMG submission 76859) | Arabidopsis root microbial communities from the University of North Carolina, USA - plate scrape MF_Col_mMF | ecosystem: Host-associated > Plants > Roots > Endosphere | place: USA... | reverse complement strand
AGCGGTCGCTGATCCATCGCGCCAGCGTCACCGAGATGGTGGTGCCCTATGCCGACCCGACCGAGAACCACTTCTGGAAGTCGGCGTTCGATGCCGGCGAATACGGCCTCGGCATGCTCGCCAATGCGCTGGAGCTCGGCTGCGACTGCCTCGGCAACATCCATTATTTCGACGTGCCGGCCGCCGACAACAAGGGCGAGCCATTCGTCATGCAGAACGCGATCTGCATGCATGAAGAAGACTACGGAATTGCTTGGAAACACTATGAATTCCGCAACGGCCTGTTCGAGGTCCGCCGTTCGCGCCGCCTCGTCATCTCGTTCTTCGCCACCGTCGGCAATTACGACTACGGCTTCTATTGGTACCTCTACCAGGACGGCACGATCCAGCTCGAGGCCAAGCTCACCGGCATCATCCAGACCGCCGCGGTGCCATCCGGCCAGACGTACAAGTGGGGCGGCATGGTCGACGACAATCTCGGCGGTCCGACGCACCAGCACTTCTTCAACGTGCGCATGCACATGGATCTCGACGGCGGCGGCAACACCGTCACCGAGCACGAGTTCGTGCCGCGGCCCTGGGGCGCGGACAACCCACATGGCAACGCGTTCGACACCACGACGCGCGTGCTGTCGCGCGAGCGGGACGCCGCGGCGATCGCCAATGGCGAGACCGGCCGGTTCTGGAAGATCAGCAATCCCAACGAGACCAACTCCGTCGGCAATGCGCCGGCCTACAAGCTCGTCGTCAATCCGAGCCCGCTGATGCTGGCGCAGGAGGGCAGCTATGTGCGTAAGCGCGGCGGTTTCGCCACCAAGCACGTCTGGGTGACGGCGTTCGATCCGGACGAAAAATACGCCAGCGGCGACTATCCCAACGTCCACGCCGGCGGCGACGGCCTGCCGCGCTACGCCGCGCAGAACCGCAATATCGAGAATGCCGACATCGTGGTGTGGCACTCCTTTGGCCACACCCATGTCTGCAAGCCCGAGGACTTTCCGATCATGCCGGTCGAATATGCCGGCTTCATGCTCAAGCCGACCGGCTTCTTCGCGGCCAATGCCGCCGGCGACATCCCGCCTGACCGTAACAGCCGCAGCGTGCTCGCGGGCGAGGAGAAGGGCGGCGGCGGCTCGTGCTGCCACAAGGGCTAGACATTTGGAGATGATTGCGGCTCGCCTCGCACCGGCGAACCGCCAAGACGACAGCCTAACGGGACCGGTCGGCGCGCAAGGTCTCGAGATATGCCACGACCGCCTCGATCTGGTTCTCCGTCAGCCTCGGATTGGCCATGGCCTGAGCAGGCCCGATCCGGCGGTGGCCCGACGAGAGCAATTGGCGGATCGCATCGGCCGAGAATGACGACCGGACGACGATCTCCGGGAAGTCCGGTGCCGGCGGGCGGGACGCCGACGATTCCTTCGCAACGTCTGCAATGACGTGGCAGGTTCCGCAGGACGCGCGCGCAAGCGCCTTGCCCTCGGTCACCTGATCGACGAACAGCTGATTTGGAACGGGTGGTATGGCGGGCAGCTGAATCGCGATCGACGCATGTCCGTTGGCGCGATGGCAGCCGTTGCATTCGTTCGTCAGGCTCGAATAGGCCTTGGTGAACACGGAGAGGTTCTTGAGCCGGACGGCCTGGCGCACGGCTTCCAAATGCTCCTTCGTCCGCGTGACCTGGCTCCGGATCGAGCCCTCGGCAGCCAGCAGCTTGCCGGCTGCCTCGAGGGTAAGGTCGATCTTCTGAACCTCGTAGCTTGCAAGGGCCCAGTTGCCGAGCTTGCCGGCAAACCACAGCTTGGCGTGCTGAAGCTGAAGCCGGGTCATCGCGTCGGAGAGGGCGATCGGATCAGCGACCGGCGCGGATTGCGCCGCCGCACTTCCATGCAGAACCGGCAGCGCCGCGGTCGCCGAGCACGCTGCCAGGAAAGCTGCAAGGTACAAGGCTCGCAGGCGCATGGGATTCCCGATCGCTGAACGGCGCCAGCATCGCACCCGGGCGCGGTCCGACGTTGATCCTGGTCAAGATGCCGGTCGAGGCGGGAGCTATCTGTGAGCTGCTCCGGAGACCACACATGCAAGCACACCAGATCATGTCCCAGCCGGTGGTCACGATCAGCCCCGAATCCTCGGTTGCCAACGCGATCCAATTAATGCTGTCGCATCACTTCAGCGGGTTGCCGGTCACCGACGCAGCCGGAAAGCTGGTCGGCATCGTCTGCGAAAGCGATTTCCTGCGAAGGACGGAAATCGGGACGGAGCATGTGCGCAGACGGCTGCTGTCGCTCCTGCTCGGAGCAGACCGCATCGCGCGGGAGTTCGTGAAGGAGCACGGGCAGAAGGTCGAACAGGTCATGACACCTGACCCGGTGACCGTGGCCGAAGACACGCCGCTCGACGAGATCGCCGCCTTGATGGAGTGCCGGCGGGTCAACCATGTGCCGGTGATGCACGAAGGGCGAATCGTCGGGATGATCACCCGCTCCGACTTCGTGTCCGCGGTTGCCGGCCCGCTGACGAAAGTCCCGGGCAGCCTGGAGAACGACAATCAGATTCGGCAGTCTGTTCTCGCCGCAATGTCGGATGCGCCGTGGCATCCAAGCGGACTGAATGTCAGCGTCAGGGACGGTGTCGTGACCTTGCGTGGCGTCGTCCGAAGCGAGGCCGCGCGTCAGGCAGCGGTCGTGGCCTGCGAAACCGTTCCCGGTGTCCTGGCGGTGGAGGATCGTCTTTGCCTTCAGACGCTTCGGGCAGATCCGGAGGACGATTATGGCGGCGGAGATATCGTATCGCTCCCGGCCGAGACGTCGACCGCCGACGATGAGCCATTGTGACCGAGCCAGACCTTGTTACCGCCAAGGGCTTGTCTGCTCAGCGCCGCGTCATTGCCTCGCAGCGGCACGGTTCGGTTCAGCCTTCACGGCGTGTGCCACCTTTTTCGACAGCGCGGTCTTGAGCTTTTGAGTCGAGGGGATGCAGAGGATGACTTCGAGAATCCCATAGAGAGCGAAGATCATCAGCACCTTGACTGCCTCGTTGGTCATCTCGGCCTCCTCCTGTCACAGTGGCACCTTAACGCACCAGGCGATCCGCAAAAAATCGGGAGCGTTGCTTAAGGATATATACGTAATGACTATCCGAGCTGGTGGGCGCCGTCCTTGAGCGCGATCAAACGAAGGCATCCGCGACCGTAGCCACGAGTTGAAGCGCTCGCCATCGCCAGGTCAGGGCGGCGAAGGCAGCCGCTGAATTTTTCCGATTGGCCGTGAGCCGATCGGGGCAACCGACTACGCCAGTTCCAGATCGCTGCCGCGCGCGCCGCCCGGCGCCAATCCGATCGAGGCCGGTCCGGCAATGAGATTATCGAGGTCGACCAGCAATAGATCGGCAAGATGTGTGAGCTGGTGGAGAGGGATGCTCACCTCACCGCTCTCGGCACGTGATACGAACTCGGGCGAGACGGCGAGGAAATTCGCAATCTGGATCTCGGTATAACCACGCGCTTCCCGCGCAGCTTTGACCTGCGCGCCGATATGCTGCCTGTGCAGGGCCTGCTCTTCGTCGGTCATCATGAGGGCCTGCTCGTCCGGGCTGGCAACGCCATCGGCGAACGCAACGCCGAGCAAACGTCGCTTCTGCCATGCAACACGGCAGGTCTTTCGCAGCCCGTCGGCAAAGACCAGCGTGGCCTCTTTCGGAAACGACAGCGACCAGTCGAGCTTCAGTCTCGCGCCCGTGCCTGATACGTCGCAGATCGTGCAGGGAATGCTGACGGCACCCCTGGCGCCGTCAAACTCGATGATCCCAGTCCTGGCCGTGGATTGCCTGGCCGCAGCACGCAATTCGTTCATGAATGTCGAACCCCGGATGCCCAGCTCGCGCCGGCACAGAACGTTGCGGCGCATCCCGCAAAGTGACCGAAATATCCCGCAACATAGTCTACCGCCGGGGTTCCTCAGGCTCAATCGAGCGGCGAGGGCATGGTAAAGGTTTCGTTCTCCGCGCAGGCCTTCGATGTCGCCGGACGTCCCGTTCGGTCGTCGACCGCGCCAGCTCGTCTAGAACAATTCCAGATCCAGCGAACCATGCAACGCTTGTGCGTGCGTGAGCGCATTCGCCGCACCTGCTGCACACAGTCTGGAGAAATTCTAACGCTGTTCCTATCGCGCTCTGAAATCGGCTGCGTTAGGGCGAGACATCAAAAACGATACCGGCTAGGCCGCGGTGCGTAGGTCCGTCCGGCAATGGCGGCCGGACCTTCGGAATGAGACCTGAGCGATGAGAGCGATATTCGGCAAGCTGCATCGCTGGGCGGGACTGCTGACGGCCGGCTTCCTGTTCTTTTCCGGCATCACCGGTGCGATCATCTCATGGGACCACGAGATCGACGACGTCCTGAACAGCCATCTGTTCGACGTCTCGACCAAAGGTCCGGCGATTCCCTCGATCGAGCTCGCCGGGATGATCGAGCAGCGCGATCCCCGCGCGCGCGTCGTCTACCTCTTCATGGCGCCGGAGCAGGGGCACTCGCTGTGGTTCTTCGTGATGCCGAGGATCGATCCGGCGACCGGCAAGCGTTTCACGATCGACTACAACCAGGTCTTCCTCGATCCCAACACGGGTGTTGAGCTCGGCCGGCGCTATTGGGGCGCGGTGTGGCCGGTGACGCGCGAGAACCTCGTCTCGTTCCTCTACAAGCTGCACTACACCATGCACATTCCGGAGTTCTGGGGCAGCGATCGCTGGGGCATGCGCGTGCTCGGAATCATCGCGATCATCTGGACCATCGACTGCTTCGTCGGTTTCTATCTGACGCTGCCATCGCGGCGAAGCAAGAAGGCCGCGCGGGCGCCGCAGGTCGCGCGCCAGCTCGATCGCGGTTTCTGGACGCGCTGGGCGCCGGCATGGACAATCAAGACATCAGGCAGCGCCTATCGGATCAATTTCGACATCCACCGCGCCTTTAGCCTGTGGACCTGGGGCTTGCTGTTCATCATCGCCTTCACGGCGTTCTCACTGAATCTGTATTTCGAGGTGTTCTCGCCGCTGATGAAGATGGTGTCGAACTACACGCCGACGCCCTATGAGCAGCGGCCCTACCGCGATCTCGACGATCCCATCGAGCCCAAGGTCAGCTTCGCCGACATCGCCGCGCGGGCTGCTGCCGACGGCAAGCGGCGAGGGTGGACAGTCCCGGTCGGCTCGATCAATTACGGCCCGGCCCATGGCGTCTATGCGGCGGCCTTCTTCCATCCCGGCGACGATCACGGCGCCGGCGGCGTCGGTCCGGCGCAGCTCTACTACGACAGCGAGGATGGCGGTCCGCTCGGCGAGCGGCTGCCCTGGGTCGGCACCGCCGCCGACATCTTCGTGCAGGCGCAGTTCCCGCTGCATTCGGGCCGCATCGTGGGACTGTTCGGCCGGATCCTGATCTCGATCATGGGCTTGGTGGTGGCGGCCCTCTCGGTCACCGGTGTCGTGATCTGGTGGCGCAAGCGCAGGGCGCGCATTCGCGTGCGCGAGACCGCTGCAGTGCGCCTGAGCCGGCAGCTCACGCCGGCGGAGTAGGGCTCACGCAAGCCACCGCCAACTCGACCGCCAGCACGACGATGGTGGCCGAGCAGACTCCGGAACTCAGGCTGCCATCCTCACGGGCAGGGATGTCGCAGGCCGTCGTAGCCAAGATAGGTGCCGGAATACGGGTCGTATGACCTGAAGCGTTGCGCGCAATAGCCGACCGCGTCGCCATCGACATAGGGGGGCGGAGCGACATAGGCCGGACCGTAATAGCCCGGCGGGTAGCCGTAATAGCCGTAGGGCTGCGTAGCGCCAATAATTGCCCCGCCGATCAGCGCGCCAGCGATTCCTGCACCAATTCCAATGCCCACGCCGCCATGATGGTGGCCACCCCAGCCGCGGCGATATTGCACGGTCTCCACCGATGGCGCCGCCGCGCCGCGCAGCATCAGCGCGGAGGTTGCCGGCGCTGCCGCGAGAGGCGCGACAAACCAGGGCGAGGCAGCGACGATGAACGCAACAAGCACAGTCCTAGACGACTTCATGACAACTCTCCAAATGCACTTCCGGGCCACGCAGCTTTCTTCGCAGCCGGCATCTTTACAATAATGATCCGGGAACGCCTGCGTGACTTGATCCAGCGCAACGGGAGCACGGATCGAGCAAACAAACTTGGTTTGCTGATCGGAAACATTCGCAAATCAGCGCAATGCTACGTACAGAAAATCGGGCACGATCCTAGCTCCGCATGCGAGCATGCGTGCTGCTTCGGTCAACAATGCCACTGATCGAGAACCGGTGCTCGGGCAGGCCTTGCGCGACGCCATGGATGGCAAGCAGATGACCGGCCTCAGGCTCGATGCTCAACCGCTGCGGATCCAGAAACTTTCGCGCTGTCGTGACATACAGCGTCTTGAGATCATCTCCGCCAAAGCACAGGCAGGTCGGATTGGTGACGGGCAGGGGGATAACGGTGTCGATCTGCCCGTCCGGGCGATAGCGCGCGATCCGGCCGCCCGAGAAGAACGCCGTCCACAGCCCGCCGTCAACGTCGACGCAGGCGCCGTCGGGTCTCTCTCCGGAAGCGCTATAGTCGGCAAACAAGCGCCTGTTACCGATCACGCCGTGGTCGAGATCGAAGTCGAAAGCCCAGGTCCGATATCGCCGCGTGTCCGTGAAATAGAGCGTGCTGTTGTCGGGGGCGAATGCGATCCCGTTGGTCACGATGACGTCACCGAACATGCGCATCACTTGGCCGTCACCGGTGACCCGATACAGCGCACCGTTCGGCCGGTGCAATTGGTTGTCCATGGTGCCGATCCACAGGCGGCCGCGCGCGTCGACGCGGCCGTCGTTGAGGCGGTTGTCCGGGCCGTTCTCGACCTCGCAGAAATGACCGGGAGGGGCGCCGTCGGACGAGCGACGGGACAGACGCAAATCCTGCGCGAGCAGATGCGAGCCATCCGCCGTCAGGGCCTGACTGCCGAGGAATTGGCCCTCATAGGAGGACACATGATGGGCGCCTGTGGCCGGGTCGAAGGATTGATGCAGACGGCCGTCGATGTCGATCCACCACAGCTTGCGTGACCGGTCGCACCACAACGGCGTCTCACCGAGAATATCCGCACCGGCGACCGCGGTCTCGACTCGATGCGCGGGGATCGAATTCGCCGTCATCCCTGAATCCGGTTCCAGCCGCGCGCGCCGTCGCCAAAAGCCTGATACCCGTCCGCAGTCACGGCGATCGTATCCTCGAGCTTGATGAAGCCCCGTCGCTTGTGGGGCAACGTGGTCTCGATCGAAATGATCATGCCGGCTTCCAGCGGCGCGTTGGCGTCGTCGGCGGGATAGGGAATGGGGCCGTTCGACGTCAGGCGGGGCGCTTCGTGGCTGACGATGCCCATGCCATGGGCGACGAAATGCATTTGCTTGCCGTGGGCGGATCGCGCGAGCGCTTCATTTGCGGCGGTGTAGATCTCGGCGCCGACAAGACCTGCCCGTATCGGCGCGCGGGCCGCTTGCTGGATCATGTCGACTTCCGCGAGCAGATCGACAAGCTCCCCATCCGGCGCTCCGTGCACGGCCATCCGGCAGAGATCGCCAATGTAGCCACGGTAGTTGCCGCCCGAATCCAGCGAGACGATGTCGCCAGGCTCAAGGCGCTGGTCCGAGGGAGCGCGGTTGAGACTCATTCCCAACGTCACCAGGGCGTATTCGAAGATCATGTCGCGGGACAGCTCGGCCTGCCGCAGATGAGCGATGATCTCGCGCTTGCTATGTCCGGGTCGGGCGTGGTTGACCGCGTCCAGCATGGAGGCGACCACGCGCTCGGACGCCTCGCGGAGGATCTTTAACTCGGCCGCGGTCTTGATTGATCGCAGCTTCTCGAGTGGACGCATCGCCTCAACGAGTTGGCAATCGGGCAGCTCCCGGCGCAGCACGTCCGCCGCATCGGCCGGCAGGAACGACATCTCGATCCCGATACGAAACCCGGGCGTCGCGATCGCTTTGACATGCTCGACGGCGAGCGTCATCGCTTCGATCGAGGTTGACGATCCGAACACGACCGGGGGCATCCAGTATCCGGCTTCCGTCCTGTTCTGGACGCTGTCCCGTTCGTTGCGGTTGGCGATGTAGGCCGACTTGTCCGGCGCGCCCTTCACATAGACGATGACGGGCAGAAACCGACTGACGCCGATCGCTTCCAGGTAGTCGAACTGGAAGTGATAGTAGCCGCCGAGAAGGTACTGAATGTTGTGCCTGGAGGTCACGATAAGGACGTCGATGCCTGAAGCGTCGAGCAGGCCGTCAAGCCTGGTCGTGGAGAATGGAATTTTGGGGGGCATTGATCGTTCTTTTTCGTCGACGACTTGATCTTCTCGGCGGGAGAGGGCGGTCAGCTGTCCTTCCATGAGGACAGCGCATGCGCGACGCAGCCATTGATGTGGTCGCTGAGGACGTTCCTGGCGCTCTTGATGTCCCGCTTCAGGGCGGCTTCCAGCAGGGCCTTGTGCTGGTTGATCGTCTCCGCACCGCGATAGCGCAGCGCATAGCGAAAATATTTGTCGAACACGACCGAGTGGGTATGCATCAACTCGCGCGACCCGCAGCTTGAAATCAAAGCCTGGTGGAATTCGCCGTCATACCGCTTGCGCAGCTCGGGATCGTCGCCCTCCTTCAAGACAGTGCGTTCGGTCGCCGCCAGCTTGTGATGCGCGGACACGACGCGGCCTTCCCACTCGACGTCGCCGGCGCGGAACGACTCGGCCATCGCATGATGCTCCAGCAGGATGCGCAGGTCGGCGAGCTCGCGCAGGTTCTGGATCGAGATGGGCGCCACCTCGAATCCACGCTGGCCTTCGGCGACCACAAAGCCTTCGGACGTCAGGCGATTGAGGATCTCACGCAGCGTCGAGATGCTGACACCGTAATCCTCCTTCATCGCGTCGAGCCGGAGACGCCCCGAGGGCGTGAGCACGCCGAAAATGATGTCGGAGCGAATGCGCTGATAGCCGCTGTCGCCCGCCGACATTGGCCGTTCCTCTAGTGACGTCATGCGCTTCTCGTCCCGCTTGCCAGGATTGCCGACCTCCCTGAGGCGGCCGAACCATCAATGTTGCCAGCAATATAGCAGAACGAATGTATCTGACGTCTACAGAAATATCATATGAAATGGATATTGTCGTTTGACACGGAAATATATGTATGATGTCTGAATAAGCTGAGGGTGCGGAAAATGATGGCTTAAGCCGCCGTTCGTGCCCGGAGAACAGGGAGGAAACGATGAGCTTGTTGGTACGGGCGCTGTCGGCGACGGCGATCTGCGTGGCGCTGACGGTCGGCGCATCCGCCGCCGATGATATTCAGGAGCGGACGATCAGGTGGGGCCACCTGAACAACACCGATCACCCCGTCAGCTTTGGCGTGCAGAAGTTTGCCGAGATCCTGCTGGCGAAGAGCGGGGGCAAGATGAAGGTCCGCGAGTTCGCGGCCTCGCAGCTCGGCAACGAATTGCAGCAACAGTCCGCGCTGCGCGGCGGCACGCAGGAAATGCTATCGGCCTCGACCACATCGCTGGCGACTGTCGTGCCCGAGTTCGGCCTGATCGATTTCCCGTTCCTCTTCAACACGACCGAGCAGGCTGATGCGCTCGCGACCGGCAAATTCGGCACGGCGATGCTCGATACGCTGCCCTCGAAGGGGCTGACGGGTCTCGGCTATTGGGGCCTGGGCTTTCGCAACGTCACCAACAGCACCCGCCCGATCACCAAGGTCGAGGACTTCAGCGGGCTCAAGCTTCGCGTGATTCCGAACCCGGTCTATCTCGAAAGCTTCAGCGCGTTTAAGGCCAATCCGGTCCCGATGGCCTTCGGCGAGCTGTATTCGGCGCTGGAGACCCGCACCGTCGACGGCCAGGAGAATCCCTACACGGTCATTCTGTCCAACAAATTCTACGAAGTGCAGAAATACGTCTCCGCGACGAACCACACCTTCACCCTGAACATCATCCTGGTGAGCAAGATTTTCTGGGACAAGCTGTCGCCGACCGAGCAGAAGCTGATGCGCGAGGCTTATGAAGAAAGCCGCGGCTATCAGAAGGAGCAGACGCGTCTTCAGACCGAGAAGGCCTTGGCGGAATTGCAGGCCAAGGGCATGCAGTACAATGCGATCGCGCCTGAAGAGACCGAGCGCATGCGGAAGGCGGTGCAACCCGTCGTGGACAAGATTTCGGCCAATCTTCGTTCCGATACGGTGAAGCTCTTCAACGAAGAGGTCGAGCGCATCCGCAAGGACGTGAAATAGTCTATTCTCGAACGCGCCAAGCAGCAGAGCCGGCCGCCGGCCGGCTCACACCCTCATTTCCCCGGACGTCACGTATGGCGCGAGCTCTCGATCTCTATTGCACGTTCTTGAAGGCCGTCATCGCCGCGTGTCTTGCCGTCATGGTGGTGCTGGTGTTCGGCAACGTCGTGCTGCGCTATGGCTTCAACTCCGGCATCACGATTTCCGAGGAGCTGTCGCGCTGGCTGCTGGTCTGGCTGACTTTCCTTGGCGCCATCGTCGCGATGCGCGAGCACGCCCATCTCGGCGTCGACACCCTGGTGCGGATGCTGCCGGCTTCCGGCAAGCGCATCTGCTTCGTCGTCAACTACTGCCTGATGCTGTTTGCCGACTGGCTGCTGCTCTCCGGCAGTTGGCGCCAGACCATCATCAATCTCGACGACCGCGCGCCGGCCACGGGCCTTTCGATGGCCATCTTCTACGCGGTCGGCGTGATCTTCGGTGTGTCGACCGGGGTCATCCTCCTTTACGACCTCGTCCGCGTGCTCACGGGACAGGCAAGCGAGGCCGACATGGTCGCCGTCAAGGAATCGGAAGAGCACTGATGTCTCGTCGAATCGCGCAAGGCCGCGCTCACATCCTGCAATCCACCGGGGTCGCGTCATGACGATCGCCGTCTTCACCTTCTCGCTGCTCGGCGCCATGGCGCTGGGCATGCCGATCGCCTTTGCGCTTATCGTCTGCGGCGTCGCCCTGATGAGCACGATCGACATGTTCGACGCCCAGATCGTGGCGCAGAACGTCATCAACGGCGCGGACAGCTTTCCGTTGATGGCCATTCCCTTCTTCATGCTCGCCGGCGAGATCATGAACAAGGGAGGGCTCGCCAAGCGCATCGTCAATGTCGCGCTCGTTGCGGTCGGGCATTTCCGCGGCGGACTTGGCTACGTTACGATCCTGGCGTCCTGCATCCTCGCATCGCTGTCGGGCTCGGCGGCGGCCGATGCGGCAGCGCTCGCGGCCCTGCTGGTGCCGATGATGGTGGCTGCGGGGCACAAGAAATCCTACGCGGCGGGCCTCGTCGCGGCGGGCGGCATCATTGCCCCCGTCATTCCGCCCAGCATCGGCTTCGTCATCTTCGGCGTCGCCGCCGGGGTCTCGATCTCGAAACTGTTTCTGGCCGGCATCGTGCCTGGGCTGCTGCTCGGCGCAGGCCTCTGCATGGCGTGGGCATGGGTGGTGCGGAAAGAGAACCTGACGCCGCCGCCACGGGCCTCGTGGTCGGAGATTATCAAGGCCGTCGTCGACGGCTTCTGGGCGCTGATGCTGCCGGTCATCATCGTGGTCGGCCTGCGTTTTGGCATCTTCACGCCGACGGAAGCTGCGGTGGTCGTCGCCGTCTACTCCCTGTTCGTCGCGACCTGCATCTACCGTGAACTGAAACTATCGCAGCTCTACGCAATCTTCGTCTCCTCGGCCGTGACGACGAGCATCGTCATGTTCCTGGTCGCTGCGGCGCTGGTATCATCCTGGTTGATCACCGTGTCCGAGATCTCCGCCCAGGTCGTGACGCTGCTGAAGCCCTTCATGGGCAACAACACGCTGCTGATGCTTGCGATCATGGTCGTGGTTGTCATCGTCGGAACGGCGCTCGACATGACGCCGACGATCCTCATCCTCACGCCGATCCTGATGCCGATCATCAAGGCGGCGGGCATCGATCCGGTCTATTTCGGCGTCCTCTTCATCATCAACAATGCCATCGGCCTGATCACGCCACCGGTCGGAATCGTTCTGAATGTAGTCTGCGGCGTCGCCAGGATCAGCATGGAGGACATCATCAAGGGCGTCTGGCCCTTCATGATCGCGCAACTGATCGTGCTGCTGGCGATGGTGCTGTTCCCGGGACTGGTGACGATCCCGGCGAAATGGTTTGGTGGCTAGAGTTGCAACGGAAACGACAGAAGGAAGCGTGAAAATGGCCGCTCAGATCATGATCCTCAATGGACCCAATCTCAATTTTCTCGGTATCAGGGAGCCGCATATCTACGGCCGCACGACGCTGAAGGAGATCGAGGCGAGCTGTCAGGCCTTGGCTGATCAGCTCGGCGTCTCGATCTCGTTCCATCAGTCCAACATGGAGGGCGAGCTCGTCAGCCTGATTCAGTCGGCGCATGGCAAGGCGGATGCGATCATCATCAACCCGGCCGGCTATTCCTTCACCTCGATCGCGCTGATCGATGCACTGAAGATTTTCGAGGGACCAAAGATCGAGCTGCATATCTCGAACATCCACGCACGCGACGAGTTGCACCGCCATTCGATCACGTCGGGTGCCTGCACGTCCGTGATCTGCGGCCTCGGTCCCTACGGCTATCTCGCCGCGCTGCTGGCGGCGGTTCAGCGGCTTGGACAATTGCCCGACACGATTCCGGCGGCGCTGCACGGGCTCAAGACGTAAGGGAGGATGAAGCGCGATGCGCGGAGCAGGATTTCTGGCGATCTGGAGCGATGTCGCGGCGCATGACCTGACCGATTACCGGCACTGGTTGACGCGTGAGCACACCACCGAACGCGTGACCACCAGGGGCTTCCTGGCATCGCGCGTCTTCCGCGCGGCGCGGGACGACATCAACCGCTTTTTCATCCTGTACGAGCTTGATACACCCGAGGTGCTCGATGGCGAGGCCTATCTGGCGCGCCTGAACGCGCCGACGCCGTGGTCGCAGCGCATCATGCCGAAGCTCGGCAACTTCATGCGGGGCGGGGGCGTCATGGTCGCGCGTGCCGGCCGGGGCGAGGGCGCCACCATCATGGCGCTGCGGATCGAGACCTTGCCGAAAAACCCGCAAGGATTGGCTGAGGCGCTGGTTGCGTGCGACGGGATCGCCGCCGTGCAGATCGGGGCGACCGACGAGGCGCGGACGTCGGTGCGAACAGCCGAGAAGGGCATGCGGAAGGATGAGGGTTTTTTCGCAGGGATCTTGCTGATCGAGGCGCTCGACGTCGCCTCGTTGCAGCACGCCTTGCGGCAGGCGCGCGCGATTGCACCCGACATCCTGGGACGGGCGAGCGAGCCGGAGGTCTATCAGGGCATGTTCTCGCTGGACGCGCGCATCGCGGATTTCGGTTGATGGCGGCGTTCTCACTTGCCGGCTTGACCGCGCTCGAGCCGCGTCGTGAGACAAGGGGAGCTCCGGATGCCGCAACGCGATCTCGCCTTCGACGTTGAGACCGATCTGCTGGTCGTCGGCGCAGGTGCGGCCGGAATGACGGCCGCGCTGGTGGGCGCGCTGGAAGGGCTTCAGGTCATCCTTTGCGAAAAGTCGGACATGGTGGGCGGAACGACCGCGACCTCCGCCGGTACGGTCTGGATTCCCGGCAACCGGCAGGGAGAGCGTGCCGGCACACCTGACACAGTTGCAGCCGCGCGCACTTATCTCGCCGCGATGCTCGGCGAGCACGCGGCTGACCCACGCCTCGACATGTTCCTCAAGGCGGGGCCTATCGTGCTCGATTATCTCGAGCGGAAGACGAGTGTGCGGTTTGCGGCGCCGCCGGTCCATCCCGACTACAAGAACCTTCCAGGTGCTGCGACCGGCGGTCGCGCACTCGGGGCCGTTCCCTTCGACGGCCGCAAGCTTGGTCGCGACTTTGCCCGCGTCAGGCCGCCACGCCGGGAGTTCATGGTTCTCGGCGGCATGATGGTCGGGAAGGCGGACATTCCGGCACTGCTGGCGCCCTTCGGCACCTTGACGAATTTTCGGCACGCCGCCGGTCTTCTTGCCCGGCATGCGCTGGATCGTATCCGTTACAGGCGCGGAACACGCCTGATCATGGGCAACGCGCTTGTCGCCAGACTGCTCGCCAGTATCCGCTGTGCAGGCGTCGATCTCAGGTTTGAGACGGGACTGCGCGACATCATCTGCGATGGCGACGAGGTCATCGGTGCCGTGCTCTCGTCTCCGGCCGGAGAGATGCGCATGCGCGCCCGCAAGGGCGTGGTGCTGGCAACGGGCGGCATCGGCTGGAGCGGTGAACTCCGCGAACGACTGTTTCCGGAGGCCGCACACCGCTACTCCCTGGCGCCCCCGTCCAACACGGGCGACGGCATCCTGGCAGCTGAGCGCATCAACGCCGACATCGAATCCGATCTCGTTAGCCCGGCGTTGTGGATGCCGAGTTCGGTGATGACGCATCCGGACGGCCATGTCTCGATCTTCCCGCACATCATGCTCGATCGTGCCAAGCCGGGATTGCTTGCTGTCAACCAGACGGGCCGCCGTTTCGTCAATGAAGCCGACTCCTACCACGACTTCGTGGCCGCGATGCTGCGTTCGAACCCGTCGACCTCCGCAGCGGCGCCGGCGTTCCTGATCTGCGATCGAACCTTCATCAGGGACTTTGGCATCGGGCTGGTTCATCCCGGCACCAAAGACCTGAACACGTACTTGCAGGCCGGCTATTTGATCGAGGGTGAAACCATCGATCAGCTCGCGCACAAGATCGATGTCGACGGCGAACAGCTTGCCCAGACGGTGGAGCGATATAATCGCCACGCCCAAACCGGCATCGACGACGATTTCGGCCGTGGTTCGAGCGCTTTGAACCGCTTCAATGGCGATCCCCTGACCACACCCAATCCCTGCCTGCGGCGGATCGGCCCGGGACCGTATTTTGCCGTCACCGTATGGCCGTCGGACCTTGCCGGAAGCGCCGGTCTGCGCACGGATTCTTGCGCCCGCGTGTTGTCTCACGACGGAAAGATTCTCCCCGGACTGTACGCAGCCGGGACCGATTCATCCTCCATCTTCCGCGGCACCTATCCGGGCCCAGGCACAATGATCGGCCCCGCCATCGTATTCGCCTGGTGCGCCGCCATGGACGCCGCAGGAGCGTTGCGCAGGTTTTCTCTTTCCTGAAGGCTATTTGGCCAGGTCGAGTGCAGGTCTTGCCACATCGCATCCCGCATCGTAGGCCTGAGCCGTTCGCACGGCCTTCGCGGATGAACCTTTCCGCCCGACAGCGGCACAAAGACTGGAAATTGCTCGATGCCCACGGACATTTCATGAGATCGCTCGCCTTGCTCTGCCTGCTCGCCTTGGCGACACCCACTTATGCGGCCACGCCGGAGCAGCACTATCTCGACCTGCGCGATCGCTACATCGCAAAGTTCACGAAAGCCGAGGGGAACGACGAGACCTCCAAACAGCACGATGCGGCGCTGAAGGAGTTGACAGGCGTGCTGCGCGGCCTCGTGGGACCGGTCACGATCAAGGGTCTGCCGGCCCAAGGCAAATCGAACGTCGACACGCTCTACAAGGACGAATCGGGCTTCGGCCATCTCGACGGGCTTGGTTTCTCTTCAGACGGCGATACGTTGCAGGCCGTGGTGACCACGACTAATTTACTCAAGCACTGGCTGGCCGAGCACCGCGAGGACGGTATGCCGCAGAAGATTGACGCGGCATTCAGGTCGGACCGCTTCTATTACTACGCGATCCAGGACGCGGCCTTCGCCAAATACGCCGAGCTTCCGATCACGAAGCCCGCATCAGCAAGTGTCGCGGTTGCCGTGCTGGGCGTGCGCGGCAATGGCGATCTGAAGGGACCGCCGACGGAAATCGACGTGGTCGCAGTTCAGGGCGACAAGGTGTTCTTCCTCGCCACAAGCGACGCGGTAAAGACGGCTGAAATTCCGGCCTGCGAGAAGGTCTGGAAGCAGGCGATGGCGCGGCCCGTCAACAAGAAGAACCCACGCGGCGACATCGTCCGCGAAGACCAGGCCATGGACGCCTACACGAAGTGCTTCGCCAAGGAAGCGCCGAGCCAGGGCTGGTATGTGGCCGCCGTCAAGAAGGCGCAGCGCCAGCTGGACCTGCTGCCGCTGCGGTAGCTTTAGCTTATATCAGCGAGCCTGACGCAGGGCTGCTTGATTTGGGTCAAGCGGACTGGCGCAGGAGGTGCCAGAGAGGAGCAGCGTCAGTAAGCGGAGCAATGTCGATGACGATCGCCAGCGTGATGGTCTATGTCGATCCCGAGCAGCAGGCGGAAGGTCAGGTCCGTGTCGCGCGGGACGTTGCAAACAAGTTCGGGGCCACTCTGATTGGCGTTTCCGCCGTCGCGGTCGAGCCGCCGTTCGTTGCGGAGGGCGTCATCATCCAGGAGACGACCGCGGAAGATCTGAAGCGGATCAAATCCGCGCTCGCCGACAAGGAGCAATGGTTTCGTAGCGTGACCGGCCTGCCGAAAGAACGGGTCGAGTGGCGCTGCAGCGTGGACTATCCAACCGTATTTCTGGCCGACGAAGCGCGATCGGCCGACCTGGTGGTGATCAAGCGAACGCAACCAAATCTGAATCAATTCCATTTCGTCGATCCGGCCGAAGCGATGATGCGAATGGGGCGGCCGACACTGCTGGTGCCTGATCATGTTCCGGCACTCAGTGCCGATCGCATCCTGGTCGGCTGGAAGGACACGCGAGAGGCGAGGCTAGCCGTGCGCGATGCGCTGCCATTCCTTGCGCGTGCTTCGCAGGTGACCGTGGTTGAGATCTGCACATCGAATGAGCAGGACACGGCACGGCACCGGGTTCGCGACGTGGCGAAATATCTGCAGCGCCATGGCGTGAAGTGCCAGGTCGATGTGCGCGTGCATATGGCCGAGGCCGATGCCCACCAGCTTGTGCGCGTGGCCAAGGAAGAGGGCGTTGATCTGATCGTTACCGGAGGCTATGGCCACAGCCGGCTCGGCGAGTGGATGTTCGGAGGCATGACTCGCGGTCTTCTGAACGAGGCGCCAGTCTGCGTGATGATGTCGCATTAGCGTGCCATACAAGCCAACCGGGTGCCTGGCAGTCTAGCATCGGCTTGGGGCCGATGGCGCTGAACGTGTGTCGGCTCCCTGGCCGGGAATTGCAATTCTGGAGACTTCGATGGCTATCAAGGACATTCTGCTCACCCTGACCAGCTATCCCGATCCGACGCCGGTTTCGGTGATCGACCGCGGCGTGTTGCTGGCTTCACTCCTAGGCGCCCACATCACGGCGATCTCCTGCGAGGTCCATGTGCAGGTTCCCGGCAGCTTCCTGTCCGGCGCCGGCAATCTCGGGGCGATCGTGGCCAGCGAGGCCCGCAAGAGCAAAAGCAACGCACAGGATCTGCTTGCGGCCTTTGAATCGGCCGCCCGCAAATCCGGCGTGCTGCACGAGATCATTCTCGAAAATTGTCTGACATCCGAGGTGCCGGACCTTCTGGTGGAATATGCGCGGCTACGGGATATCACCATCGTGCCGGTGCCGGAATCCTACGACCAATGGCATGTTGAAGCGATCATCTTCGGGGCAGGGCGACCAACCCTGGTCGTCCCGGAAGCTCCGGCCGCGCGCCCCTTCGAACTGAACAGGGTCATCGTCGCCTGGGACTTCAGCCGTGCCGCGGCACGTGCGGTCTCCGATGCCATCCCGATCCTGGAGAAGGCGCGCGAGGTCTGCGTCCTTACGGTCACCAACGAGAAGACCATTCCGAGCCGACGCTCGTCGTCCGAACTCGCCAAGAACCTGTCGCGCCATGGAATCGAGGTGGTCGTCGAGGAGGTCGATGCCGCAGGACGTGCCATCGGCGACGTTCTCGCAGCGCAGATTGCGGTCCGCAGCGCCGATCTCCTGGTCATGGGCGCCTACGGTCATTCCCGTCTCCGGAAGTTCGTGTTGGGAGGCGCGACCCGGAGCATCCTGACGAAGCCTCCGATTCCGGTGCTGTGCTCCCACTGATCAGCAACGCGCCTCGCAAACGACGGCCAGCCCGATGTCCGTGGTGCCAATCCTCCAGGCGCTCCTGCTCCTGACGCTGGCGAATGGAGCGCCGGTCGTCGCCAAGAAGATCTTTGGGTCTCGCTTCGCGTTACCGCTGGATGCGGGGGCATTGCTCTTCGACGGTCGCCCTGTGTTCGGCACTTCGAAGACCGTTCGCGGTATCCTTGCATCGGTTGTCGCAACTGCAATCGGCGCCGCTTTGCTTGGCCTGCACTACGAACTCGGCAGCTTGGTCGCGATCGTCGCTATGGCTGGAGATCTGTTCTCCAGCTTCTTGAAACGGCGCCTGAACCTTCCCTCCAGCAGCCAGGCGATCGGATTGGACCAGGTCCCGGAATCGCTGTTCCCGCTGTTGGCTTGTCGGGTCGCGCTCTCGCTGAGCTACGCAGACATCTTCGTCGCGGTCTGGATCTTCTTCGTCGGCGAACTCGCGATCTCCCGCATCCTGTACATGTTGCGCGTCAGAGATCAGCCTTATTGAGACGATCTGCGGTCCGGCACAGCCGGTGCAACGTGATTTCCGGTGGGCAGTTGAAACGTACGGCCACGACGCTGGACCCTGCGCCCACCGACGTATAGCCGACCATGTCGCGATAGCGCCAGGCGCCGGAGCCCATCCGGCGCGGCAACACCGAGTCGAGCGTGATGGGGATCGATCCCGGAAGGCAGACCTGTCCGCCGTGCGTGTGTCCGCTCAAGAGCAGATCAAAGCCGGCATGTGCCGCCTGTCGATAGATTTCCGGTGTGTGGGACAGCAGGATCGAAAATGCGCCATCAGGGACCTGCGAGCCGACCTTCTCGATGTTGTCCACCCTGAAATAGTGTGCATCGTCGATCCCCGCGACAAATATCTCCTGATCGCCGCGTTTGATCGTCGCACACTCGTTTTGAAGCATCCGGATGCCCATCGCCTCCAGGCCCGGCAGCATCCTGATTGTGTCGTGATTGCCGAGCACGCCGAGGATTGGCTGCTTGAGGTGAGCCGTGACCCGGGCCATGCCCTCCAGTGCGGCCTCGAACTCTCCGAACGTCTTGCCGCGATAATCGCCGGTCAGAACGCACAAATCATAGTGCAGGCCGGCAACTAGCTCGACCAGGCGCAGCATGGCTCGCTGGCTCATATCGACGTGAGTATCGCTGATGTGAAGGATCGTGAAGCCGTCGAACACGGCCGGCAAATGCGCGCATTCGACATCGTTGTGCTTGACGACGACGTGCTCGGCATTTCGGCGCCCGCGCCCATAGAGCCCGGACAGCTTGAGAATGGCTCGTATCAACGCATGAACGGAGTACCAGTTTTCGATATGAAAGAAGTTGAGGCCCTGGCCAAAGATCTGCGCCTCATGATCGGTCTCGATTCCAAGCCGCTGCCGGGCGTGTATCCGCCCCAGGCGCTCCTCCAGTTTCGAAACCAACGCGTCGTCCATCTGATTTGCCTTCCGGTTCGCTGCGATCAATTGCGCGAACCCGCAGCCCTGTCATCCGCGGGGCATCTATCGACCTTGTCCAGAGCAAGAAGGAGCGATGCAACGCGGTTGGCCGACGCCGCCCATTCCGCAAGCTTCGGGTAGTTGTCCGTAAACCAGTTGCAGGCGTTTTGCACGGCAACGAAGGCCGCTGCCGCCTGGACGACCTCGCCAAGCAGCATCGTACCGGCAACGTATTTGGGCGTGCAGAGCAGCAGGCCGATCACTGGCGTCAGCAATGAATTGGTGTGGGATACCACCGTCAGGCGCATCAGTTGCCAGCAATAGGCCAGCCACGAGGCAATTACGGCCTTGAGCGCAGCGCCGGTCGCACGAATTCCATCCTCGCCGTTCGCCTCGGGCAACCTGTTCTCTCCACTTTCGCGCAAGTGCGTTCCGATGGCCCTGAGCTGGGCTTCCGCCCGCTTGTTCTCCTCCAGGACCTGCGTCAGCCGGCGGCCGATCAGCATCGTCATGGCTGCCACGATGAGCGAATAGGCGACGACGGCAACCACGAGATAGCCCGGAATGGTCAAGCTCACGCCGGCCGCTTCGATCGCAAGATTGCCGCCAACTACCCAGAGGATCCCGGTAAAGGTGGCTGCCGTCAGGAGAGAGGAAATGAGGCCAAGAATGAGATCGACGGGCAGGTCCGTTGCCAGTCTGCCGTCCTCGGCGATCCGATATTCGGGGGCTTGGTAGTCTCCCGCCACGGCATTCAATCGCACGAAGCGATCCCGCTCCAGCCAAGTGCGGTAGAGTTCGGTGCTGAGCCAGGCCCTCCATTTCCGCTGCAGCGTCATTCGCCCCCAGACGGAGAAGACGGCGAGCGAAAGGCTGGCCGCGACCAGCGGCATGAATCGCAAGGCCTGGGTGAGAAGCTCCTTCCCATCCTTGCGTTCGACCGCGTTGAAAAAATCGCGGTTCCAGAAGTTGAGCGAATACTGAGTCAGCAATTGCAGAAGAACCGTGGCAATGAGCAGCACGGTGAGAAGCCAAGCCCAGGCAGCTGACTTGCCTGCCCAGAAGCCGCGCGCGTTCTTCCAGAAGCGCAACAGCAGCTGCCGCTCGTCCGGTGATTGATATCCCTGGTTGCTAGGCATGATCGCCGGCGATCGCTGTGACGTTCACGCTGGAAGCGAGGCGATGAACGTCGGCTCCGAGGCAAAGCCCGGTTCCCGGACTGAGCAGCGCAGCCGAACCACCGGCCACGCCATAGCGCAGGGCGGTCTCGAGCGGTGCGCCCTCTGCGAGGCGCGACACCATCGCTCCCAGGAAGCTGTCACCGGCGCCGGAAACACTGACGAGCTCGATAGGCAAACCCTCTGCTCGCAAGGCGATGTCGCGGGTCAGGAGCAGGGCCCCGCCGGGGCCCATGGACAGAGCGATGATCTCGATGCGATAGCGATCGAACAGGCGGCGGCCCGCCTGGATGAGCGATGGCTCATCGGCGCTGCTGATCCCGGCCAGATCCTGAAACTCCCGAAGGTTGGGCTTGATGAGATAAACGCCCACATCCAAAGCGGCTTTCAGTGAGGCGCCGGACGTGTCCACGATGACCTTCGCGGGTCCTTTTGCTGCCTGGGCCACCCTGCCGTAGAAATCAGCCGGAACACCGGGGGGCAGGCTGCCGCTCGCGATGACGAATGCAGCCTGCGGACTGATGCGCGCAATTGCATCTAGGCATTGCTGCCATTCGAATTCACTGAGCAAGGCGCCTGGAAAGACCAGCCGAAATTGCTCCCGGGTCGTCTCGTCGAAAACAGTGATGTCTTCCCTTGTGTCGTTCGACGTCGGGATCACGATACTGCGTACGGCTTCGCGTTCAACCAGTGCCGCAAGGGTTTGCCCGGTGGCGCCGCCGGCTGGATAGATTGCGGTCGCCTCGGCACCGAGCCGGTTCAGAACCCTGGCGACGTTGATTCCGCCGCCGCCGGGATCGCGCTGAGCTTCCGCACAGCGCATCTTGGTGAAGGGCAGCATCTTCTTGACCGAAGTCGAGATATCGACAGCCGGATTGATGGTCAGCGTCACGATCTGGACGGGCGGTGTCTCAGCCAAGGCCTTCGTTCTCCATCAGTGCGCAAAGGCCCTCGATCAACCTGCCATCGGACCAGACTCGCTGTGACGCGGCCGCCCCTGGATTCCTTCCGGCATTGGTAGGCACGCAGGTTCCGGATGGTATTGAGATAGGTCAAGCCCCCCCGGCAGGACCGTGCGATGGATTGATCATCCTTAGTCTGCTGCCGGGGTCTGCACTTGCGAAGAACGAAATGGGGAGGGGTCGTCGACGACGGCCTCAGCGGGAGCGGTTTCTTCCGCGTTGCCGAGCGCGATGGCGTGTTCTGGCTCGTCGATCCCGACGGCGGCCGCTTTCTCTCCAAGGGGGTCAATACCGTCCGCTTCGATCAGGACCGCATTGGCCGCACTGAGCGCGTGCCCTATGCCGAGGCTTGCCGAGCGAAATACGGCAGCCTGCAAGCGTGGCGTGCCGCTGCTGCCGACCGGCTGGCAAGCTGGAAATTCAACACGGTCGCCTGCTGGTCGGACGAAGGCGTCGCCAGTGCGGGGGCGCAATTGCTGGCGATCACGCCGATCAGGGAGCTCGGCGCATCCTTTCGCCTGCACCGACGCGACCAGATATTTCCGGACGTCTTCGACCCGGAATTCTCGGCGCATATCCGCACGAGTGCCAGGGAGCGTTGCACGCTTCGCCGCAACGATCCCGGCCTGCTCGGCACCTTCATCGACAACGAACTGTATTGGTCGACCGACGCGCGTGGGCCTGACGAGCTCCTCACGCTGTTCCTGAATTTGCCGTCTCATCGTCCTGGCCGGCTTGCTGCCATTTCGAGCCTGCAGGCGCATTATCGGGAGTTCTCCCAGTTCAACGCGGTCTGGCGCACACCGGCGCGATCATGGGAGGAGCTTGGGAGGATCGAACATGTTGCGCCGCCGTTTGTCAGACTGCCGCCAGGAGGCCTGAACGACTCGCTCGAAACCAAAGCCAACCTCGCCGATCCCGCGCGCGAGGCGTTTGCGGCGGATTGTGATGCCTTCGTAGCCGTCGTTGCCGACAAGTATTTCGAGGTGTGCGTGTCGGCGATCAAGGCGGTAGACCAGCATCATCTCGTGATCGGCTCCCGGTTCGGCTGGCAGCCGCCGCGGGGCGTGATTGCCGCGGCCGGCCGCCACCTCGATGTGATCTCCTTCAACTGCTACGAATTCGATCCCGGCCCGATCATCGACGCCTATTCCGCAGCCGGCAAGCCATGCCTGATCTCGGAATTCTCCTTTCGCGGCGACGACGCCGGCTTGCCCAACAGCAGAGGGGGAGGGCCGCGGGTGGCCACGCAGATCGAGCGCGCCCGCGCCTTCGAGCGGTACGTGACGGCCGCGCTCAGCAAGCCGCACGTGGTCGGCTATCACTGGTTCGAACATGCCGACCAGCCGGTCGAGGGCCGCTTCGACGGCGAAGACTCGAATTTCGGCACGGTGACGATCGAAGACGAGGTTTACGACGAGTTGACCACGACGATGACCAGGGTCAATGCCGCGGCCGAACGCATTCACGCCGCCGCGCTTCCGGCGGTCATCTGATCGCTGCAAAGAGCCGAAGCGTCAGGCGCGTGATTTGGCCGGGTTGGTTTCGGCATCGAGTACCACGGCCATGGTACGAAACACGCTGGATGGGTTGACGCTGATCGAGTCGATTCCGAGCCCGGTCAGATAGCGCGCGATCTCCGGATAATTCGCCGGCGCCTCGCCGCAGATGCCGACATGGCGACCGTTGCGCTTGGCACCGACCACGGCCAGCCGGAACATCTCCAGCATTCCCGGATCGCGCTCGTCGAAGTCAAAGGCAACGATATCGGAATCCCGGTCCACGCCCAGCGTGAGCTGGGTGAGGTCGTTGGAGCCGATCGAGAAGCCGTCGAACAGTTCCGAGAACGCATCGATCTGGATGACGTTGTTCGGAATCTCGCACATGACATAGATTTCGAGACCGTCTTCGCCGCGCTTCAGTCCATTGGCGGCCATCGTCGCGATCACGCGCCGGCCTTCCTCGACGGTTCGGCAGAACGGCACCATGATGCGCAGATTGGAAAGACCCATCTCCTTTCGCACCAGGCGGAGCGCCGCGCACTCCAACGCAAATCCCTCGGCGTAGGCGGGGTGGCTATAGCGAGACGCGCCGCGGAATCCCAGCATCGGATTCTCCTCCTTCGGCTCGAAGCCTTCTCCGCCGACCAGGCTGGCATATTCGTTGGTCTTGAAGTCGGACAGCCGCACGATCACGGGCTTTGGATGGAAGGCGGCGGCGATGGTGCCGACGCCTTCCGCGAGCGTCTGAACGAAGAAGTCGCTCGGGCTCTTGAAGCCCCGCGTCAGGCGCGCGATCGCGGCTCGCGCCTTGGCCGACTTGACCTTGTCCGGCCTCAGCAAGGCCATCGGGTGAACCCCGATATGCTCACTGATGATGAACTCCATGCGGGCGAGACCGACACCGGCCTGCGGCTGCATCGCCGTCCGGAATGCCATCTCGGGCGTTCCGACATTGACCATGATGGCCGTGCGTGGCTGCCTGAGCTCGCTCGCCGGCGTCCTCGTCACGTCGAAGGCGACCGATCCCTGATAGACGCTTCCGACATCGCCTTCGGCGCAGCAGATCGTGACGTCAGTCCCGGTCTTGATCTTTTCGGTCGCGCCTGTGGCGCCCACAACGGCGGGGATTCCCAGTTCTCGCGCCACGATCGCTGCATGGCAGGTGCGACCGCCCTTGTCGGTGATGATGCCGGCCGCGATCTTCATGACCGGCTCCCAATCGGGGCTGGTGGCCGGCGCGACCAGGATCTCGCCCGGCTTGAAGGCGGCGAGGTCGCGCGCGGTCGCGACACGGCGCGCACGTCCCGACGCGATCTTCTCCCCAACCGCACGGCCGCTGACGATGACCGGGCCACGTCCCTTCAGATTGTAGGTCTCGTAGAAACTTGCCGAACGCCGCGAGGCAACCGTCTCGGGCCGGGCCTGGATGATGTAGAGCTTTCCGTCGACGCCGTCCTTGGCCCATTCGATGTCCATCGGCATCGCAGCGCCGGCGTGTTTGGAGTAGTGGGCTTCGATCAGGACTGCGCTCTCGGCGAGGCTCAGCACCTCCGGATCGGAGATACAGAATTTCTGGCGTTCGGCTTCGGGGACGTTGCGGGTGAGCGTCGCATGCTCGCCGCCACGCTTGCCGTAGATCATGCGGATCTGCTTGGCGCCGAGCCGGCGTCGCAGGACACGGCGATATCCCTGGCTCAGAGTCGGCTTGTGGACGTAGAATTCGTCCGGATCGACCTGGCCTTGCACGATGGTCTCGCCGAGGCCGTAGCAGCCGGTGATGAACACCACGTCACGAAAGCCGGATTCGGTATCGAGCGTAAAGACGACGCCGCTGGCCGCGAGATCGGAGCGGACCATCTTCATCACGGCGACGGAGAGCGCGACCTTGAAATTATCGAAGCCGTTGTCGATGCGGTAGGAGATCGCGCGATCAGTGAAGATGGACGCAAAGCAGCGCCGGCACGCTTCGAACAGATCCTTTGGCCCGCGCACATTGAGAAAGCTCTCGTGCTGGCCAGCAAAGCTCGCCGTCGGCAGATCCTCGGCGGTCGCCGAGCTGCGTACCGCGACGGCAGCCCCGGTCCCGGCCTCGCGTTCGAGCTGCCGATATGCCTCCACGACCTGCTCGCGGAGGAGGGGGGTGTCCATCGCCTCGTAGATGATCTTGCGGGCCCTCGCGGCCTTGCTGGCGAGTTGCCTGATGTTGCGCTTATCGATCCCGTCGAGCAGCTTGTGCAGCTCGTCCGCGACGTTGCCCCGCGACAGCGCGTCGCGATAGGCATCGGCCGTGATCGCAAAGCCGTTGGGGACCGCGATCCCCTGTGACGCGAGGGCGGAGTACAGTTCGCCCAGCGAAGCGGTCTTGCCGCCCACCAGATTGACGTCGGCCAGGCCGAGTTCAAGGAAAGATTTGATGTATTTCGACATGGGAGGCAGCAAATCACGCGGGGACTTTCCACGCTTGAGGCAGGTCAAGCCTGCAGCCATATGCGGCCGGACACCGGACATGCACCCGAGGCGGCCGGGATGGCCGACGAAAGCACCCATGTCGGGAGCTTCCCGGCGTCGGTTGAAGAAACGATGCGGGGAAGACGCCGCACGGCGAACCTTTCGCAGAGCCAATCAACGCAATGAAACTGCGAGACGTCGAGCCTCTGGAACCCGCTGCAATCTTGCGACCAATCGGCTTCTTGCCGCCACGGGCATAGCCTCCTAAGGTCGATCAAGGCCGGTGATAACAACGCGTGCGTGTCATTGACGAAGGAGAGTGGTCAGCAAGGAAGTGGAACATCTTGGAGGCAGATAACGCATCGTGGCGCTTCTGCGGCGAGGAAGCGCCTGGGCGGCTTAAACCCTCCAAAACGAACCGCGACCTCACAGCGCGCTGCAGTCCCGGCGACACGATGCCACCAACACGAGGGAGGGAAAAATGGGACGGGCCTGGTCGACGCAGGACGACGCTCGTTTGCACGCCCACTCCGAGCGTCTCGACAGCATCGAGAGTCTGAGGAATCCGATCGGGAATTCGCAGATCGAAATCGTCCAACTCGGACGGGGACGGTTTTCCGGCGAGATCATGCACGGGCAGATCAAGGATATCGCGTTCAGTCTCGGACACTTTACCCTACCGGTGCGAGCTACCGGCGTGTTCAGCCGCGACAAGCTCGTTATCGGAACTCTCCTGAACTGCTCGGGGGCGTCCCGCAGCTTGGCCAACCTCGTCGTCCCCGGAGACGTTCTCGTCCATCCACCGGGGTGCGAGCACGACAGACTTTATGAAGCCGCTGCACACTTCGCCGGCCTCATGTGCAATCCCGCCGAACTTCCGGATCTGTTCGCAGCCGAACAGGAGGTTTCGGATCCGGGGTTCTGGGCAAAGCGGCGGCACTTCCACTTCGCCCGGCAGCGCAGGACTTCTCTTGAATCGCTTTTGTCGCTTCTTGCGGGCAGGCTCCATGATGGCTGCATCTCTCCGGGGAGTGCCGCGGAGTATTGGAAGCGTGCCGTCTTGGATGCCTTCATCGGCCCCGTCGCTCTAGAGCCGGCGGCCGGCGAGGAGAGGGCGATCCCGAGCTCGATCCGGATCGTGGGGGAAGTTGAAAGATACCTTGAAGAGAACTGCGATCGGGCAGTCCACGTCTCGGAAATCTGCGAGAAGATCAAGGTAAAGCGGCGAACTCTGTATAGGGCCTTCGAAGAAGCCGTCGGGACGGGACCGATCGAATTCCTGAGGGCGAAGCGACTGTCGATGGTCCATCTGCGCCTGCGTCAGGCAGGCACCCGCAAGAGCGGCGTGGTCGAGATCGCGACTGAGCTGGGCTTCCTGGAACTTGGCCGCTTCGCTCAGCAATACCGTGCGCTCTTCGGCGAATATCCTCGCGAGACGCTGCGCCGCAACGGTCGCCAAAAGCGGTCGGATCAGGAAAAATCATCCGCTCCTGACGATTTGGCACGATTCGCATAACGCCGAGATCGAGTCCAAAGCTATCCTGCTTACACGCCCATCGCGCAACTGCGCGTCAAAGGACGCTAGTTCGGCCCGGGGAGGGCGTTCCCGGAGGGAATTGTAAGCATGCGTGACATGTTTGGCAGCGCTGTCTGTCGGTCGATCTCGATCCCGCTCATCACCATTTCGCTGGCGGCTTTAACGCTCGAACCAATCGCGGCGGCTCCGCTTCCTCCCGCAACAGTCGTCCAGGCGCCTGTCGTGTCACCGCCCTTGGTCGAGGTGCGTGCCGTAGCCCGTGGCGGACGTGCTGTCGTCGGACCGCGCGGTGGTGCCGTTGTTCACCGTGGCGGCGCGGTCGTCGGCCCCCGAGGCGCAGCCTACCGCGGCCGCACCGCGGTGGTTGGACCGCGGGGCAATGTTGCGGTGCGTCGAACGACAGTGGTCCGTCCCGGCTATCACGGTGGCGTGCGCTGGGCTCGTCCCGGCTGGTATCGCTGGCCAGCCGGCGGCGCGATCGCCGCAGGCGCGGCGATCGGCTTTGTGACCGCCGCGACTGCGGCGGCGTGGGCAGGTGCCGCGCCTGCGCCGGGGATGTGCTGGTACTACACCGATCCGTCCCGCACCCAAGGCTTCTGGGATTACTGCCAGTAGCCGCGCAGCGGATCGGGCGCCATCATGTTGCAGGCAGAGATCGATCATAGTCGTCAAGGTGAGGCGTCGACCGACGACATGGTCTGGATTTCCGGCGGCACGTTCCGAATGGGGTCCGACGATCACTATCCCGAAGAAGCTCCGAGTCACCGCGCCGCCGTGGACGGCTTCTGGATCGATCGCACGCCGGTGACCAACCGGCAGTTCAAGGCATTCGTAAACGCGACCGGTCATGTCACGACGGCGCAGATCGTTCCGGATCCGAAGGAATATCCCGGCGCTCGTCCGGAGATGATCTATGCGGGGTCGCTGGTGTTCTCGCCGCCCTCCCGGGTGGCCGATCTCTGCGACTGGAGCCAGTGGTGGACATTCATGAAGGGGGCCACTTGGCGTCGGCCCTATGGACCCAAGAGCAACATCAAGGATCTGGATGACCATCCGGTGGTCCACGTGTCCCACAGTGACGCGCTGGCTTACGCGACTTGGGCCGGCAAGGATTTGCCGACCGAAGCGGAGTGGGAATTCGCGGCGCGCGGTGGACTCGATGGCGAAGATTTCGCCTGGGGCAACACACTCAATCCAGGCGGCCGGCACATGGCCAACACCTGGCAGGGCATCTTCCCGCTGGAGAACCGCTGCGAGGACGGATTCGAACGCACCTCGCCGGTGAAGGCCTTCCCGCCCAACGGATACGGCGTCCACGATATGATCGGCAACGTCTGGGAATGGACTGCCGACTGGTGGTCGGCCCGGCATGAAGCCGATGCGCGCAAGCCTTGTTGCATTCCGCAAAATCCGCGCGGAGGTCCCGAGAGCGCCAGCTTCGATTGCTCTCAGCCTCACATCAGGATCCCAAGGAAAGTTTTGAAGGGAGGCTCGCATCTTTGCGCGCCCAACTACTGCCGTCGCTACAGGCCTGCGGCGCGCCATGCGGAACCTATCGATACCTCAACCAGCCACGTCGGTTTCCGATGCGTCCTCAGAACCGGGAGTGAACGATGAGCGATAAGAAGCAGCCAAATCCAAATCGCCGCAGCATCCTTCTGAGCGGAACGGCGCTCGTCGCAGCTACCGTCGCAACCGACGCGTTCGCGCAGGCCCAGAAGGCGGCACCGGGTTCTGCGGCCCCGGCTGCAAGCCCATCCGGCCGCAGGCCGAACATCCTAGTCATCTTCGGTGACGACATCGGCCAGACCAACGTAAGCGCCTATTCCTTCGGGCTGATGGGCTACCGGACGCCCAATATCGACCGCGTGGCCCGCGAAGGCATGATGTTCACAGACTACTACGCTGAGCAGAGCTGCACGGCCGGACGATCGAGTTTCATCACGGGACAATGCACTCTTCGCACCGGGCTATCGAAAGTGGGCATGCCGGGCGCGACGGTCGGACTGCAGGCACGCGATGTTACCATCGCCGAATTGCTCAAGCCGCTCGGCTATGCCACCGGCCAATTCGGCAAGAACCATCTTGGAGACCGCAACGAATATCTCCCGACCGTGCACGGCTTCGACGAGTTCTTCGGCAACCTCTACCATCTGAATGCCGAAGAGGATCCGGAATCCCGTACTTACCCGCGCGACCCGCGGTTTCTTGCAGCGCTCGGCCCACGGGGCGTCCTGCGCTGCAAGGCCTCGGACCGGGACGATCCGACCGAGGAGCCGCGCTGGGGACGGGTCGGCAAGCAGACGATCGAGGATACCGGCCCCCTCACCAAAAAGCGGATGGAGACCATCGACGACGAAACGTCGGCGGCCGCGATCGATTTCATGCAGCGGCAGGCGCGGGCGAACACGCCCTTCTTCTGCTGGTTCAATACGACCCGCATGCACTTCCGTACACACGTGCGAGATTCGCATCGCGACCAGCCGGGTCTGACATCCAGAACCGAATACGCCGACGGCATGATCGAAACGGATGTGACCGTCGGAGCCGTCCTGAAGGCACTCGACGATCTCGGCATCGCGAACGACACCATCGTCCTCTACACGACGGACAACGGCCCTCATCAGAACTCCTGGCCCGATGCCGGAACCACCCCTTTCCGCAGCGAGAAGAACACCAACTGGGAGGGCGCATTCCGCGTCCCGTGTATGATCCGCTGGCCGGGCCGAATTCAGCCCGGCTCGATATCGAATGACATCGTGAGCGGCTTGGATTGGCTGCCGACGCTCCTTGCCGCAGCTGGCGATCCCGAGATCAAGAGCAAGCTGCTCAAGGGGCATCAGGTCGGTGGCAAGACGTTCAAGGTGCACCTCGACGGATACAATCAGCTTCCGTATCTCACGGGTCAGCAGGCGAACAGCGCACGCAAGGAGTTCGTCTACTTCAACGACGACGGCGACCTGGTCGCCATGCGCTACGAAAACTGGAAAATCGTATTCGAAGAGCAGCGCGCTAGCGGTACGCTGCGGATATGGGCTGAGCCGTTCACAAAGCTGCGGGTACCGAAGATGTTCGACCTGCGCTCCGATCCCTACGAACGCGCCGACCTGACGTCGAACTCCTACTACGACTGGTTTACTTCGAATCCCGCGCCTTTCCTGGCGTCACAGGCCATCGTCGGACCTTTTCTCGCGACCTTCAAGGAATACCCCCCGAGCCAGCGGCCGTCGAGTTTCTCTATCGATCAGCTTATCGAAAAGATGCAGAGGAGCCTGGAGCCCGCACATTAGCATTGGACGTCGGACGGTCGGCGGACCGGCTGTCCCTCGGCATCGAGGAGCTAGTCCATGAATTTCACTCGCCGCTTCACGCTCGCTGCGCTGCTGGCCGTGCTTCTGCCTGTTTCGGCGACGGTCGCTCAGGTCGATCGGTTGCCGTCGTGGAATAGCGGTTCCGCAAAGCAGGCCATTGTCGATTTTGTCGGGCGGGTCACGCGCGAAGGCAACCCGGACTTCGTGCCCGTGCCAGAGCGCATCGCCGTGTTCGACAATGACGGCACGTTGTGGTGCGAGCAGCCTGAATATTTCCAGGCCGCCTTCGCGCTCGACAGCGTCAAGGCAATGGCGCCAAAACACCCCGAATGGAAGCAGCAGGAACCATTCAAGTCGTTTCTCGCCGGCGACAGGACAGCGCTGGCCGAACAGGGCGAGCAGGCTCTGCTGACGCTGGTGACCGCCGCGCATAGCGGCATACCCACGGATGAGTTCTCAAAATCCGTTGCCGACTGGTTTTCGACCGCACGGCATCCGCGCTTCAACCGCCCCTACAACGAGCTCGTTTACCAGCCGATGGTCGAGCTATTGGCGTATCTGCGCGTCAGTGGCTTCAAGACCTTCATCGTATCAGGTGGCGGCGTCGAGTTCATGCGGGTGTGGGCCGAGAAGGCCTACGGGATTCCGCCTGAGCAAGTCGTCGGCTCCTCCGGCGTCACGCAATACCAGCTCGATGCCGCGGGAAAACCGTCGCTGCTGAAGACTGCCAAGGTGCAGTTCATCGACGATGGCCCGGGCAAGCCCTCCGGCATCAATATGATGATCGGTCGCCGCCCGATCCTCGCCTTCGGCAACTCCGACGGCGATCATCAGATGCTGCAATGGACCATGGCGGGATCAGGCGCGCGCTTTGCCGGCCTCGTGCATCACACTGACGAGGTGCGCGAATACGCCTACGACCGGCAATCGAAGGTCGGCAAGCTTGACAAGGCCTGGGACGAAGCCAGGGCGAAGGGCTGGACCATCGTGGATATGAAACAGGATTGGAAGACCATCTTTCGTGAGAAGCCATGAAGAGTTTCACCATGAGAAAAGAACTGCTTGTCACGCTCTCACTACTCTGCCCTTCGAGCACCGCCTTCGCGCAAGCCCCCTCTGCCGACGACAACCTCGTGCGCAGCCGCGCCATCCAGGCCGTGATCTGGAGCATGCCCGCCGTCAACTTCGACCTGATGCTGCAGGCCGCGCTGAAGGCCGGAGCCAGGGAAAACCAGATCGTATTCTGGTCGCGAATTCCGGATTGGAAAAATCAGACGCTCACGCCCAATCCCAGCACGATCTACCTGATGCCTTTCGTCGACACGAAGGGCACAGGTCCGATGGTGCTCGAAATCCCGCCGGCGAGCGGAGGCGAGATCACCGGAACGATCATGGATGCCTGGCAAGCCGCGCTCGATGACGTAGGACCGGCGGGAGTGGACAAGGGCAGGGGCGGAAAGTACCTCATCCTCCCACCGGGCTACGCCGAGAAGACCCCCGACGGCTACATCCCCCTCGCGTCTGACACGAACAAGGGCTACGCGCTGCTGCGCTCCAACGTCGGCAGCGGCAGCGAGGCCGATGTCGCGAAAGCGGTGACCTACGCGAAGCAGATAAAACTCTACCCGCTGTCCCAGGCGGCCGCTCCGCCGCCGACGGCCTTCATCGACGTGGTCGACGTCACCTACGACAGCACGATCCCCTACGACATCCGCTTTTTCCAGTCGCTCGACCGCTTCATCCAGCGCGAGCCGTGGCTCGAACGCGACAAAGCCATGATCGATCAGATCAAGTCGATCGGCATCGAGAAGGGCAAGCCATTCGATCCCGGCCCTCAAGCGCAGAAGATGCTCGAGGAGGCGGCCCGAGACGCACATGGATGGCTCGATGCCCGGTACGAAGGTCTCTTCAAACCGTCTTTCTATGAGAACGGACAATGGGCGCTGCCGGTTGCGCACGACGTCACCGAGGGGCTGGCGAATCTCTTCGCCGAGCCGAACGTCTACCCGGTCGACGACCGCGGCGCGTTTTACTCGTTCGCGTTCTCGAGCGTGAAGCATCTCGGCACTGGCCAATTCTATCTCGTCACGATCCGGGACAAGGAGAGCAGGGCACTCGACGGCGGAAGCACCTACCGGCTGACGGTGCCGGCCAACGCGCCGGTCTCTCTCTACTGGTCAGGCACCGTCTACGATCGCGAGACGCACGGCCTGATCAGGGGCACGAAGTGGTCAAGCCGGGGCTCGAACACGCCGGGTCTGCAGACCAACCCCGACGGCTCGGCCGACATCTTCTTCGGCCCGCAGGCTCCCGACGGCAAGGAGTCCAACTGGGTGCCGACGAAGGCCGGTAGAGGATGGGAAATCATCTTCCGCTTCTACGGCCCGCAAAAGGCTCTTTTCGAGAAGAGCTGGCGTCTGCCGGATATCGAGAGGATTGCGGAACAATGACGAACGTGACCTTCATGGCGAAAGACGCGGGCGCTGCTCTCCTGATCACGTGGATGATTTCAGCGCCGGCACTCGCACAAAAGGCCATTCCTGTTACGGTCGACAATTTCGTGCGGGCGGAGACAGACCTTTACTTTGGCAACTCCGTAAACGGAGGGGGCTTCGGCGGTTGGCATCACATCCGCGAACTTCTGCCCGTCGACCGTCAAACCGTCATCCGCGGCAACCGCGACACGCTGTACTCGACGCGCGTCTTCGATCTCGATGCCGGGCCAGCGACGGTCAGGCTGCCCGAGGCAGCAGGGCGCTTCATGTCGCTGCAGATCATCAGCGAAGACCAGTACACGACGACGGAATACGGATCGGGACCACACACGCTGGACAACGCCAAGATCGGCACGCGCTACGCGCTGGCCGGCGTTCGCACGCTGATCGACCCGAACGATCCGGAGGACATCAAGCGAGTCCACGCGCTGCAGGACGCGATCGAAGTATCGCAACCGGGAGGACCGGGGAAGTTCGAGATTCCGGATTGGGACAAGGCGAGCCAGAAGAAGGTCCGCGAGGCCCTGCTCGTCCTGGCGAGCACGGTGACCGATACGCGGCGCGCCTTCGGCACCAGGGATGAAGTCGATCCGGTCCAGTACCTGATCGGCGCCGCCTCCGCGTGGGGTGCGAACGCGCCACGCGATGCAATCTACCTCAACGTCGTCCCTGACAAGAACGACGGGACGACCGAGTACAAGCTGACGGTCGTGGATGTTCCCGTCGACGGGTTCTGGTCGATCAGTCTCTACAACGCGGAAGGCTATTACCAGACGAATGCCTTCGACGCCTACACGCTGAATGGCATCACCGCGAAGAAGAACCAGGATAGCTCGACGACGATTCGCTTCGGCGGTTGCGACGGCAAGGTGCCGAACTGCCTGCCGATCATGAAGGGCTGGAACTACATGGTCCGGCTCTATCGGCCGCGGGCCACAATTCTCGAAGGAGGCTGGAAGTTTCCGCAGGCGGAGCCGGTGAATCCATGACCGGTCTCGATATCTTCGCCTGGATCGTGTTGATCATCGTGCTCGCGGTGATCGTGCTGGTGGTCTGGCTGATGGGGTCGCTGCCGGGTCACGTGGCCCGCCGGCGTGGACACCCCTGGGCCGAGGCGGTGGGGATGGCCGGCTGGATCACACTGATCTTCGGCTTCCTGCTGTGGCCGGTCGCGATGATCTGGGCCTACGTCGACGTCCCGGCGAAGCGCACAGTGGAGCCCCGGCCATGATGATCGCCCTCATGGCGCTCTATCTGGCGCTGCTGTTCACTTTGGTCTGGGTCGGCGCGATCCGCCTCAACACGTTCTGGAAGGCCTCGCCTCTGATCGTGCTGCTTCTTCTGAACATCGGACTGTTCATTCCGATGGGGTGGGGGGCACCTCAGGGCACGGCTCTGGTCTACCGCAACGCCGTCTCGATCGTTCCGGACGTCGCCGGCGAGGTCGTCGACGTGCCGGTTCGGCCGAACGCTCCTTTGAAGCAGGGCGATATCCTGTTCAAGATCGACCCCACGCCCTACGACGCTCAGGTGAAGGCGATCGAGGCCCAGCTCAAGCTGTCGAGCACGCGCCTGACCCAGATGACGTCGCTGTACGAACGGGACGCGGGCCGCGGCTTCGACGTCGAGCAGCGGCAGTCGGAGGTCGACCAGCTCAAGGCCCAGCTTCAAAACGCCCAATGGAATTTCGACAAGACCGTCGTCCGGGCGCCAGCCGACGGTTACGTCACCAACGTGGCGCTTCGGAAGGGGGCCCGCGTCGGAAACCTTTCGGCCGCGCCCGTGATGGCCTTCATCGACACCTCCGCGACCCATGTCGCGGTCGAGATCGACCAGATCACCGCCCGCTATGTCGCGCCAGGGCAGGCGGTGGAAATCGCGTTCAAATTCGCTCCGGGCCGAATCGCGACGGGCAAGGTCGAAAGCGTGCTGCAGGCCGTCTCCACGGGTCAGACCCAGGTCTCCGGCCAGGCAGCGACCCCAAAGGGGATCGCGACCGTTCCCTTCGTGGTCAACGTCGGTCTCGACGATCACGAGCTCGCGGCGCGGCTGCCGGCCGGTGCCACGGGCACCGCCGCCGTTTTCACCGACCACGTCAAGGTCAGCCATATCATCCGACGCGTGCTGCTGCGGCAGATCGCGATCCTGAACTACGTCGTCCCGTTCTGAACAGGAGAGCAAGATGATCTGCAAGGTCTCCTATAGGGCGCTCGGACTGCTCGGGTTGGCGGTCGCCTCAATGCCCACGCCGGCTTTCGCCGACGCGGGCGGTGTTGGATTTTGGCTGCCCGGCATATTCGGCAGCCTTGCCGCGACGCCGACCGTGCCCGGCTGGGCCTACGCGTCGATCTATCTCCACCTGCAGGCCAATGCGGGGGCCTCGCAGAACTTCGTCACCAGCAACGGCGCCCGCGGCACGGTCGTCGCCGGCTTGAACGCGCATGGCGACGCCCTCGCGCTTGGCATTACCTACGTCTCTCCGACGCCCGTCCTCGGCGGCCAGGCATCTTTCGGGATCGTCACCGCTCCCGGCAACGCCGGCCTCGGGGTGGATGCGACGCTGACGGGGCCGCGCGGGAACGCCATCACCGGAGCCCTGACCGACAACCGGACGACGCTGTCCGACGTTTACTATCAAGGCGCGCTCAAGTGGAACCAGGGCGTCCACAGCGAGATGGTCTACATCACCAGCAACATCCCCAGCGGCACTTACGACCCGAACCGCCTCGCCAACCTCAATCTGGGATTCGTCGCATGGGACGTCGGGGCAGGGTACACGTATTTCGACCCCAAGAGCGGGCACGAATTCTCGGCGGTCGCCGGCGTCACCTACAATCTGATGAACCCATACCTGCAATATCAGAACGGCATCGACTTTCACGTCGACTGGGCGGCCTCGCAGTTCCTGAGCAAGAACTTCCAGATCGGCGTTGCCGGCTACTTCTACCAGCAGCTCACCGACGACACCGGCCCGGGCGCCAAGCTCGGCGGATTCCGAGGGCGCGCGATAGGGATCGGACCTCAGGTCGGCTTCGTCATTCCGATGTCGGACGGCTACCAAGGCTATCTCAACATCAAAGGCTACAAGGATATCGAGGTGGAGAACCGGGCTTCGACCTGGAGCACTTGGGTGACCTTTGCGGTGTCCGCTGCGCCGCCGGAAGCCTCAAGCAGGCCGATGCCTCGCAAGTAACTCCAATCGTATCCGGCAAAACTGGAACTAGGGGAGAGAACGTTCCGCGCAACCCGACACCAGCAGAGCCATATCCATGATTCGCATAAGGTATATTATGGAATATCTTTATCTACAATTCTATCAGATACTTAGATAAAGCTCCTGCCACAGCACCTTCGCTCCAGGCCTCTTTCCGGCTTGAACCTCAACCGACGCCGCACCGCCTGGCGGCTACTGTGCATGGGGTTGTTTTCGCATTTTTTGTCCGACGCATCTCGCCAAAGCCGATATTGCCGCGACGTTGTCCGGCTGCAATAAGCGAGCTTCGCGAGATCGCAGATGACCTTCTGGCCCGACGTCCGTATAGGTTTGCATCTCACAACAAGAACAAACTTCCGAGGAAGCAGACCCATGGTCTTTTCAACCCGTTTTTCCCGACGCACGCTTCTCAAGGCCTCCGCCGCGACCGCCGTCTTTGGCGGCGTCAGCGCGCCCTATGTGGCCCGTGCCCAGGCCGCCGA
>Ga0102590_1001415_pt1 | contig 36776 bp, 35 predicted proteins | sample AraplaMF_Col_mMF_FD_76859 | JGI IMG/M metagenome (GOLD analysis project Ga0102590, IMG submission 76859) | Arabidopsis root microbial communities from the University of North Carolina, USA - plate scrape MF_Col_mMF | ecosystem: Host-associated > Plants > Roots > Endosphere | place: USA... | reverse complement strand
ACGACCTGGCTCACCTCGGTGGACCACTCGTCGAAGGCGAGCACGTACATCCTCCCCCAGCCCGGCGGGCTGATCCTGGGCGGCACCGCCGAGGAGGACGACTGGTCGCTGACACCCGATCCGCGCACGGCCGCGGCGATCGTGGCGCGGTGCGCGGCGGTGCGGCCCGAGATCGCAGGAGCCCGCGTCCTCCAGCACCGGGTGGGGCTGCGACCGGCCCGCGACACCGTCCGGCTGGAACGCGAGGTGCTGCCCGGCGGCGGGACGGTGGTGCACAACTACGGGCACGGGGGTGCGGGCGTCACGGTGGCGTGGGGGTGTGCACGTCGGGCGGCCGGGCTGGTGGGCCCGGCCGCCTGACGCGCCGTCAGCGGTGCTTCGCCGGTGTGCGCGGCATGGTCACCGGACGTCCCCCGGAACCCGGTGGGCGGTGTGCGGGGTCCGCACACCGCCCCGGGCGGCGGACCCGGGCGCGGCCGCGGGGGAGCCCGAGGCGGCGCGGTCGAAGGCCGCCGCCCCACCGACCAGCGGCACACGGGCGCTCGTACGGGACAGGTCCACGGTCAGGGTCGGGGTGTCGGCCGGTGGGTCGATGAGATCCCGGTCGGTGCCCGCGACGATCAGTGCGAGCCGGTGGCCCTTCGGGACGACGTGGTCGGTGGCGGCCAGGTCGAGTGTGATCGTGTACGCCCTGCCCGGGGTGAGCGGGAGGCCCTTGCGGTCCGAGGCGTGGTTGCCGAGGTCGGCCCAGCCACGGCTGAACACCGTGGAGCCCACGTCGGTCTTCTTGGCCTGGGTGGCCCTGAAACAAGCGCTGTCGCCCGTCGTGCTCGCACCCCAGCAGGTGCGGTCGGTGAGCGTTGTGATGCCCTCGCCGGAGTCGGCGTAGTCCCGGATGGTGTCGGGCCCGAGATCGACCAGCACGGCGGAGAGATGGGCCGTGGGGGTGGTCGGTGTCACGGTGACGGTGACCGTGGAGGAGCCGGAGACCCGCAGGTCCCTCGACAGGGGCGCGGTGAGGAAGCCGGCCTTGCCCGGGGTGGATTCGTCGATGTGTGCGGCCCAGTCGGTCTCGCTCAGCTTCGGATCGTCGGTGAACGTCTCGGTGCCCCTGCCGGTCCGCAGCCCGAGGGTGCCGACGCCCGCCGTGGTGCCCCGGCCCGGCCGCAGGGTGGTGGTCGCCGTGTCCCGCGGCGGCCAGACGGCCGAGGTGGACCACTGGTCTGGGTGGCGTTCGATGTCGGCCATGGGCTCGTGATCGATGCCGTTGTCGTAGCCGAGGAGCTCGTGGTCGAACCAGCGGTGCAGGGTGTCCACCCACTCCGTGCGCCGGTAGTCGAAGGGGTCGACGTGCCCGGTCTGGGAGAGCCAGATCTTGCGCTCGACGCCGTTCTTCGCCAGCGCGTTCCACCACTGACCGAGGTGCTTGGTGCGGACGTTGAGGTCCTGCATGCCGTGCACGAGGAACACACTGGCCCGGACCTTGGCGGCGTCCTTCACGTAGTCGCGCTCGGTCCACTGCGGCGTCCAGTCGCCGGTGCGCGGTGCTCCCTCGACGAGCTTCTGCTGCACGGCGGCGCACCGGGCGCGGGCGTCGGGGCTGTCGACGTAGTCGGCGAGCCAGTCGGGGCCCGAGTCGTACAGGGGTGCGCCCTTGGCGAAGTAGTAGTCGTACCAGGAGGAGATGGAACTGATCGGCACGATGGTCTTCAGGCCCTTGACGCCCGTGGCCGCGACGCCGTTGGCGATGGTGCCGTCCCAGCTCTTGCCGATCATGCCGGTGCTGCCGTCGGTCCAGGTCGCCTTCGCCGTGGTCGCACCGGTGCGGGTGGTGTACCCCTTGGCGCGGCCGTTCAGCCAGTCGACGACTGCCTTGGCGGACTGGATGTCGGAGCGGCCGCCGACGTCGACACAGCCGTCGGAGCGGTTGGTTCCGGCCAGGTCGACCCCGACGAAGGCGTAGCCGCGCGGCACGAAGTAGTTGTCGTAGAAGAGCGGCATCTGGACGACATGGCCCGCGGCGTCGTAGGTCTTCGTCTGGCTCTCGTTGCCGCGCCCGCAGCAGGAGTAGTACGGGCTGGCATCCATGATCACGGGGATTCGGCGCCCCTGGGCTGCGGGTTCGCGCGGCCGGACGATGTCGACGGCGACCCGGTCGGTACGGCCGTCGCCGTCGCCGTCCAGGCCGGTGTCCACCCAGACGGACTCACGGATGGCGTTCTCGTACGAGTACACGGGCCGGCTCTCCCGTGGCGCGCCGTGGGCGGCCGACGGCGTGAGGAAGGCGGCCAGCAGGGCGGCCGTGGCCGCCGTCGCGAGTGGTCTCCAGATCGTGAAGCGCGTACGTTTCGGCATGCGCGGGACGGTACATGGGTCAACTCCCGTGCAGAAGAGGGCAACTGACGACCTGCCGGACAGGCGCGGCGCGACGGCCGGGAGCGTCCCGAGGGACGCCGTGGACCATGACGGCCGAATGGCGATCGTATGACAGGGGGTGCCATGGACATGCTCAGGCGGTCGGGGACTGAATAGGGTCCGAACCGATCTCGTGCCCCTATGACTTGGAGCTCTCGTGCACCGCAGACTCATCGCCCCGGGCGCGCTCGCGGCGGCTTCCTTGTTGCTGGCGATCCCGGCATCGGCCGCCGACGACCGGCCCGGCGCACCCGGTATCGGCGACCCCTATTACCCGTACTACGGCAACGGCGGCTACGACGTCTCCCACTACGACATCCGGCTCACCTACCGGCCGCAGACGGACGAACTGGAGGGCACGACCACCCTCCTCGCCACCACCACGCAGAACCTGTCCCGGTTCGACCTGGACTTCCTGCTCGATGTGAGCGAGGTCCGGGTGAACGGCGCGAAGGCGGCGTTCACCACGTCCGGACAGCACGAGCTGGAGATCACCCCGGCCCGTGCGCTGCCGAAGGGCACCGCGATCACCGTCGTGGTGCGGTACAGCGGGGTGCCGTCCACGAAGAGCGCGTACGGCTTCTCCACCTGGCACCGCACCCCGGACGGCGCGGTCGCGGCCGACGAGCCCGAGTCCGCGTGGTGGTGGTTCCCCAGCAACGATCATCCGCTCGACAAGGCGACCTACGACGTGTCGGTGGCGGTGCCGCAGGGCACACAGGCGATCTCGAACGGCACGCTGCAGTCGACCGTCTCCGGGCCCGGTACGACCCGGTACAACTGGCGCTCCGACAAGCCGCAGGCGACCTATCTCACCACGCTCGCGATCGGCAGGTTCGACATCACGACGGGGAGGACGTCGAGCGGCGTCCCGGTCGTCAACGCCTACAGCAAGGACCTCGGTGCGGACGACGGCGCCGCGCGGGCGAGCGTGGAGCGGACCGGCGAGATCGTCGACTGGCTGACCGGCCGCTTCGGGCCGTATCCCTTCAACTCGGTCGGCGGGTACGTCCCCGACACGACCACCGGGTACGCGCTGGAGACACAGACCCGTGTGTACTACAGCCCCCGGCAGTTCGCGGGCGGCTCGAACACGTCCGTGGTCGTGCACGAACTGGCGCACCAGTGGTTCGGCGACGACGTGTCGCTGAAGGGCTGGAAGGACATCTGGATCAACGAGGGGTTCGCACGCTACGCCCAGTGGCTGTGGTCCGAGCACGAGGGCGAGGGCACCGCGCAGGAGCTGGCGGACTACGTGTACGCCTCGCATCCGGCCGAGGACGCCTTCTGGACCGTCGCGCCGGGTGACCCGGGGCCCGACAACCAGTTCGACATCGCGGTGTACGACCGGGGCGCGCTCGCCGTGCAGGCACTGCGGAACGAGATCGGGGACGACGCGTTCTTCGCCGTCCTGAAGGGCTGGCCGAAGAAGCACGCGTACGGCAACGCCTCGGTCGCGGACTTCCGGGCGTACGCGGAGAAGGTGTCGGGGAAGCCGTTGGCCGAACTCTTCGACACCTGGCTGTTCCGGCCGACGAAGCCCGCCGCGCCCGCGGCGCAGGGCGCGGCAGTCGCGCAGCGCGCCACCGCCCCCGTACCGCCGAAGTCGTGGAAGAGGATCGAGGCGACGAACGACGTGCACGGAGGCTGATGCCGAGCCGGGCGGCGTGGGCCGGGTGCCTGCGCCGCCTCACCGCAGGGCCGACTCCGCCTCCGCCGCCCGGGTCAGCAGTTCTTCCCGGCCTGCCGCCGCCGTCCGTGTGGCCGGCACCGTGCAGGCGTGGGCTCCGGCCACCGCGCCGTAGAGCGCGCACCGCCGGGGCGGCTCCCCGCTCAGAAGGCCGAAGAGGAAACCGGCCGCGAAGGCGTCGCCCGCGCCGTTGGAGTCCACCACCGGGGCGGGCGGGGCCACGGCTGGGACATGGGTCACCTCGTCGTCGGACAGGAGGTACGCCCCCTCGGCTCCGGCCGTGGCGACGACGATCCGCGCCCGGCCGCGCTCCACGAGGTGCCGCATGGTCCGCTCCGGATCGGTGAGACGGGCGGTGGACACGAAGACGACGTCCGCGGCGCGGGCGAATGGCTCGTGATACGCATTCTCGCCGTCCCAGTCGTGCAGATCGGTGGACAGGGTGACCCCGGTGTCACGCAGCACGGGCAAGGCGTGGGCGGCCGGATGGGTGATCGCGACATGGACGTGCCGGCTGCCGTCCGCCAGCGCCCGGAGCACCGGCTCGGGGAACCGGTCCTCGCTGTGCGAACGGCTCGCGTCGTACAGGGACAGCCGCCGCCCGTCGGGGCCGACGAGGTTGACGGCGCGCTTCGTGCCGGCGGGCTGGGGTATCACGGTGAGCCCGACGCCCCGGTCGCGGTGCAGGGCACGGACCAGTTCCCCCTCGGGGTCGTCGCCGAGCATGTCGAGGTGATGGGTGCGAAGCCCGAGGGCGCTCAGCCCCAGCGCCACGAAGTCCCCGGTCTGCCCGGCCCGGGTCTGGATCCCGGACCGGATCATGTAACTGTCCGCATACGGGAGCGGCAGTTCCGGCACGTACACGATGGTGTCCACCCCGGCCCCGCCCACGACGAGCACATCGGTGTCCCGGCTCAACTCGGCTCCTCCTCCGGGTCGTACACGGTCACGTGCACGCCACGCCTCAGGAGCCGCTCGCTGATCAACGGCTCCACGCGGGACCAGGTGCCCCCCGCGAGCCCACACCCTATGCGCGGCATATGGACGCGGGCGCCGAGGTCGAGCGCCCGAGGGGCCAGCGCCGCGAGTGCCGTACCGATCGCCTCGTACCGCACGGGTACGGTCCCGCGGCCGCGCCTGCGTGTCCCCCGCTGCCCGATCAGATTGGCCACCCATACGTCGGTCTCGACCCGGACGACCTGGACGGCGCCCAGACCGAAGTCGTTCGTCTCCCGGGCCCTGTACCAGGCGCGGTACGCCGCTTCCGGCTCCGGCCAGCGCTCGGAGACCGCCCTCACGAAGCCGCGCCCCCAGCCCCCGACGTCGTTGCACACATGGGCGACCACCTTCGCGCCCTCGCCCGACGGCACGGTGGCGTCACCCCGGACATACAGGATCTCCGACATGACGCCACCGTAGGGACCACCACTGACAGTGGCCGGTGAGCTGCTACTCCGTGAACCCGGTCAGCTCCCGGTCCGCCGCCTTCGCGATGCGCCGGCGCAGTGCGAACCAGCCGCCGACGAGCATGACGGCGATCACGGGCACGAGCATCAGCGTCTTGCGGCCGACGTCGGGGTCGTTCCACATCAGGCCAAGCACGGCCAGCAGGAAGGCGACGGTGACGATCTCGGTGACCGGGCTGCCGGGCAGCCGGAAGGACGGCCGGGTGAGCCGGCCCTCCCGGGCGCGGCGCACGAAGACCAGGTGGCAGACCATGATGATCACCCAGGTGCTGATCACACCGAGCGAGGCCACGTTCAGCACGATCTCGAAGGCCTGGCTCGGCACGAAGTAGTTCAGGGCGACGCCGAGGACGCACACCGCGCAGGTGAGCAGGATGCCGCCGTAGGGCACCTGGCTGCGGTTCATCCGTGCCGTGAACCTCGGCGCCGAGCCCGCCACGGCCATGGAGCGCAGGATGCGGCCGGTGGAGTACAGGCCCGAGTTCAGCGAGGACATCGCGGCGGTCAGCACGACCAGGTTCATCACGTCGCCCGCGCCCTGGACTCCGATCTTCGACAGCACGGTGACGAACGGGCTCTGGTCCGCCGAGTACACCGAGCCGGGCAGCAGCAGCGCGAGCAGCACCACGGAGCCGACGTAGAAGAGGCCCACGCGCCACATGATCGAGTTCACGGCGCGCGGAACGACCTTCTCCGGCCGGTCGGTCTCGCCGGCGGCGACGCCGACCAGCTCCAGGGCCGCGTAGGCGAAGATCACGCCCTGCATCACGATGACGACGGGCATGACCCCGTGCGGAAGGATCCCCCCGTGGTCGGTGATCACGCTCAGACCCGGCTTGGTGCCGTCCACGTCGTGTTGCGTGGCCAGCAGGAAGATGCCGACGAACATGAAGCACACCAGGGTGGCGACCTTGATGATCGCGAACCAGAACTCCATCTCACCGAAGATCTTCACCGAGATCAGGTTCACCGCCAGCACGACCGCGAGCGCGATGAGGGCGAGCACCCACTGCGGGACGGAGGTGAAGAAGCTCCAGTAGTGCGTGTAGAGCGCGATGGCGGTGATGTCCGCGATGCCGGTCGTCGACCAGTTGAGGAAGTACATCCAGCCGGCGACGTACGCGCCCTTCTCGCCGAGGAACTCGCGGGCGTAGGACACGAAGGACCCGGACGACGGCCGGTACAGGACCAGCTCACCGAGGGCGCGGACCACGAAGAAGGCGAAGACGCCGCAGACCAGATAGGCCAGGGCGAGGGCCGGACCCGCGCTGTGCAGCCGTCCGCCGGCGCCGAGGAAGAGTCCGGTCCCGATGGCGCCGCCGATCGCGATCATGTTGACGTGGCGGGCCTTGAGGTCCTTGCTGTAACCGGCGTCGCCGGCGTCCGCGGGCGTCCGGGCCGCATCGCGCTGGGATGGGACCGCGGCCGTGTTCACGGCGTCCTTGCTCACGAGTGGATCTACTCTCTGGTGCGCCCGTCGCCCAGCTGCTGCGCGGGTGTCCGGATGGGGCTCGGCCCGGGCCACCCCTGACGTGGCACAGACCAAGGCGCCACCTTCCCCCGAAGATCGCCGGGCATGCGATGGTGCACGTCACATGGGGGCACTTCTCACATGAAGTCCACCTCGGCGTCACCTGGCGGCCACGTTGCCGTGCAGCACCCGCTCAGGTGTCACAGCAGTGGTGGGACAGCGATACTGCTGCACATGACGACCGAGACCGAGGAGCCGGCACTCACCGTCGACGAGCTGGCCGCACGGGCCGGGGTCACGGTCCGCACCGTTCGCTTCTACAGCGCCAAGGGCCTGCTGCCGCCGCCCGTGATCGGCCCGCGGCGGGTGGGGCACTACGGTTCCGGGCACCTGGCCCGGCTTGCGCTCATCGAGGAGTTGCAGCGCCAGGGCATGACACTGGCGGCCATCGAGCGCTACATGCAGCAGCTTCCGGGAGACCTGTCCCCCAGGGACCTGGCCATCCACCGCGCCGTCGTGGCGTCCTGGGCGCCGGACGCGACGGAGACGATGACTCGCGCGGAGCTCGAACGCCGGGCGGGACGGCCGCTCGGCGAGGAGGAGGTGGAGCGGCTCACGGCGATGAACGTGGCCGTGCCGCGCGACGGCGCGTACCGCGTGGACCCGGGGCTCCTCCGGCTCGGCGTCCAGCTCCTCGACGTGCCCTTCGGCCTCGAGACGATCCTCGCGGCCCGCGGCGTGCTCATCGAACATTCGCGGGCGGCGGCGCACGAGCTGTCGTGCCTGTTCCGCGACGCGGTCGCGGACAGTGACTCCACGGCCGTGAAGTCACTGTCCGCCCATATGCATCCGCTGGTGGTGCAGGCCCTGCTCACCACCTTCCAGCGCTCCCTGAGGGAGGAGCTGCGCAAATGGCTCCCGGACACGGGACCGCACGGGGACCTGTGACCCCGTGCGCCCCGGCCCGTGTCAGCCCGCGTCGGTGAACCGCTCGCCCTTGTCCGCCTTCTCCACCAGCAGCGCGGGCGGGGTGAACCGCTCGCCGTACCGCTCGGCGAGCTCCCGGGCACGGGCCACGAAGGCGGGGAGACCGGCGCCGTCGGCGTAGCCGTTGATGTACTGCAGAACACCACCGGTCCAGCCGGGGAAGCCGATGCCGAAGATCGAGCCGATGTTGGCGTCGGCGACGGACGTCAGCACGCCCTCCTCCAGAAGCCGGACGGTGTCCAGCGCCTCGGAGAACAGCATGCGCTCCTGCATGTCCTCGAACGGGATCGTGCGGCCCGGCTCGGTGAAGTGCTCCCGCAGGCCCGGCCACAGCCGCCCGCGCTTGCCGTCCTCGCCGTACTCGTAGAAGCCGGCGCCCCCGCTGCGGCCGGGCCGGCCGAACTCGTCGACCATGCGGTCGATGACGGCCTCGGCCGGGTGCGGGGCCCAGGTGCCGCCCGACTCCTCGACGGCCCGCCTGGACTCGTTGCGGATCTTCCGCGGCAGGGTCAGCGTCAGCTCGTCCATCAGGGAGAGGACCTTGGCCGGATAGCCGGCCTGGGCCGCCGCCTGCTCGACGGACGCGGGCTCGATGCCCTCGCCGACCATGGCGACGCCCTCGTTGATGAAGTGCCCGATCACCCGGGAGGTGAAGAAGCCGCGCGAGTCGTTGACGACGATCGGCGTCTTGTTGATCCGGCGGACCAGGTCGAAGGCACGGGCCAGTGCCTCCTCGCCGGTCCGCTCCCCCTTGATGATCTCGACGAGCGGCATCTTGTCGACCGGCGAGAAGAAATGCAGCCCGATGAAGTCGGACTGCCGCTGCACACCCTCGGCCAGCGCGGTGATCGGCAGCGTCGAGGTGTTGGAGCACAGCAGCGCGTCCGGCTCGACGACGTTCTCGATCTCCTGGAACACCTTGTGCTTGAGCGTCGAGTCCTCGAACACCGCCTCGATGACGGTGTCACAACCCGCGAGGTCGGCCGCCTCGGCGGTGGGCGTGATACGGGCGAGCAGGGCGTTCGCCTTCTCCTGGGTCGTACGCCCCCTGCCGACCGCCTTGGCGCACAGCTTCTCGGAGTACTCCTTGCCCTTGACGGCCGCTTCCAGCGACACGTCCTTCAGGACGACCTCGATACCCGCGCGGGCGCACGAGTAGGCGATACCCGCGCCCATCATCCCGGCGCCCAGCACGGCGACCTTGCGGACCTGCCGGGGCTCGACGCCCTTCGGCCGGTTGGCGCCGGAGTTGACTGCCTGGAGGTCGAAGAAGAACGCCTGGATCATGTTCTTCGCGGTCTGCCCGGTGACCAGCTCGGTGAAGTAGCGCGCCTCGATGGTCAGGGCGGTCTCGAAGTCGACCTGGGAGCCCTCCACCGCGGCCGCGAGGATGTTGCGCGGGGCGGGGTAGGGAGCGCCGTTCAGCTGCTTCTTCAGATTGGCCGGGAACGCGGGCAGGTTGGCCGCGAACTTCGGGTTGGACGGCGTACCGCCCGGGATCTTGTAGCCCGGCTGGTCCCAGGGCTGCCGGGACTCGGGGTGGGCGTCGATGAAGGCGCGGGCCTTCTCGAGCATCTCCTCGACGGTGGTGGCCACCTCGTGCACCAGGCCGTTCTCCAGGGCGCGCCGCGGCGCGTACTGGGTGCCCTGGAGGAGCACCTTCAGCAGGGCGTCGGCGATGCCCATGAGGCGTACGGTGCGGGTGACGCCGCCGCCGGCCGGCAGCAGACCGAGGGTGACCTCGGGCAGGCCGATCTTGGAGCCGGGGGCGTCCAGGGCGATGCGGTGGTGGGAGGCGAGGGCGATCTCGTAACCGCCGCCGAGGGCCGCGCCGTTGATGGCCGCGACGACCGGCTTGCCGAGGGTCTCGATGCGTCGCAGGGAACTCTTGATCGCGGTACCGGTGTCGAACGCCTGCCGGGCCTCGGCCGGCCCGACCTTCATCATGTCCTTCAGGTCGCCGCCCGCGAAGAAGGTCTTCTTGGCGGAGGTGTAGATGATGCCGCGGATGGAGTCCTTCTCGGCCTCGGCACGCTCGGCGATCGCCGCGATCGAGTCCCTGAACGCCTGGTTCATGGTGTTCGCGGACTGGTTGGGGTCGTCCAGGACGAGGGTGACGATCCCGCTGTCGTCCTGCTCCCAGCGGATGGTGGTGGACTCAGTGCTCATCAGGGTGCTCCGTAGGATCCGTTGGGGAAAGTCAGACGCGTTCGACAACGGTGGCGATGCCCATGCCGCCACCCACGCAGAGCGTGGCGAGGCCGTACCGCTTGTCCTGCCGCTCCAGTTCGTCCACCAGCGTGCCGAGGATCATGGCGCCGGTCGCACCGAGCGGGTGGCCGAGGGCGATGGCACCGCCGTTGACGTTGACCTTGTCCAGCGTGATCCCCATGTCCTTGACGAAGCGCAGCACGACCGCGGCGAACGCCTCGTTGATCTCGACGAGGTCGATGTCGTCGATCGTCAGCCCCGCCTTGGCGAGCGCCTTGCGGGTGGCGGGCGCGGGGCCGGTCAGCATGATCGTCGGCTCGGAGCCGGACACCGCGGCGGAGACGATCCGTGCCCGCGGCCGCAGCCCGTACCGCTCGCCGACCTCCTTGGAACCGATGGCGACCAGTGCCGCGCCGTCCACGATGCCCGAGGAGTTGCCCGCGTGGTGGACGTGGTCGATCTGCTCGACCCAGTGGTACTTCTGGAGCGCCACGGCGTCGAATCCGCCGAGTTCGCCGATGTCCGCGAAGGACGGCTTCAGCTTGGCCAGGGAGTCTGCCGTCGTACCCGGCCGCATGTGCTCGTCGTGGTCGAGGACGACGAGGCCGCTGCGGTCCGTGACCGGCACCACGGACCTCTCGAAGCGGCCGTCCTTCCAGGCGGCCGCGGCACGCTCCTGGGACAGGGCCGCGTACTCGTCGACGTCCCGCCGGGAGAAGCCCTCGATGGTGGCGATGAGGTCGGCGCCGATGCCCTGCGGCACGAAGTTGGTGGCCATGTTGGTCATCGGGTCGGCGAACCAGGCGCCGCCGTCGGAGGCCATGGGCACGCGTGACATCGACTCCACGCCGCCCGCCAGGACCAGGTCCTCCCAGCCCGAGCGGATCTTGGCGGCGGCCATGTTGACGGCCTCGAGACCGGAGGCACAGAAGCGGTTCTCCTGGACACCGGCCACGGAGTCGGGCAGTCCGGCGGCGATGGCTGCGATACGGGCGATGTCGGAGCCCTGGTCGCCGACCGGGCCCACGACACCGAGCACGATGTCGTCGACGGCGGCCGGATCGAGGTCGGGGAACCGCCGCCGGACCTCGTGGATGAGTCCGGTCACCAGGTCGATGGGCTTGGTGCCGTGCAGGGCGCCGTTGGCCTTGCCGCGACCGCGCGGGGTGCGGATCGCGTCGTACACATACGCTTCGGTGCTCACTGGTAAGCCTTTCGGGGAGGGTCAGCCGAGCAGGGAACGTCCGATGATCTCCTTCATGATCTCGGTGGTCCCGCCGTAGATGGTCTGGATGCGGCCGTCGGTGAAGGCCCTGGCCACACGGTGCTCCGTCATGTAGCCGTAGCCGCCGTGCAGCTGGAGGCAGCGGTCCGCGACCCGCTTCTGCAGTTCGGTCGCCCACCACTTGGCCATGGAGGCGTGCACGGCGTCGAGTCCGCCGTCCGCGTGGTCGGCGATGCAGCGATCGAGGAAGGCGCGGGTGACGGCGCACTCGGTCGCCATCTCCGCCACTTCGAAGCGGATGTGCTGAAGTCTGGCGAGCGGCCGCCCGAAGGCCTCGCGTTCCTTCACGTACTCGGTGGTGATCTCCAGCAGGTGCTCGGCAGCGGCGATACCGGCGACGGCGATGTTCAGCCGCTCCTGCGCCAGGTTCGTCATCAGGTGCCCGAAAGCGCCGTGCAGGTCACCGAGCAGGTTGTCCTTGGGCACCCGCACGTCGTGGAAGAACAACTCGGCCGTGTCCTGCGCCTTCTGGCCGATCTTGTCGAGGTTGCGGCCGCGTTCGAAGCCCTCCGCCCCACGCTCGACGACGAGCAGCGACAGCCCGTGCGCCCCGCCCTCGGGAGTCGTCTTCGCCACGACGATCACGAGGTCGGCGAGGATCCCGTTGGAGATGAAGGTCTTGGAGCCGTTGAGCAGCCAGTGGTCGCCCCTGTCCTCGGCCCGGGTCCTTATGCCCTGGAGGTCGGAACCGGCCCCTGGCTCGGTCATGGCGATGGCCGTGATGATCGAGCCGTCGCAGAAGCCGGGCAGCCAGCGGCGCTTCTGCTCCTCGGTGGCCAGGCCCGTCAGATACGGGCCGATGATGTCGTTGTGCAGTCCGATCGCGAGCCCGGAGGCGCCGGCGCGCGTGAACTCCTCCACGAGGACGGCGCTGTAGCGGAAGTCCGGGGTGCCGCCGCCTCCGTACTCCTCCGGTACGGCGAGTCCGAGCAGCCCCTGCTTCCCGGCCGCCCGCCAGACGGCGCGGGAGACCACGCCGTCCCTCTCCCACCGCTCGTAGTGCGGCAGCACCTCCTTGGCGAGGAACACGCGCACGGTCTCGCGGAACGCCTCGTGCTCCGCGCTGTAGATCTGCCGCTTCATGGGGTGCACGTCCTCCTCGCAGCCGGTTCCCGGCGGTTTCGGCCGGCCGGGCCGGATCCCGGCACGGCGGCGCGACGTTCAGCATCTCGATCCCGGTGGCGCGCGGGGCCCTCGACACGCGCCCGGACACCGCTCCCCGACTCGCGGAGGAGGTCGGCAGGTACGGCGAGAGCGGTTCGGGCGGTCCCTTCGAGCCGGCGGACCTTGTCGACGGCCTGCCGAGGGGCCGCCGTGCGGCCGAGGAGGGTCGTGGGCGCCATCAGCCGCCGTCCCGGAGCAGTCGGGGCACGTCCCACTCGCGCGCCACGTCCGCGGTGCCGGCCCCGGGCCGCGCGGGTCCGCTGCGCACCGACGCGGGGGTGGCGGAGAAGCGCGGTGCGGGGGCCGGCTGGGTGATTCCGCCGTGGTCGGTGAAAGTGCCGCGGGCGGCGAGATGGGGATGCCCGGGGGCCTCGCGCAGCGAAAGGACGGGGGCCACACAGGCGTCGGAGCCTTCGAAGACCGCCGTCCACTCGTCGCGGGTGCGGGTCTTGAAACGGGCCGCGACCTGCTCCCGCAACTCATCCCAGCGGGTGACGTCCTTGCGGTCCGGAGCCCGGTCCCCGATGCCGAGCAGGGCGACGAACTCCTCGTAGAACTGCTGCTCCAGGGCACCGACCGCCATGTACTGCCCGTCGGCCGTCTCGTAGGTGCCGTAGAACGGGCAGCCGCCGTCCAGCAGGTTGGCGCGGCGGCGGTCCTGCCAGCCGCCGGCGGCGAGCATTCCGTGGATCATGGAGGACAGATGCGCCGTGCCGTCGACGATGGCCGCGTCCACGACCTGGCCGGTGCCCGTCGCACGCGCGTGGTGGAGGGCGGCGAGCAGGCCGACGACCAGATAGAGGGAGCCGCCCGCGTAGTCGCCTACGAGGTTCGCGGGGACTGCGGGTGGCGCGTCGGGATCCCCGATCATGCCGAGGGTGCCGGTGAGGGCGATGTAGGCGATGTCGTGTCCGGCGCGCGGGGCGAGCGGCCCGTCCTGGCCCCATCCGGTCATACGGCCGTAGACGAGGCGCGGGTTGCGGGCGTGGCAGGTCCCGGGGCCGACACCGAGGCGTTCGGCCACGCCGGGCCGGTAGCCCTCGATGAGGATGTCCGCGCGTTCCACCAGCTCGAGCACCGTGGCCGCGCCGTCCGCGGTCTTCAGGTCGACGATCACGGACCGCTTGTTCCGGTTGGTGACGTCGTACGCGGGATCGATCGCGAGCCCTGTTCCGTTCGGACGGTCCACGCGGACGACGTCGGCGCCGAGGTCGGCCAGGAGCATGGCCGCGAACGGGCCGGGCCCGATGCCCGCGAGCTCCACGACGCGCACGCCGGCGAGGGGGCCGTGCCCCGGCGTCCCTGCCACTGCCATCTGGCCCCCAGGTACGTGACACAACTGATGTGACATCGATGATGTTATGAACGGGTGGCGGGAGGGGCAATACCCACACGAGCAAGCGCTTAGTCAATTGCGTCACAGGGACCACCGGCTCGCTCGCGCACCCACCTCCCCGTCCGATCGCTCACCGCTCACGCTAGCCTCGGCCACCGACAACGGCGCGTGCGGAGAGGTGCCATGAACAGGCTGAAAACGGATCGCGCGTACGACATCGTGCTGTTCGGAGCCACGGGCTTCGTCGGCGCGCTGACCGCGGAGTATCTCGCCGCGCACGCCCCCGAGGGACTGCGCTGGGCGATCGCGGGCCGCAGCGCCGAGAAGCTCGAGCGGCTGCGGGAACGGCTGCCCGGCGGCAGTGACCCGGGTGTACTCCAGGCGGATGTCTCCGATCCGGAATCGCTGCGCGCTCTCGCCCGCGGCGCGCGGGTGCTGGCCACCGCCGTCGGCCCCTATCTGGAGTACGGCGAGGAGCTCGTGGCCGCCTGCGCCGATGCGGGCACCGACTATCTGGACCTGTCCGGTGAGGCGGAATTCGTCGACCTCATGTACGTGCGGCACGACGCACGCGCACGGGAGACCGGGGCCCGGATCGTGCACTCCTGCGGGTTCGACTCCGTCCCGCACGACCTCGGGGCGTACTTCACCGTGCGGCAGCTCCCGGAAGGGGTGCCGCTGACGGTCGACGGGTACGTCCGGGCGCAGGCCATGTTCTCGGGCGGCACCTTCGCCTCCGCGCTCGGCCAGCTCGCGCGCGGGCCGCAGATGCTGGCCGCGGCCCGGGACCGCGGACGCCACGAGCCGCGCCTGCTGGGCCGCCGGGCGCAGGCGCCGCTCGGCGCACCGCGCTTCGCCAAGGAGGTCGGGGCGTGGGCGCTGCCGCTGCCCACCATCGACGCCCAGGTGGTGCGCCGGTCGGCACGGGCGCTCGAGCAGTACGGCCCCGACTTCCGCTACCGGCATTACGCGGCCGTCGAGACCCTGCCCTGTGCACTGGGCGGCGTCGGGACCGCGGGTGCCCTGTTCGCGGCCGCCCAGCTGCCGCCCGCCCGGCGTTGGCTGTCCGGGCGGCTGCGCCCGGGGGACGGCCCGAGTACCGAGCGGCGGGCCAGGAGCTGGTTCTCGGTGCGGTTCGTGGGTGAGGGCGGCGGGCGGCGCGTGTTCACGGAGGTCGCGGGCGGCGACCCGGGGTACGACGAGACGGCCAAGATGTTCGCCGAGTCGGCCCTGTCTCTGGCCCTGGACGACCTGCCGCCCACGTCCGGCCAGGTCACGACCGCCCAGGCGATGGGCGAAGCGCTGATCGGCCGGCTCCGCGCGGCGGGCATCACCTTCCGGACGGCGGACCGCCGCCAGGACCCGTCGTGGCGGACGCGGGTGCCACGCCCCGCCACGCCGGCGTGATCCGGGCGACAGGCCCTGGCGCCTACAGAGGCCAGGTGAGGACGGTGAAGATCATCCCGGCCGTCCAGGCGAGCCCGGTGAAGGCGGCGAGGAGCAACGCGACCCGCACGCCGCGCTCGACGGGCGCGGCGGGTTCGTTCGTGCTCTCGGGGGCGCGATGTGTCGTCATGCGCCCAGCCTGCGCGCCGGGACGACCCGGCCGCATCCGTACGGATACTCAGTTCCCGTACTCGGGCGACCGGGCGCCGGGCCGGGCGACCGCCTCCTTCAGCGCCTCCCGGCACAGGGCGTCGGCACGCCGGGTCGACTCGGGGACGCGGTACTTCGGCGCCAGCGCGAGGGTGTGGGCGCAGGCAGTGTCGAGGCTCACCCGGTGTCCCACGGAGACGAACACCGGCTTGACGCCTGCCTGGGTGCGCACCGCCCGGCCGACCTCGTCGGCACCCGCGAGCAGAGGGGCCGTGCTGCCGCGCGGGGCGGCCGGCTCCACGTAGGCGAAGGTGAACGGGTTCTTGGCCACGCCGATGGTGGGCAGCCCGGTGAGCACACCGAGGTGGCTGGCCAGGCCGAAACGACGTGGATGGGCGAGGCCGTAGCCGTCGCAGACGACCGACCCGGGGTCGAGGTGCAGAGCCTCAAGGGCCGCCAGGACCGTGGGGATCTCACGGAACGCCAGCAGTCCGGGGACGTACGGGAAGGAGACCCTGCCTACCGCGGTGGCCCGCGCGACCACGGCGAGCGTGGCCGCGTCCAGGACCACGGCCGCCGCCGCGACCACGCCGCGCTCGTCGTCGTAGGCCACGTCGACCCCCGTCACCCGGCCGGTCCCGGGCGGCGGCCCCGGCTCGTCGAGGACCACCCGGTCGCGCAACTCGTCCTGTACGGCGCGTGCTTCCGCTTCCGTGGTGGGCCAGTCCTCGGGGATGCGTACGGTCGTCATGATGGTGTCGAGCGTACGCATCCCCCCACTCCACCGTCACGCGTCGCCAGGGTTCCGCCGACGCCTGCGTCAGGGCTCGAGCCGGGCCACCCGACCCTGCTCGCCGGAGGCCCAGCAGCCCAGATCGGGGGCGCAGTCGACGGTGTCGAAGGAGCCCGGATCGACGGTTCGCCAGGTGCGCCCACCGTCCGTGGTGAGATCGGTGCCGGTCGGGCCCACGGCGAGCGCCGTGCTGCGGCTGTGCGGTAGCCAGGTGACGCCGGAACGGTAGGCGGGCGGCGGCTGCGCCGCCGGCGTCCAGGTACGGCCGCCGTCCCCGCTCACCGCCGCCGCCATCGGCGAGGCCTGGTCCGCGCGGTAGTCACCGCCGACCGCGATGCCGTGGGTGCGGTCGCGGAAGGCGAGTGCGAACACGCCGCGGGCGGGATCGCCCGCAGGGACGGGTGTACCGGCGGCCTTCCAGGTCAGCCCACGGTCGGCGGAGTGCAGCACGCGCGCATGTGCGCCGCCGCCCGTGGCGATCCACACGTCGCGCGGCCCCGAGGTGACCAGGCACTGGCCGCCGGCCGCGAACCCGGCCTCCCCCTCCTGGGCATCGGGCATCCCGGCGCTCGGCAGGACCTTCCAGGAACGGCCGCCGTCGCTGGTGGACAGGATGCGGAACCTTCCGTCGACGGGATCGCTCATGGCCAGGCCGTGACGCCGGTCGAAGAAGGCGAGGCAGTCGTAGAAGGCCTTGGTGTCGGTGTTGCGGAAGGTCTCGGTCCAGGTCGCGCCCCCGTCCTCGGTGCGCAGGACCCGGGAGGCCTCGCCCTCGCCGATGGCGAGGACCACCGCGCGTCGCGCGTCGAACGCCTGGACGTCGCGGAACTCCAGGTCCCCGGCGCCCGGCGGGGAGACGTTGCGCCAGTGCGCGCCGCCGTCGGTGGTGCGCAGCACGGTGCCTCCGGACCCGGCGAGCCACGCGGTGTCCCGATCGACCGCGGCCAGCCCGCGAAAACGCGCCGCGGTGCCGCTGTCCTTGAGCTCCCAGTGCGGCGCGTGCCGCGACGCCCCGTGCGCGTGCGCCGGTGCGACCGACAGCGCGGCCAGCGCGGCGGCACACAGTCCCACGGCCATCATCCGGCCCGAACGCTTCGTGTTCCCCATGCCCGTCATGGCGCGCGAAGCTAGCCCACCGCCACGGCCCCGTCCAGATGGCCGTACCCGGGAACCGTACCGGCGCGCACGGAGTCCTCCCGAGTGACCCGCGAACCACGGGCCGAAGCCATCGAGCTCCTGTGGATCACCTCACTGGCATGGACTCGGTGACAGAGGTCACTCGCCGTTCATGTGCACGGAATCGCCGCTTCCATCGTCTCTTCAAGTGCCGTGTCACATCCGCCCGAAGTCCGTTCAGCCGTCACGAGGGAGCAAGGCGTTGTCCACCCTGATCGAGCAGCCAGTGGAGGCCCGGCTCGTCGCCGCTGCGCCGCGCATGCAGAGCATTCCAGCCACGCTCCACTACGACCGGCGCGACCCCTTCGCCGTCCGCATGACCTTCCCCGCCCCGGCCACCCTGGAGGGTGTGGAGGTCTGCTGGACCTTCGCCCGTGAACTCCTGCGCGCGGGTCTGCAGGGATCCGAGGGCCACGGAGACGTCCGGGTGCGGCCGTACGGCTACGACCGCACCGTGGTGGAGTTCCACGCCCCGGAGGGCACCGCCGTGGTGCACATCCACTCGGCCGATGTCCGGCTGTTCCTGCAGCGGACCGCGGAACTGGTGCCGACGGGCCTGGAGCATCTGCAGATGGACCTGGACCACGACCTGGCGGAACTGATGCGGGACGCCTGACCGAAGCCGCCCGCGGGGGTCCGGCCGTCGGGCGGCCGTACCCCGTGAGGCAGGGCGCGCATCGCCTCACAGCGCCCCGGAGGACTAACGACCGCCGCCCAGCAGCCCGTTGAGGCTCGCGTAGTCGGCTCCGCCCGCGAGGCCCCCGTACGTCCCCGCGTCGAGCAGCTCCCGTGCGGCGCGCAGGACCAGACCGTGGACCGCCTCGGCGAGGCCCGATCCGGCGCTGATCCGGGCGACACCGAGGGCCGCCAGTTCGGCGACGGAGGGCGCGCCGGGGCCGACCAGCACGTTCAGCGGACCCTCGATGCCCTCGGCGAGCGCCTTCACGGTCACCGGGTCGAAGGTCCCCGGCACGAAGACGCCGTCCGCCCCGGCCGCGAGGAAGGCGGCCGCTCGCTCGAGGGTGTCGCCCAGTCCCCCGGCACCGCGCAGATACGTGTCGACGCGGGCGTTGACGAACAGCGGTACCCCCGCGGCGTCGGCGGCCGCACGCGCCGCGGCGATACGTTCGGCCTGCTCGTCCACCGGGCGGAGCGGCGCACCCGGGCCGTACAGGCCGTCCTCGATGTTCACACCGACGGCGCCCGCCGCGAGCACCTCCCTGATGGTGTCCCCGACGCCCGCGAGGTCGTCCGCGTACCCGGTCTCGATGTCCGCGGTGACGGGCACGGCCACCGTGTCCGCGATGCGGGCGACGGCGGCGAGGGCGTCGGCCCGGGTCAGCCGGTCGCCGTCGGCGGCGCCGAGCCCCCAGGCGACGGCGGCGCTGGTGGTGGCGACGGCCGCCGCGCCGGCCTCCTCGACGAGCCGCGCGCTGGCCGTGTCCCAGGCGTTGGGCAGGACGAGCGGACGGCCGGGCACATGGAGGGCACGGAAGGCGAGGGCCTGCTCGCCGGGAAGAGTCTCGGAGGTCATGGGGAGGAGCCAACCAGGACCACGGGTCGGAGTCCGGCAGGTTTCCGACAGGTACGTGCCGCAGCGACGGGGATCAGCCCGCCGCACCCGCCGTCGCCGCCGCGACCAGGGCCGAGCGCACCTCGTGGACGACCCTGTGCAGCGCGGGCGAGGCGGCACCGGCATGGTCGGCCAGCGCCTCGATGCGCTCCCGGTGGCGTTCCCGCTCCGCCTCGGTCGCCACCGTGCGCAGTCCGGCCGCGGCGGCCAGCGACACGAGGGCGGCGTCACGGTCGGAGACCTCCGTGACGGGTGCCCCGCCCGCGAGCACCCGGCGCGCCTCCTGCTGCAGCGCCTCCACGGCCCGCACGTCCCGCAGTTCGTGGTCCGCGGGAGGCAGCAGCCCGAGCGCCCTCTTCTTCCCGGCGCGCAGCAGGCCTTGCGTGACGAGCCCCGCGCGCACGGCGTCCAGGGTGATCCCGGTGTGCAGGGTCACCCAGGTGCCCCAGGGACGGGGCATCGACTCCTCGACGAGTTCGAGGAGCCCGTCGAGGACGGGGTCGCCCGTCTCGGCGTCGAGGTCGGCGGGGGTGGCGACGCCCTCCACGTCGACCAGCAGACCCCGCTGCGCCAGTTCGGTGAGGGCACCTGCCCGGACGAGGCATCCGATACCGGCCGCACCGGTGAGGCAGGGCCCGGAGGTGTCCCAGGCCAGCAGATACAGCCGGGCGGGCAGCGAGGTGGAGCCGTGGGACACGAGGCCTCCTGGCGCACGGTTCGGGGGGAGTCGTCCGGCCCGCGCACGCGGTGGCCGCGTGGCCGGACGGAGGTCGTGATGCGGGTTTTAATCCGTTGACACTCCTCGTACCCGTTCCTACGGTGTTCAGCGGTCCTGTTGCCGTCGATAGGAGAAGGACGTTGCTCGTCTGAGGTCATGAGACACCGCGTCACACAGCGCTGTCCGCGCCTGTGTGCGTCGTGTGCGACCTCGGCGTTCGAGCCGTCCGTCCTCCGGTACGGGGCCGTTTCCCGTTCCCGGACCGTCGCCCCTTTGCGGTGTCTCACACGCGTTGCCCATGTCCACTCCCAGCAACCGCGAGGCCCGTATGTCACAGACCCCCTCACTCACCTGCACGTCCCTGTCCTTCTCCTGGCCCGACGGGACATCCGTCTTCCACGACCTCCAGATCGCGTTCAACGGCGGCAGGACGGGACTCGTCGGCGTCAACGGATCGGGCAAGTCCACCCTGCTGAAACTGATCGCCGGCGAACTCGTGCCGTCCGCGGGAGCGGTGCGCGTCACCGGTGACGTCGGCCTTCTCCCGCAGAACGTCACGCTCGACACCTCCCTGAGGGTCGACGAGGCGCTCGGCATCGCCGCGACCCGCCGGGCACTGCACGCCGTGGAGGCGGGCGACGTGTCCGAGGAGCACTTCACCGCCATCGGCGACGACTGGGACGTGGAGGAGCGCGCCGAGGCGACGCTCGGCGAACTCGGCCTCGGCCACATCGGTCTCGACCGCACCATCGGCGAGGTCTCCGGGGGCGAGTCCGTCCTGTTGCGGCTGGCAGCTCTGCTGTTGCGCCGGCCCGACGTGCTGCTGCTGGACGAGCCCACCAACAACCTCGATCTGTACGCGCGCCGGCGTCTGTACGCGGCGGTCGAGGCGTGGTCGGGGGTCATGGTCGTGGTCAGTCACGACCGGGAGCTTCTCGACCGGGTCGACCAGATCGCGGATCTGCGCTCCGGGGAGGTCACCTGGTTCGGCGGCAACTTCTCGGCGTACGAACAGGCGCTGGCCGTGGAGCAGGAGGCGGCGGAGCGCACGGTGCGCGCGGCCGAGGCCGACTTCCGCAAGCAGAAGCGCGAACTGGTCGACGCCCAGGTCAAGCTGGCCCGCCGCAAGAAGTACGGCCAGAAGATGTGGGACCAGAAGCGTGAACCGAAGATCGTCATGGGGGCGCGCAAGCGGGCGGCGCAGGAATCCGCCGGCAAGCACCGCATCATGCACGAGGAGAGGCTCGCCGACGCCAGGGAACGTCTCGACGAGGCCGTCGAGGCGGTACGGGACGACGACGAGATCCGCATCGATCTGCCGTACACGGCGGTGCCTTTGGGGCGGTCCGTGCTGACGCTCAGGGATCTGGAGCTGACCTACGGAGCGCGTGTGAAGGGCACCTTCGAGCTGCGAGGTCCCGAGCGGATCGGTCTGGTGGGGCGCAACGGGGCGGGCAAGACCACCCTGCTGCGCACGATCGCGGGCGAGCTGGAACCGCTTTCGGGCGAGGCCACCGCGCACGTCCCGATGCGTCTGCTGCCGCAACGGCTGGACGTCCTCGACGACACGCTGACGGTGGCGCAGAACGTGGCGCGGTTCGCCCCGGGGGCCACCAACAACCGGATCCGGGCCCGGCTGGCCCGCTTCCTGTTCCGTGGCGCACGGGCCGACCAGCCGGCCGGGACGCTCTCGGGCGGCGAGCGCTTCCGCGCCGCTCTGGCCGCACTGATGCTCGCCGAGCCCGCGCCGCAACTGCTGATCCTCGACGAACCGACGAACAACCTCGACATGGCGAGCGTGCGGCAGCTCACCACGGCCCTGGAGTCGTACGAGGGAGCGCTGATCGTGGCGGGCCACGACATCCCGTTCCTGGAGTCGATCGGCATCACCCGCATGGTGCTGCTCGACGGAGAGCTCAAGGAGACCTCTCCCGAGGCGCTCGGAGATCCCGACCCTCGCCCGTGAACACGATTGGCGGACCGTGTGTCGGGCAGGCAACTGCCGGAACCCGGGGCTTTGTCCCCGGGTTCCGGGCCTGCATGATGGCGGGCGAAACCTTCAGCCGAGACGGAGTCCCACGTGCCCAGCAAGAAGGCCCTGATCCGCCGACCCAGCCCACGCCTCGCCGATGGACTGGTGACCCACATCGAGCGGGAGAAGGTCGACCCCGATCTCGCGCTCGAGCAGTGGGAGGCGTACGGCGAGGCGCTGCGTACGCACGGCTGGGAGACGATCGAGGTGGATCCCGCCGACGACTGCCCCGACTCGGTGTTCGTCGAGGACACGGTCGTGATGTACAGGAACGTCGCCCTGATCGCCCGGCCCGGGGCGGAGTCACGACGCGACGAGACCGACGGGGTCGAGGAGGCCGTGGCCCGCCTCGGCTGCTCGGTGAACTGGATCTGGGAGCCGGGCACTCTCGACGGCGGTGACGTGCTGAAGATCGACGACACCCTCTACGTCGGCCGCAGCGAACGCACCAACGCGGCAGCCGTCCAGCAGGTGCGCGCCGTGTTCGAACCGCTGGGCGCCCGGGTCGTCTCGGTACCGGTCACCCGGGTGCTGCACCTGAAGTCGGCGGTCACCGCGCTGCCGGACGGCACCGTCATCGGCCATGTGCCGCTGGTGGACAAACCCGCGCTCTTCCCGCGTTTCCTGCCGGTCCCGGAGGAGTCCGGTTCGCACGTCGTGGTCCTCGGCGGGGGCAGACTGCTGATGGCGGCCAGCGCCCCCAAGACGGCGGAACTGCTCGCCGACCTCGGCCACGAGCCGGTGGTCGTGGACATCAGCGAGTTCGAGAAGCTCGAGGGCTGTGTGACATGCCTCTCGGTGCGCATGCGGGAGCTGTACGTCTGACCCACTGACTCCGCGTCCGTCACACTCGTGAGGCTTACGCCGCACGGTAGTTCGGCATCCCCGAAAACGGGGCCGGAACCGGTTGCGGAGACCCGCACGGGCACCGATGGAGCAACTGGCCTTACAGCGCGCTTAACCTACGGGTTCGTAACCTACGGCTTCGTAGCCTACGATCCCGTAGGTTCCGGCACGGTACGCCGGTTTATCTCAGTGTCCCCCTGGAGTTCCTGTGACGATCACTTCTTCCCGCCTCGGCAGCGCATCCGTCTGGACCGACGCCCGGCTGCTGTACGCACTGGAGGAAGTGGTCGAAAGGGAACTGAACCGCCATCTGAAGGCGACCAAGGACTGGATGCCGCACGAGTACGTGCCCTGGACCGACGGCCGCAACTTCCCCGGCTTCTTCGAGGACGGCGTGGCCTGGGAGAAGGACCAGTCCAAGGTGACCGAAATCGGCCGGATCGCCCTGGTGGTGAACCTTCTGACGGAGGACAACCTCCCCAGCTACCACCACGAGATCGCCACGATCTTCGGCCGCGACGGCGCCTGGGGCACCTGGGTGCACCGCTGGACCGCCGAGGAGGGGCGGCACGGCATCGTCATGCGCGACTACCTGCTCGCGTCCCGCGCGGTCGACCCCGACAAGCTGGAACAGTTCCGCATGTCGCACATGAGCGAGGGCTTCGAGTCGGACAACCGGCACTCGATGTTGCACTCCGTCGCGTACGTCGCCTTCCAGGAGCTGGCGACCCGCATCTCGCACCGCAACACCGGCCACCAGTCCGGCGACCCGGTCTGCGACCGGATGCTGGCCCGTATCGCGACCGACGAGAACCTCCACATGGTCTTCTACCGGAATCTCCTCAAGGCGGCGTTCGAGATCGCCCCCGACATGACCATGGAGGCGGTCCGGGACGTCGTCGTGAACTTCCGGATGCCGGGCCACGGCATTCCCGGCTTCGAGCGCGCCGCCGCGCAGATGGCGATCGGCGAGGTCTACAACCTGCGCATCCACCACAACGACGTGCTCCAGCCCGTACTGCGCTTCCTGAAGGTCATGGAGATCGACGGCCTCGGCCCCGAGGGGTGCCGCGCCCAGGAGGAACTGGGCATGTTCATGGGTGGACTGGACGCCGAGGCGGCGAAGTTCGACGAGAAGCTCGCGGCCCGCAAGGCGCGGATGGCGGGGCGGGGCCGGGCGTGACCCCGTGCGCGGCGCAGCGCCGCGCACATGCCGTCGGCCCCGGCACGGTCGGTGGCCGACGGCAGGAACGTCAATGCAGAGGCAGAACGTTTCAGCACTAATCGCCAGGCCGCGCCACCCTTTCCTCGGGGTGGAATTATCTATCAGCATGAATATGCCGGTTGCGCGTCCCCTCCCGGACCCGCGACCGGCGCGGTCCCTGTCGGACGCCTGGTCGCCGGGTGGCGCCCCTGGAGCGGGTCATGAGGAATGCGATGTGGATGCAGGGCGTGGAGTGGCTGGCCGCCGCCGCGCTGGACCCGCAGGCGTGCAAGCGGGAGTGGGAACGCGGTGCGGGCACCGTGCTCCTGGAGGCCGGGCGCCACTGGGACGTGGTGAGCGTCCCCCGGCAACTGGGTCTGCTCGCACTGGACATCCTGTGGTACGACCCGCTGCAGACCCCCGGACCGACCCTGGTGGACTCGGCGGCGCACCGGGTGGGCTTCTTCGTGCCGCCGGACCCCGCCGGCCACTGGACCGGGGCCGACGTCCGCCACGCGAGCAAGGGTTCATGGGTCGCGGCGCCCCCGCCGTACCGGTCGGCGGGCTCGGTGGAGTGGATCGTGCCGCCCGACGGAAGCGGCACCCTGCATCCGCCTCTCACCCTGGAGCTCGCGCTGCGCCAGGCCAACGAGACGCTCGCCGTACTGGCCCCCGTCAGCACCGACTGAGCGCAGAGGTCTCCGATCGGCCCGATCCGCGCCGGCGCGGGGGCGGCGCATGCCCGGACACGCTCCTGCGCACGCGGGTCGGCCGGCGCACACCGTCACCACGGCGCGCCCGAGGTGCGCGTCTCCTGCGGCCGCCTCGTCGCGGTCGGCCGCTACGCCGCCTCGTAGTGGTGTGCGTCCGCGCCGCGCCACTTGACCCACGACGGATCGTCGAGCACGTCCTCGGCATCGGGCAGCCCGGCGCGGCCGAGGAACTCGATCAGATCCTCGTCGGAGAAGGCCATCCCCAGGTTCTCCCCGCGCGTGGTCACCCGACGGCCGCCGGTGCCGGACGGCGGATGAACGATGACAGGGGCCCTTCCGGACATAACTCCAGGATCGTCCCGGGCGCCCCGCCGCGCATCCGGACGGACGGCTCGGGCCACGACCCGGCTTCGTACCCGGCGGTCTTCAGGGACGCCCGCCGGGTCCGGCGGCGAGGCCCACGCGGGCCTCGCCGCCGCGCTCACCGACCCTCGACGGCACCCCCGCACCCGTCGCCGGACCGGTGGATCTCATCCGTTCTCCTCCGACCGCCGCAGACGCATCCGCTCCTTCTCGGACAGCCCGCCCCAGACGCCGAACCGTTCGTCGTTCGCGAGCGCGTACTCCAGGCACGCGGAGCGGCTGTCGCACAGCGCGCAGATGCGCTTCGCCTCCCGCACCGAGCTGCCGGGCTCGGGGAAGAAGAAGTCTGTCCCCGTCTGCGCGCACAGCGCCTGCTCCTGCCAGGCGATGTCGGACGCGGTGATCGCTTCGATGTGCATGGCGAAATCGTGTCGCTCGGCGACAAACGTTCGATCAACGCGTGATCAACGGCCCGTCCGGCGTTCCCGCAGCACCCGATGATGTCCCGGGCCGGCCGTCCCGCGCACGGCGGCGCGCGGAGAAACTTCGCCGGACTCACGGCGTGCGTCGCCCCCCGTGTACGTGGACTTTCGCGCCGTCCCGGCAGCGCACGCCGGTGCGCAGTGCAAGACTCGGCAGTGCAGGCAACGGGAACCTCGAAGGATGCAGTCATGCTCACGACCCGTTTTGTCAACGGCGCCCCGAACTGGCTGGATGTCGGCACCTCCGACATCGATGGGGCCATCTCCTTCTACCGTGATCTCTTCGGCTGGCAGTTCCGGTCGGCGGGACCCGACTCCGGGGGCTACGGCTTCTTCCAACTCGCCGGAAGGACCGTCGCCGGCGGTATGCAGACCACCTCCGAACAGGGCGCGCCGTCCTGGACCGTCTACTTCCGGAGCACCGACGCCGAGGCCACCGCCAAGGCCGCCGAGCAGGCGGGCGGCAGCGTGCTGCTCCGGCCCATGGACGTGTTGGGCGAGGGCCGCATGGCCATCCTCGCCGACACCGCCGGTGTGCCCTTCGGCGTCTGGCAGCCGGGGCGGACCCAGGGGATCGACGTGGCCGGGGAGCCGGGCTCACTGTGCTGGATCGAGCTGTTCACACCGGACATCGCCCGCGCCGCCGCGTTCTACCGCAAGGTGCTGGGCTGGGAGACCGAGGGCGTGTCCTTCCCCGGCGGTACGTACACCTGCATCAACCCGGACGGTGGCAGCCCGGAGACGGGGTTCGGCGGACTGGTGCCGCAGGCCGACGATCCCGTGGATCCGGAGTCGGGGGCGTATCTGCTGCCGTACTTCGAGGCCACCGACAACGACGCCGTCGCACGCGCGACTCAGGAGCGCGGCGGCACCGTCCTGATGCCCCCGACGGATGTGCGGGGAGTGGGCCGCATCGCGCGACTCGCCGATCCGTACGGAGCTCGGTTCGCGGTCATCACGAGCGCGCCGCAGGAGCCCGGCCAGGGCTGACGAAGTCCGGGTCGTCGTCCAGGTGCGCGGTCCGGGGCCCCTGCCTCGCGCACCTCTGCCCGTTCGGCATTCGACGCCGTCCTGCCGCCCGCAACCGGCGGCCCGCAACCGTCGGTTCTTGGAGGCGGACAATTTTCGAGAGCGCTCTCAGTCATAACTCTTGACGCCTCAACCGCCCCTGGGAACAGTGGAGCACCGCAGGGACACGCCCCCCACGGCCGCCCTCTGCGCTCCCCCCACACCCCAGGAGACGCCTCGTGATTTCGCGTCGTGTGTTTCTGACCGGAGCCGCCGCCGCCTCGACAGGCATCGGCGCACTCGCCTCCGGCATCGCCCAAGCGGCCCCCGCGACCTGCCAACTCGCCCTGCGCAACGCCTCGTTACCGGGCACGGTGCGGGCGTACGTCACCGGGCACGAGCAGTCGACCGGCGCCTGGATGCTGCTGCGCGCCGACGGCAGCGTCTACCGGCCGACCTCCCCGTCCGCCCCGCAGACCCCGCTGCCCGTCGACTGCTCCATCCCGCTCGGACCGGCGGGTTCCCCGGCCACGGTACTGACACTTCCTCAGATGTACGGCGCCCGGATCTACTTCGTGCGCGACGACACCCTCGCCTTCTTCCTCAATCCGGGCCCCGCCCTGGTCGAGCCGGCCTTCGCGACACCCGCCGACGCCAACTACGGCAAGACCTGGTCGTTCTGCGAGTTCACCTTCAACTCCGCCCAGCTGTACGCGAACATCAGCTATGTCGACCTGGTGACCGCGCTCCCGATCGGACTCACCCTGGAAGGCGACGCCACGCACACCGTCGCTCCCCTGCGCGACGGCGCGGTGGGCGGGATCGCCGCGGACCTCACGGCGCAGGCAGCGCGGGACGGACAGCCGTGGGACCGGCTCGTGGTCCGTGGCACCGGCGGAGAGGTCCTGCGCGTCATCTCGCCGCAGAACCTCATGGCGCCCTACTTCGACCAGCCCGACAGGATGCCGTTCCGCGACCTGTGGAGCTCCTACATCGACGAGGTCTGGCAGAAGTACCGTGCGGCCGACCTCAGGATCGACCTGCAGGGCGGACGCGGTGTGTTCACCGGCAGGGTCAGCGGTGACACGCTCACCTTCACCGGGGGGCACACCTTCGCCAAGCCCAGCTCGAAGGACGTCTTCACCTGCAACCACGGCCCGTTCGCCAACAACCCGGGGGACCCCGACGACAAGAAGGGCCTCCTCGCCCGACTGGCCGCCGGTTTCAACCGCTCACTGATGCTCACCCACCCCGACCAGCCGAACGGTGCCGCCAGCGCCGACTACTACCAGGGCTCGGTGACCAACCACTGGGCGCGGGTGGTGCACGCCAACTCACCGATCGGCTACGCGTTCCCCTACGACGACGTCCGCCCGGACGGTCAGCCGGACGTGTCGGGCGCCGCGAACGACGGGAACCCGCGGCGCTTCACGGTGACCGTCGGCTCCTGACTGACACACCGACCGGCGGTTCAGGCGGACGCCCGCCGCACCAGCGTCGTAGGCAGCACGACTCCGGACGGCCCGTCGTCCAGGGACGTACCCCGACGGTCGAGGGCGCGCAACAGCAGCCGGGCCATCAACCGGCCCATTTCCTCGATGTCCTGACGGATCGTCGTCAGGGGCGGGTCAGTCTGCTCGGCGACCGGAAGCATGTCGTCGAAGCCGACGACGGCGATGTCCTCGGGCACCCGGCGTCCCTGCGCACGCAGTACGCGCAGGGCGCCGGAGGCGGCCAGGTCGTTGGCGGCGAAGACTGCGTCGAGATCCGGGCAGCGCTCCAGCAGCAGCCGCATGGCGCGTTCGCCGCCGGCCGGGGTGAAGTCCCCTTCGGCGATCAGACGCGGATCGGCCTCGACCATGACGTCCCGGAAGCCGTCGAGCCGGTCCACGGCGGAGGTCTGGTCCAGAGCTCCCGTGATGTGCCCGACGCGGCGGCGGCCGAGTCCCACGAGATACCGCACGGCCTCGCGGGCCCCGCCCCGGTTGTCGCTGTCCACGTACACACTGCGGTTGCCCTCGCCCCAGTCGGGCCGCCCGCCGAACACCGTCGGCACCCCGGCGCGCTGCACCAGCTCCGGCAGGGGGTCGTCCAGGTGCAGCGAGAAGACGAGGGCGCCGTCGACATGACCGCCCGCGAGATAGCGGCCGACCCTTGCGTGGTCGGCGCGGCCCTCCGTGAGCAGCAGCACCAACTGGGAGTCGTGCGCGGTCAGTTCCTTGCTGATCCCGCGCAGCTGCAGGGCGAAGAACGGGTCCGCGAAGACCCGGGTCTCCGGTTCGGCGATCACCACGGCGACCGCGTCGTGCCGTTTGGTCACCAGGCTGCGGGCCGCCTGGTTCGGCACATAACCGAGTTCCTCGACGGCGCGGAGCACCCGCTCGACGAGCGGCTCGCGCACCCCCTCACCACCGTTCACGACTCGGGACACGGTGGCCCGCGAGACACCGGCCCGCGCGGCCACGGCCTCGAGCGTGGGGCGGGGCGCGGTCTCGGTCACTGCGGGACTCCTCCTCGGCTGCTGCCGATCAGGATAGCCCGCAAGGCCCATGGCGCTGAGAGCGCTTTCCCGCACGGGCATCCGATCACGCCTCCGCCGTCGCACGCCGGTGGGTGACGGGGGCGGCAGCGCCCGCGGAGCAGGCGACTTCAGCCGATCGACACCGGGTGGTAGCGCAGGTTCACCGCCGCGGTGCGGTCCTCGCCGTTGAGCAGTTCGAGCCGGACCGAAACGCCGCCGGGGTTGTCGAACAGCCGGATCCCCTCGCCGAGCAGTACCGGCACGATGTGCAGGTCGACCTCGTCGATCAGCCCGCGCTCGAGAAGCTGACGGCCGATCGTGGGCGAGAAGACCTCGAGGTTCTTCCCGCCGGCGGCCTCCAGCCCGATCCGGACCGCCTCCGCCACATCGCAGTTCAGGAACGTCACACCGTCGGCGGGCCGCGCGTCCTCGGGATGGTGCGTCAGGACGAAGAGCGGCTCCTGCCACGCGCCGCCGTAGACGGCGGCGTCGGGGCGGACGTCCCAGCCGTTCCGGCCGCCGAGGACGGCGCCGGTCGTCCCGGTGTACTCCTCGACGAGACCGGGCCGGACGGAGAAGCCCGTCATCCAGTCCATCGAGTGATTCGGCCCCGCCACGAACCCGTCAGCGACATGGTGAAATGCCACAGCACCTTCGCCCCGGCGGTCTGCCGTTCCGTGTCCGCCGGCGACCGGCGCACCGCAGGGCCGGTGCGCCGCGGGGTCCTCGATGCGTCCATGGTCGATCCTCTCGTCGGGCCTCCCCCTCGCCTCGTAGACCCGGCTTCTCCTCGAAACTCATCGCGTCCGGCACGGCTCGGCGGCGTCACACGATCGGGCCGGACGGACCTGAGGATGCCCGGACTCGGGACCGGTGAGGATTCGCCGACACAACGGGCCTTCTCGAGCGCCTGCCGGCCGTGGCGGGGCGCACGGCGGAGCGGAAACCGCACCGTTGCCGCCGCCTCGCTCCTTGACCCGCCCGCCCTGGACCGGGCCGACGGGGAGCGCCGCCGGACATGCCCGCGGCCCGACCCGGTCCGAACGACAGACGCTAGTGCTCGTGCGCCACGTACGTGGGAATCGTCCCGTCCGCCCTCTTCACGATGAAGAGGCCCACCATCCCGTGGTCGGCGTGGTGTTGCACATGGCAGTGGTACATCCAGGCTCCGGGTCCGACGTGCTCGCCCGCGAGCACCTGGAAGCCGAAGGAGTCCCCGGGACCCACGATCCTGTTGTCGATGATCTGGCTCGGGTCGTCGGGCCCGGTGAGCAGCCCCGTACGGTTGTGGGCCCAGCGATGACCGTGCAGATGGAACGTGTGGTACAGGTCGCCGTGCGTGATCATCACGAACTCGACCCTCTCCCCGACGATCGCCGGCAGGTCGGGGCCCTCGTGCTTCTGCTGGTTGATCATCGTCTCGTTGAAGACGATCGTGAAGGTCTTGTCGGGGAGCAGATCGCCCACGCGGCGCACGATCACCGGCCCGTACAGGCCCTTGTGGATGCCGCCCGTGCCGTGTTCGGTGCCCACGACATGGTCGTGGTAGTGCCAGTAGCCCGCGCTGCCCTCACGCCAGGTCCCGTCCTCGCGGCGTCCGGGGGTGTGCGTGCGCCAGGTGTAGACGCGTCTGCCGCCCGGCGCCACACTGCTCCGGGACGTCTTCGTGCCGTCGTCGGTGATCGCGTAGTCGAGTCCGTGCACATGGAGACTGGCGGCGACGTCCATGGTGTTCACGAACTCGATGTGCAGCGTGTCGCCTTCGTTGATCTCGATCAACGGGCCGGGGACGGTCGCCTTGCCCCGGGCGAAGCCGTAGCCCATCCGCCCGTCTCTCAGCTTCTCGGCGTACATCGTGATGCGTCTGACCTGGCCGCCTGCGGGCGCGGTTCGCAGACGCTTGTCGACACCGACGGACTCCGGCCCCAGTGTCATCGATGTCGCGACGGCCGTACCGCCCAGCAGCATACTGCGGTGGAAGCTGCGTCTGTCCATGGCGGGTTCCCCCATCCTGTACGGGAATTCACGGAGACAGGCCGCCGGAAAGAAAAAGCGACAGTAGCGGCACAGCGTGATTTTATGCTCACGACTGTCCAAATTCGTAGTATTTCGGTCATACCTCTGGCCGAGTCGTGGCGAGTCCCGTTGCGGAGCCGTCCGCCGCTCAGGGGGAGGCGGAGCCCTCGGGAGGCGCCTCGTCCCCCGGTCCGTCGGTCCCGCCCGGGCCGGCCGGCGCGTCGGACTTCCCGGGCTTCTTCCCCGGTCTTCCGCCCTGGCCCTCGGTGCTCGCCGGCTTTCCCTCCCGCCGCGCGCGGCTCGGCTGCACCCGTTTGGGCTCGCCCGGCATCTTCGGATACTCGGGCGGATAGGGCAGGTCGCCCAGGCCGTGGTCGTGCTCGTCACGGCGGGCGAGTTCCAGGAGCGCCTCGAGGGAGTAGGCGTGGTCGTCCATGTCGGCGTGGACGTCACCGAGTTCGGCGAACCGCCGGGGCATGGTCTCCAGGTCGAAGTCGCGGGGCGCCACGTCGTCGACCTCCTCCCAGCGCAGCGGCGCCGACACCGGGGCGCCGGGTCTCGGTCGTACGGAGTAGGCCGAGGCGATGGTGCGGTCGCGGGCGGTCTGGTTGTAGTCGACGAAGATCCTCTCGCCCCGCTCCTCCTTCCACCAGGCGATGGTCACGCGCTCCGGCATCCGCCGTTCGAGCTCGCGCCCGACGGCGATGGCTGCGCGGCGCACCTGGGTGAAGGTCCAGCGCGGTTCGATGGGCACGAACACATGCAGCCCCCGGCCGCCGGAGGTCTTGGGCCAGCCCCGCAGCCCGCCGAACTCGTCCAGGACGGCACGCAGTTCGTGGGCGGCCCGCACCGCGTCCGTGAAGTCGGTGCCGGGCTGCGGGTCGAGGTCGATGCGCAGTTCGTCGGGGTGGTCGACGTCGTCGCGGCGCACCGGCCACGGGTGGAAGGTCAACGTCCCGTACTGCGCGGCCCAGACGACGGCGGCCGCCTCGGTGGGGCACATCTCGTCGGCCGAGCGGCCGCTGGGAAAGGTGATGTGGGCGGTGGGGATCCAGTCGGGCATGTTCTTGGGCGCCCTCTTCTGGAAGAAGGACTCGCCCGACACGCCGTCCGGGTAGCGCTCGAGTGTGGTGGGCCGGTTGCGCAGGGCCCGCAGGATGCCCGGACCCACGGCCATGTAGTACTGCGCGAGGTCGAGCTTGGTGAAGCCGCGTTCCGGGAAGAAGACCTTGTCTGGGCTGGACAGCCGTACCGTCCTGCCTGCCACCTCCAACTCCACCGCATTGCCCATGCGTGCCACGGTAGGCCCGGGGACCGGCCCCCGCACACCGGGCGAACCGCACCACATGGCAGGAGAATCGAAGACATGGATCTGCCGGTGATGCCGCCCGTGAAGCCGATGCTCGCCAAGTCCGTGGCCGTGATTCCGCCGGACATGCAGTACGAGGCGAAGTGGGACGGGTTCCGGGCGATCGTCTTCCGCGACGGCGCCGAGGTCGAACTGGGCAGCCGCACGGGAAAGCCTCTGACCAGGTACTTTCCCGAACTGGTCGAGGCACTACGGGAGCGGCTGCCCGAGCGGTGCGTACTGGACGGCGAGATCGTGATCGCCCGGGATGGGCATCTCGACTTCGACGCGCTGACGGAGCGGATCCATCCGGCCGACTCCCGGGTGCGGATGCTCGCGCAGAAGACCCCGGCCTCGTTCGTGGCGTTCGATCTGCTGGCGCTGGACGACTCCTCCCTGCTCGAGGTTCCGCTGAGCGACCGGCGCGCCCTGCTGGAGAGGGCGATGTCCGGGGTGACGCCGCCCGTGCACCTGGCGCCGGCGACGACGGACCGGGCCGTGGCGGAGCAGTGGTTCCGGCAGTACGAGGGCGCGGGCCTGGACGGAGTGATCGCCAAGCCCCTCACACTTCCCTACCGGCCGGACGAACGTGTGATGTTCAAGGTCAAGCACGAGCGCACCGCGGACGTCGTGGTGGCCGGGTACCGCTTCCACAAGAGCGGTCCGGTCGTGGGCTCGCTGCTGCTCGGGCTGTACGACGACCGGGGCGCCCTCCAGCACGTGGGGGTGGCCGCCGCGTTCGCGATGAAGCGGCGCGCCGAGCTGGTGCAGGAGCTGGAGCCGTTGCGGATGGACGAGGCGGCTGGGCATCCGTGGGCCGCGTGGTCGGACGAGGCGGCGCACGAGACGGCGAGGCTGCCCGGCGCGCCGAGCCGCTGGTCGGGCAAGAAGGACCTGTCCTGGGTGCCGCTGCGCCCCGAACGGGTGGCCGAGGTGGCCTACGACCACATGGAGAACGGGGCGCGCTTCCGGCACACCGCGCGCTTCCGCCGCTGGCGCCCGGACCGCACCCCCGAGAGCTGCACATACGCGCAGTTGGAGGAACCGGTGCGCTACGACCTCGCGGAGATCCTCGGCACCACGGACTGACCCGCACCGATGCCGAGCGTGCCAACGCCCCCCACCTTCCCCCTCGTCACAACGATCGCCCCCACAAGGCACGCGAACGGAAGAGAACGGGTATGGGCATCGATGAACTTATAAGTGCACAATCGATGGCACAGGCGTGATGGAACGGTGGGCATGGGACAGATTGCGCGAATGCGGCGGGCTGCGGCGACGGCGGTGCTTCTGACCGTCGCCCTGACGGGCTCCCTGCTGGCGGGCTGCACATCGCAGGCCGACAGGTCCGACGCCCGGGGCGGGCGGTCGGTGCGGCCCCCGCAGAGCAGCACCAAGGCCCCCGCCACCCCGACCACATCCGCCGCACCTGCCGGCCCGCTGCTCGCCGTGAAGATCGACAATGTGTCGGCGGCCCGCCCCCAGACGGGCCTGGACCAGGCGGACATCGTCTACGCGGAGCAGGTCGAGGGCGGTCTGAGCCGGCTGATGGCGGTGTTCGCCACCAGGCTGCCGCCCGTGGTGGGACCGGTGCGCAGTGCCCGCGAGTCGGATCTGGAACTGCTGCGCCAGTTCCACGATCCGACGCTCGCGTTCTCCGGCGCCCAGCACAAACTGCTGCCCCTCATCAACAAGGCGCCGCTCACCCCGGTGCCGCCCGAGAAGAACTCGGGCGCCTACTTCCGCGGCGGCGGCAAGGTCGCGCCGCACAACCTCTTTCTGCGGCCTCGGCGGCTGCTCCGGTCCGCTCCCGGAGCAGCGGCGCTGACGACCGGGTTCCGGTTCGGTTCCGCGCCCTCGGGCGGTACTCCCGAGAACACACGCACGGTCCGCTTCCCCTCGGCCCGCTTCACGTTCAACTGGTCCGCACAACGGCACCGCTGGCTCGTGTCGATGGACGGCACGCCGACCGTGACGTCGGACGGTACGCGGGTGGCCCCGGCCACGGTGGTGGTGCAGTACGTGCGGGTGCGCGCCTCACGCTTCCACGACGTCCTCGGCAACAACTCGCCCTACTCGGAGAGCGTGGGTTCCGGCAAGGCCCAAGTGCTGCGCGACGGAAAGGCGTTCGACGCCCGCTGGCAGCGGTCGTCCGCGACGGGCGGCACCCGGTTCACGACGGCCGACGGCGCACCGTTGAACTTCGCGAAGGGGCAGGTGTGGGTCGTGCTCGCGAAGGCCTGACCCGGCCGCACCAGGCGGGCGCCCTACGCCCGGCGGCCGAGCCGTCGCTCGATCGCGGCGGCCGCGTCCTCGCGTGCGGGAGCCAGCGCCCGGCGGCCCTCCTCCACGGACTCGAATCCCAGGGCCGCCGCGATCGCCTCCCAGGCGACGCCTCCTTCGAGCAATGCCTCCACGGCGGCACCGACGGCGACCACCGTCGCCCTGCGGGCCCGGTCCAGTTCGGTGAGCGTGCGGAGCAGTTCCGGTGCCGTCGCGGCCCCCGCGAGTCCGCTCTGCGCCGCGTGCCGCGCCTGGTCGGCGGTGACCCACCAGTCGGCGGAGGTGCGCGAGGTTCGGGTGACGACGGTGCGGTCCACGGTGGTGCCGCCTTCCTTACGGGTACGCATACAGGGCGCTGCGGACAAGTGGAGTCTAATCCGACGTTCCGCACTACGGCGCGTCCGGTCCGCTGAACGGACCACCTCCGCGGGCTCACCCCTCGAACGGCAGCCCCACCAGTGACAGCTCACGCGCCGCCGCCCGGAGTCCGTCCGCGAAGCGCCGTACACGCTCGTCGGTGAAACGGGTGCTGGGGCCCCCGAAGGAAAGAGCCGCGGCCGGCGCCCCGTCGCGGCCGCGCACCGGCACGGCCACCGCCGAGAGGCCCACTTCGTACTCGCCGTGGCTCGTGGCGTAGCCGAGGGCCCGTGCCTCCTCGATCCGGGCGCGCAGCGTCTCCAGGTGGGCCGCCCCGTACGGTGAGGTCCCCGCGACGCGGCACAGCAGGGCCTCCGGCGCGTCCAGCAGCAGCGCCCTGGAGACGCCGCCCGCCCACAGCGGCAGTTCGTCCCCGATCCGGACGACCTGGCGCAGCGACTGCGGCCCCTCCTCCTGGGCGATGCAGATGCGGCGGATGTCGCGGCGCACGTGCAGGTGCACCGTCTCGCCGTGCTCGGCGGCCAGCTCCCGCAGGATCACCCCGGCCGCGGGCGGCAGCCGCCAGGCCTGCTCGGCCAGCCGCGACCAGCGCAGCAGAGCGGGGCCCGCCAGATGGCGGCCGTGTTCGTCGAGCCAGAGCAGCCCGTTGAGCCGAAGCGTCCCCAGCAGGCGCAGCACGGTGGTCTTGGGCAGCCCCGACTCGGTGGCGATCTCACGGATCGACAGGGCGGGACGGCCTTCGTCGAAGAGCTGGAGGATGTCGATCGCCCGCTGCACGGTTCTCATCCCGACGCGTTCCGACTCGACCGCCATCGCTGATCCTCTCGATCCGGGAACCGCGCCACGGCCCGGCTGGACCCCCTTGCACCTGCACGGTACTGCCCGGCGGACTTCGTCAGGCGTCCGCCGCGGTGAGAGGTGTCGCCGGGTTGCGCAGCCCCTCGGCGGCCTCCGAGACGCGCCGGATGAGATCGAAGAACACGGACTGCTCGTCGGCGGAGAGAGGGGCGAGGAATACCTGGTTCATCCGTGCCGTGCGCACGATCAGCCTGCGGTGCGTGCGCACCCCCTCGTCCGTGAGCCGCAACAGGAAACGACGGCCGTCCTGCGGGTCGCGGACCTTGCCCAAAAGGTCCCGGCGGCTCAGCCGGCTGATCACCTCGGCGACGGTCGACCGGTCCAGACCCACGCGCTCCCCCACGGTGCGCTGATCGAGGCCGGGCTCGGCGACGAGCGCGTTGAGGACCGCGAACTGCGGCGAGGTGATCTCCTCGGAGACCATCGTGTTCCACAGCAGGTAGTGCGCCTGCTGCAACCGCCGGGCCAGGTGCCCCGGATGGGTGGAGAGATCCACCGCGGCCATGTGCGCTCCCCTGGTCGTTTTGATTCGTGTACTGAACGATAGCCGGTGATTCGACGGCCGTCCCACCTCGAAGTACCCCAATACCTTGTGTCCCATCAAGGGCCTTGACGCCTCTCCGCCGACGGTGGCAGCGTGAGAGCCATCTCGCAGAAATGCTCCGTGTGCTGATTAATTGCGGGTCGGAACGCCAGGAAGAGATGAGGCTTCGCGGATGGACAAGGTGGTCGCCACGGCCTTGGAGGCGGTGGGCGATGTGCCGGACGGTGCGTCGCTGGCGGTCGGCGGGTTCGGGTTGAGCGGTGTTCCGAACGTGCTGATCCAGGCACTGTTCGAGCGCG
>Ga0102590_1001241_pt2 | contig 36898 bp, 29 predicted proteins | sample AraplaMF_Col_mMF_FD_76859 | JGI IMG/M metagenome (GOLD analysis project Ga0102590, IMG submission 76859) | Arabidopsis root microbial communities from the University of North Carolina, USA - plate scrape MF_Col_mMF | ecosystem: Host-associated > Plants > Roots > Endosphere | place: USA... | reverse complement strand
GGTCGCCTGACCCCTGTATATTGGGCAAATGATTTGTTTTTGCGCCGAGCGCTTCCCATGGCGGCGGTTATGGCAGAATCCGGGCGCCCTCCTGCCCCCCGGACTGACAGACATGGCCACTCGCGCGCTCCTCTATCGGCGGCCCCACGAACCGAAGACCCTCGTGATCACCCACGGATCGCAATATTTTGCCATCCGACTGCGCCGGCACCGCCGCGCGCGCCGCTACACGCTCAGGATTCATCCGAGCGATCGCGAAGCCATTCTCACCATGCCGCCGCGCGGCACGCTCGCCGACGCGAAGGACTTCGCGCAGCGTCACGGCGCGTGGATCGCGGCTCGTCTCGGCCGATTGCCGAAGGCCGCGCCGTTCCAGCCGGGCACGGTGATACCGCTGCGTGGCACCTCCCATCGCATCGTGCATCGCGCCGGCCAGCGCGGCACGGTGTGGACCGAGACGCGCGAGTCCGGTGAACGCATTCTCTGCGTCGCCGGCGGGCTCGAGCATGTCGACCGCCGCGTCAGTGATTTCCTCAAGCGCGAGGCGCGCCGTGACCTGCAGCGATCGGCGGAATCCTATGCCGCCGAGCTCGGCGTCCGCGTCAAGCGCCTCTCGATCCGCGACCAGTCCAGCCGCTGGGGCTCCTGCACCTCGGCCGGTTCGCTGTCGTTCTCCTGGCGCCTCATCCTCGCGCCACCCTTCGTGCTCGACTACCTCGCCGCCCACGAGGTCGCCCATCTCGTCGAGATGAACCATTCGGCCCGGTTCTGGCGCGTCTGCGGCAAGGCCTGCCCCTCGATGGAACGCGCCAAGAAGTGGCTCGACACGCACGGGAACGACCTGCACCGGTACGGGGTCGAGGATTAGGGCGGGCTACTCGTTTCGCCGTCCAAACTCTCTCGTCGTCCCGGCCCCGTACGCAATCGCGCACGAGGCCGGGACGACACCGAAGGTCAGGCGGCAGACTGCCTTCCCGATCGAAGCGCGCTTCAAAATCATCCCAACGCTCACGCGCTAAGATCCGCACTCGTCCCCGGCTGCGTGCGTGATGCCAAATAAGTCAATTGCTGTTGCGCAGCCGCCTTCTGGCCCTCGGCCAGCATGGCCTGGAAGGCTGCGTCGAGTTGTTCGCGGCTGTAAGTCGTGGACGTGCTCTCGCGCGGCGTCCATTGCGATTGCGTGATGGCGGTTGGCGCCTTCTCGACGGTGCCGCCAAGCAGTCTTGCGTAAGTGTCGGCGCGCCACTGCGCCAGGTCCGGTCCACCCAGGCCGGGAGGATCTTCGAGCTTGCCGATCTTCCCGGCCGCCGCGTTGGTCATCGTCGAGGAGCCGCCATTGTAGACCGTGGCCACCACCTTGCCGTCGACTTTCACCTGCGCGTAGGTGTTTTGAGGCGCGTCGTCCGAGACGAATGATTGCGTTGCGTTGGTGTCGTGAGTCCTCAGCCAGTTTGCTGCCATCAGGTCGCGTACGACCGGAACATCCGCCACCGATATGAGCTTCGCCCCTTGCAACAGCTTCACCTGGGAGACGTCAATCCGGAAGCTGCTGATCGTCGCGTCAGGCGCCTCTGTCGCCTCTGTCACCACCGGCTGAAGACCCGATGTCGCATGTGAGGTGGACGCCGATGCGGGACGCAGATGGGGCAACGCCGCGCCGGATAGATTTGAAATCATGGAACGCTCCCTGGCAATCGCTCAACCTGTGAGAGCAAATCCCGGGCCGCTGACGGGAGCTTGAAGAGATTGGTGTTTTTGCTCTCGGGGCGCCGCCGGCCCTGGCCGATCTTGCCGCGATAGGCAGGACTTGCCGAAGCGATGGCGCGACATGCAGGTTGCCGTCGCTCGCCGTCGCGGAGAATGACGGCAGACTGGCAGCGCGCGCTTCAACCCCGCGGTGCTGTCTCCGCAAGCCGTTGATTTTGCTGTCGCCGGCTACTGTGCATGGGGTTGTTTTCGCACTTTTTGTCTTGGGGCCTCGTGTGCTCAGCCCGAAGCTATCGGTTTCCGCCGAACAGGCGGTCCATCAGCCAGCCATCGAGTCCTGCGGCGGCTTCCGGCCTCACATTGGCGCGCGTCGGGGGCGGCGGACGATAGCCGGCATTCGCCGGCGGTCCCGCCGGTGTCGGTGACGATACCTGCGACGCCGCCTGCGCGAGATTCGACAGGCCCCAGCCACCTGGCGTGCTCGGCAATGCTGCGACCGGCACGCCCTCGTGCGCCGTCTTCATGAAGCGCGTCCAGACTTCCACCGGCAGGCCGCCGCCGGTCGCCTTCTTGGTCGGCGAGTTGTCGTCATTGCCGAGCCAGACGCCGGTGACGAGGTTGGCGGTGTAGCCGATGAACCAGGCGTCGCGGTAATCCTGGCTGGTGCCGGTCTTTCCGGCGGCCGGCCAGCCGGGGATCTCCGCCTTCTTGGCGGTGCCGCTGATCAGGGTCTCCCGCATCATCGCGTTCATCATGCCGACATAGCGCGGGTCGACCACCGGGTTGCGCTCATCGGGCTGGCGCATGTAGAGCAGCTTGCCGCTGAGCGTCCTGATCCGCGTGACGACGTGCGGCGTCACCGCGAAGCCGCCATTGGCGAACGGGGCATAGGCGCCGACCAGCTCGACCACCGAGACTTCCGAGGTGCCGAGCGCGATCGAGGCGTTGGGCTCGAGCTTCGAGGAGATGCCGAGCCGGTGCGCGGTGCGCACCACGTTCTTCGGCCCGACCTCGAGGCCGAGGCGGATCGCGACCGTGTTGAGCGACATCGCCAGCGCCTGCGTCAGCGTTACCGCGCCGAAATATTCATGGGTGTAGTTCTCGGGCTTCCAGCCCTTGACCTCGATCGGCGCGTCCTGGCGCAAGGTATCGGGCGTCAGCCCTTGCTCGAGCGCAGTCAGGTAGACGAACGGCTTGAACGAGGAGCCCGGCTGGCGCTTGGCGGTCACCGCGCGGTTGTACTGGCTGTCGGAATAGTTCCGCCCGCCGACCATGGCGCGCACGGCGCCGTCGGGCGTCATCGCCACCAGCGCGCCCTGGCTGACGTTGAACTTCACGCTCTTGGCCGCGAGCTCGTCGATGATGGCGGCTTCCGCCACGCCCTGCAGCTTCGGATCGATCGTGGTCTCGACCTTGATGCTTTCGTCGATCTGGCCGACGAGGTCGTCCAGCACCTCGCCGATCCAGTCGGCAACATAGTTGACCGTGCCGGCACCGGCCGGCTTCACATTGTAGGAGGGATGGCCGATCGAGGCCTGCGCCTGCGCGTCGGTGATGAACTTCGCATCCGCCATCGCCGCGAGCACGATCTTCGCGCGCGCTTCCGCGCCTTCCGGATTGCGGTTCGGCGCAAGGCGCGAGGGCGATTTGACGAGGCCGGCCAGCATCGCGGCTTCGGCGACGGTGACGCTCTTCGCCGGCTTGCCGAAATATTTCTGCGCCGCGGCCTCGACGCCGTAGGCGCCCGAGCCGAAATAGACGCGGTTGAGATAGAGTTCCAGAATCTCGTTCTTGGAGTGCTTGCGCTCCAGCCAGATCGCGAGCTCGGCTTCCTGCAGCTTGCGCTGCATGGTGCGCTCCTGGGTCAGGAACAGGTTTTTTGCGAGCTGCTGTGTCAGGGTCGAGCCGCCCTGCGACACGCCGCGATGGAGCACGTTGGTGACCAGAGCGCGCAGGATGCCGACCGGGTCGATGCCGAAATGCGAATAGAAGCGGCGGTCCTCGATGGCGATGAACGCCTTCGGCAGATACGGCGGCAGGTCCTTCAGCGAGACGTTGGCGCCGGCCATTTCGCCGCGTTGCGCCAGCATGCTGCCGTCCATGCCGACGATCTGGATCGTCGGCGGGCGCTTGGGAATCTCCAGCGAGTCGATCGGCGGCAGATGGGCGCCGACATAAACCACGACGCCGACCACGGCGATCGCGGCCCACAGGCTCAGCACCGCGCCCCAATAGACCAGGCGGCCGAGGCCGGCACCGAAGCGGGATTTCGAGCGGCGCTTGGCGCCGCTGCGGGCGGCCGGAGCCTTGCGCTCCCGCGGCGGCTCGTCGTCCGGTTCTTCAGCCTTTCGCTTGGCGGATGATTTCGCGGGCTTCTTCGGCTTGTCCTCGGCGTTGGGGATGCGGTCCGCCGCGGTCAGGCGCAGATCGGCGAGCGCAGCAGGCAAGCCGAACAACGGCTCCTTCCGCCCAGCCTTTTTCTTTCCCAACCCCATACGCAAACGCCCGGTCAGCCCGCCCCGCCGCACGCTAGCGGTCGCTGTTTAAGGCCCGGTTACCCCGATGTTAACGCGCGATTAGGAGGTGCGGCATTCGCCCGCCGCAGTTCCGCTTCCTGGGCCGCAGGACTAGGATCGCGGACACAAAACAAGAGGGAACCGCATGGGCCACATCGATCCGACCAAGGACGTCTTCGCGCAATTCCGGGACAACAACCGCCCGGGCCCGATCCACATGCTCAACCTGGTCCGCTTGCGCAAGGAGGCGGCTTACCCTGATGGCCGCAAGGCCAGCGGCGCGGAAGCCTATGCCGCCTATGGCCGTGAGAGCGGCCCGGTGTTCGAACGCCTCGGTGGCCGCATCGTCTGGCAGGGCAGGTTCGAGCTGATGCTGATCGGCCCGCAGGATGAGCGCTGGGACCATTGCTTCATCGCCGAGTATCCGAGCGTCGGCGCCTTCGTCGAGATGATCCGCGATCCCGTCTACCGCGAAGCGGTAAAGCATCGGCAGGCTGCCGTGGAGGATTCGCGCTTGATCCGGCACGCGGTGCTGCCGGTGGGGAAGAACTTTGGGGAGATACCGGACTGAGAGCCGAAGGCGCGCCTCTCCGCCGTCATGGCCGGGCTTGACCCGGCCATCCACGGCTTCCTTTATCGCCCCAAGAACGTGGATGCCCGGGACAAGCCCGGGCATGACGTCGTCGAGGCAGTTGTTTTCAACCGCTAACCCGCCGGACCGGCATCCTCCAGGATCGGGCCGAACAGCTCCCAGCGCTCGCCGTTGAACTTCATCATCTGAAGCTGCTTGTTGACGCGGTAGTCGGTCGGCGAGGTGTTGGCCTTGATGCCGGGCAGCGCGGTGTCGCTGACGACGTCCTTCAGCGACGCCGCCTGTTTCATGACGTTCTCGCGCGTCAGGTCGTCGCCGCACTGCTTCAGCACATGGACCAGGAGCTGCGCCGTGCTGTAGCCGTAGGTGTTGAAGTTCGAGTCCTTGTCGCCGTCCGGATAGTATTTGGCCATGAAGTCGAAATACCTCTTCAGGCCGGCGTCGTCCTTCCAGGTCGGATCGAGCGGTTCCTTGCCGTAGTTGACGCTGATCAGGCCCTTGGCGGCATCGAGGCCAGCGGGCTTCAGCACCGCGCCGACCGAGGTGGCGTTGATGTCGACGATCTGCACCGGATGCCAGCCCATCTCCGCGATCTTCTTGATCGCCTGCGCAGCCTGCTTCGGTGTCGTCGCGCTGAAGAACAGATCGGCGCCGGCGTCCTTGATCTTGAGGACCTGCGAGTCGACCGTCGGATCGGAGACTTCGTAGGACGCTTCGGTCACGATCATCTTGGCGGCCTTGTCGCCGAGGCCGGCCTTGATGCCGTTCAGATAGTCCTTGCCGAGGTCGTCATTCTGATAGAGCACGCCGATCTTGGCGTTCGGATGCTCCTTCAGGATGTACTGGCCGTAGATGCGGCCTTCGACGAAGTAGTTCGGATTGAAGCCCATCGTCCACGGGAAGTTCTTCGGATCGGTGAACCTCGATGCGCCGGTGGCAGCGAACAGCTGCGGCACCTTCTTGGAATTCAGATATTTCTGCACCGCCGCGTTCACGGGCGTGCCGATGATCTGGAAGGTCAGCAGCACCTCGTCGCTCTCGACCAGCTTGCGGATCTGCTCCACGGCTTTCGGCGGCGAATAGGCGTCGTCATACTGGATCAGATTGATCTTGCGGCCGTTGACGCCGCCCTGGTCGTTGATCATCTTGAAATAGGCGGCCTGGGTCTTGCCGATCGACGAATAGGCCGACGCCGGTCCGGAGAACGGCATGGTCTGTCCGACCTTGATCTCCGTGTCGCTGGCGCCCGGATCATATTTTTTCTGGGCATTGGCCGCAGAGACCGACAGCGCCAGGGTCAGCGCCGCGGCCGTGGCCGCATGCAGAATTCCGTTCCTCATTCGCAATTTCCTCAGTTTGTTATCGCCGATGGTCTGCCGGGCGCACGGTGCGTCCGATGCCATCGCTGAGGGCGATTGTGGATGAGGCCTTGCTGCAACGCAAGGTGGGGAGGTGCCCGTCCTTGGTAGGGTGGGTGAGCCGAAGGCGTAACCCACCTCTTCAGCTTCCGCGGAAACCAAAGAGGTGGATTACGCTTCGCTAATCCACCCTACGAAGCGAGACTAACCCGCAGGGCCATTGTCCTCGATGATGGGTCCGAACAGCTCCCAGCGTTCGCCGTTGAACTTCATCATCTGCATCTGCTTGTTGACGCGGTAGTCGTTCGGCCCGGTGTTGATCTTGATGCCGGGCAGCGCGAAGCTCGGGGTGAAGTCCTTGATGTTGGCGACCTGTTTCATCACGTTCTCACGCGACAGGTCGTCGCCGCACTGCTTCAGAACCTGCGTCAGCAGCTCGGCGACCGAATAGGCATAGGTATTGACCGTGTTGAGCTTGTCGCCTTCGGGGAAATACTTGTCCATGAAGGCGAAGAACGCTTTCACACCCGGATCGTCCTTCCATTGCGGATCGCTCGGCTCCTTGCCGTATTGGGTCGAGATGATGCCTTTGGAGATGTCGAGGCCGGCTGGCTTCAGCGTCGCCGAGATCGGGCTCGCATTGATGTCGAGGATGTGCACCGGGTTCCAGCCGAGCTCGGCGACCTTCTTGATGGCCTGCGCCGCGAATTTCGGCGTCGATGCATCGTAGAAAAGATCGGCCCCCAGCGACTTCAGCTTGACCACCTGCGAGTCCACCGTCGGATCGGTGACCTCGTAGGAGACTTCGCCGACGATCATGCTGGCGGCCTTGTCGCCGAGACCGCTCTTCAGGCCTGCGAGATAGTCGCGGCCCATGTCGTCGTTCTGGTAGAGCACGCCGATCTTGGCGTTCGGATGCTCCTTGAGAATGTACTTGGCATAGATGCGTCCCTCGGACACGTAGTTGGGATTGTAAGCGATGGTCCAGGGATAGTTCTGCGGATCGTTGAATCGCGCCGCGCCGGTCGAGGCCAGCAGCTGCGGGATCTTCTTGCCGTTGAGATATTTCTGCACGGCGGCGTTCGCGGCCGTGCCGATGATCTGGAAGGTGAACAGCACCTCGTCGCCCTCGACGAGCTTGCGCACCTGCTCGACGGTCTTCGGCGGCGAATAGGCGTCGTCATACTGGATCAGATTGATCTTGCGGCCGTTGATGCCGCCCTGATCGTTGATCATCTTGAAGTAAGCCGCCTGGGTCTTGCCGATATTGGCATAGACCGAATAGGCCCCGGAGAACGGCACGGTCTGGCCGATCTTGATCTCGGTGTCGCTGGCTCCGGTGTCGTATTTCTTCTGGGCGAAGGCTGGACTTATGAAGGCTTGGTTGGCGGAGAACACGAAGGCGAGCGCCGCCGTGGCAGCTAAGAAGGCTCTGCGATTGCTCATGTTGGGTTGTTCCTCCTGACGGAATTTTCCGGTCGACGGTCTTTTCCCGTTGATTGCCAACGGTCGCCATCGCTGCCGAAGATTGTGGAGGAAGGTGAGGTGCCGCGCAAGGATCGCGGCGCTGCGCTCTAGCGTCTCAGGCAAAGAACCTTAAGCGAGGAACAGGACAACCAGCGCGATCGCCGCCGGCAGGGCCTGTACGATCAGGATGCGCGTGCTGACGGTCGCGGCACCGTAAGCACCGGCGACGATCACGCAGAGCAGGAAGAATGCCTTGATCTGGAACGCGAAGGCCGGGTTGCCATGCACCAGGCCCCAGATCAGGCCGGCGGCAAGGAAGCCATTATAGAGACCCTGATTGGCGGCCAGCACCTTCGTGATCTCGGCTTTCTCCGGCGTATTGCGGAATGTCTTCAAGCCAAGCGGCTTGTCCCAGAGAAACATCTCGAGGATCAGGAAGTAGGCGTGCAGTGCAGCGACCAGCGCCACCAGGATATTGGCGATCAGAACCAAGTTGAGCTCCCCCAAAAAGCATCAGCTTTCGGGTGGACGTTAGCACGGCCGGCATGGCAAGTGCGATGCCGTGTTTCGGTTCAATGGTGTCCATGCCCGCTCGGTCAACCAAGACGCCTGTTAGCTTCGGCCTCGATCGCCTGACGACGCCGATCGGGATCGCGCTGCTCGTCACCGATGCCGAGGGCGCCTTGCGCGCGCTCGATTGGGACGACTACGAGCACCGCATGTGCGAGCTGTTGCGCCTGCACTACGGCTCCGTGGATCTCCGCGATCGGCCTGCGCCGACGGCGATGAAGACTGCGCTGTCGGAGTATTTCGAAGGCGACCTCGGCCGGCTCTCAGGTGTCCCGTGGCGGATCGCTGGCACGCCGTTCCAGCAAAAAGTCTGGACCGCGCTGGCGAAAATACCAGCCGGAACCACCATGAGCTACGGTGCGCTCGCCGCAAGGATCGAGACGCCCAGGGCTATTCGCGCCGTCGGTCATGCCAACGGCTCGAACCCGATCAGCGTGGTGCTGCCCTGTCACCGCCTGATCGGCGCGGATGGTTCGCTGGTGAAGTACGGCGGCGGGCTGGAACGCAAGCGCTGGCTGTTGCGGCATGAGGGCGTAGAGATCTAGCGACGCAACGCGTCGCTCTTCACGCCGCCGGTGCAGCAACCGCCTTGTCGCCGGCCATGACATGGGTCAGCGCGCTCTTGATCGCGGACTGCCGCGTCGGCGCGTTGATCTGTGCGCCGAGCAGGTCGGTGACGTAGAACACGTCGCGGGCACGTTCGCCGAAGGTCGCAACGTGGGCCGAGGCAATGTTGAGGTTGAGTTTCGAGATCGCGGTGGTCAGCTCGTAGAGCAGGCCGGGCCGGTCGAGGCCGGACACCTCGATCACGGTGTAGCGGTCGGACCACTGGTTGTTGATGGTCACCTCCGGCTCGATCACGAAAGGCCGCGCCTTGTTGCGCACGGTGCGCCGTGCCACCACTTCAGGCAGGCGCAGCTTGCCTTCCAGCACGTCCTCAATCATCTCGCCGATCCGCGTGGCGCGCCGCCCCTCGTCCTCGTCACGATCGTATTCGCGCGAGATCGAGATCGTGTCGAGCGCGCGTCCGTCGGTCGTCGTGTAGATCTGCGCATCGACGATGTTGGCGCCGGCCGACGCGCAGGCGCCCGCGATGATCGACAGCAGCCAGGGATGGTCGGCGGCGAAGATCGTCAACTCGGTGACGCCGCGAACCTCGTCGAAGCCGACATTGATCGCCAGCTTGTGGCCGGCCTGCTCGCTGGAGCGCACGAAGCGGGCGTGGCGGATCTTGCGCGGCAGCTCGACCTTGAGCCAGTAGGCCGGATAGTGCCGTCCAATATAGGCATCGAGCTCGTCCGCCGGCCATTCGGCGAAGGCCGTGCGGAATTCGGCATAGGCGGCCGTGAGCCGCTTGCCGCGATCGACTTCCGAGAAGCCGCCCGTCAGCACCGGCTCGGTCTCGTAGTAGAGCGAGCGCAAGAGCTGCGCCTTCCAGCCGTTCCACACGCCCGGGCCGACGCCGCGAATGTCGGCGGTGGTGAGGATCGTGAGCAGCTTCATCTGCTCGACCGACTGCACCACGGCGGCGAAATTCTCGATCGTCTTGCGGTCGGAGAGGTCGCGCGACTGCGCCACCGTGGACATGGTGAGGTGCTCCTCGATGAGCCAGGCCACGAGCTCGGTGTCGGCCGCGCTGAAGCCGAGCCGGGGGCACAGCCGTCGCGCCACCTTGGCGCCTGCGATCGAGTGATCCTCGGGCCGGCCCTTGGCGATGTCGTGCAGCAGCGTCACGATGTAGATCACCGCGCGGTGCTCGGGCCGGATCTTGCGCATCAGGTCGCTGGCGAGCGCGAACTCATCGAGGCCGCCGCGCTCGATGTCCTGCAGAAAGCCGACGCAGCGGATCAGATGCTCGTCGACCGTGTAGTGATGATACATGTTGAACTGCATCATCGAGACGATCTTGCCGAAGGCGCGGATGAAATGGCCGAGCACGCCGGTCTCGTTCATCCGCCGCAGCACGATCTCGGCGTTGTCGGAGGTCAGGATCTCCATGAACAGCCGGTTGGCTTCGGGATTTTCGCGCATCTGCGCGTTGATCAGGCCGAGCGAGCGCGTCACGTCGCGCATCGCGTCCGGATGGAAGGCAAGGTTGTTTTTCTGCGCCAGACGGAAGATGCGGATCAGATTGACCGGATCGTGCTTGAAGATGTCGGGGGCGGCGACGTTGATGCGGTTGTTGTCGACGATGAAGTCGTCGCTGTCGGGCACGCGCCGCTTCACCGGCGTCGGGCGCAGCCGCGCCATCATCCGGCTCAGCACCGGCGCGGGCTTGGCCTGCTGGTCCTCGAGCTTGGCGCAGAGAATGGCGGTGAGGTTGCCGACTTCCTTGGCGACCAGGAAGTAGTGCTTCATGAAGCGTTCGACGTCCTGCATGCCGGGATGCGAGGTGTAGCCGAGCCGGACCGCGATTTCGCGCTGGAGGTCGAAGGAGAGGCGCTCCTCGGCGCGGCCGGAGTAGAAATGCAGATTGCAGCGCACCGACCAGAGGAAATCGGCGCAGCGGCGGAAGGTGCGATATTCTTGCGCGTCGAACACGCCGCGCTCGACCAGCTCGTCGGTGTCGCGCACGCGATAGACGTACTTCGCGATCCAGAACAGCGTGTGCAGGTCGCGGAGCGCCCCCTTGCCGTCCTTGACGTTGGGCTCGACCAGATAACGCGACTGGCCGCCGCGGCGGTGCCGCTCCTCGCGTTCGGCGAGCTTTGCGGTGACGAATTCGGACGCCGTGCCCTGCACCACTTCCTTGTCGAAGCGTTCGACCAGTTCGTCATAGAGCGGCTGGTCGCCGGTGAGGAAGCGCGTCTCCAGGATCGCGGTGCGGATCGTCATGTCGCCGCGTGCCTGGCGGATCGACTCGTCGACCGAGCGCGTGGCATGGCCGACTTTCAGCCCCATGTCCCAGAGGCAATAGAGGATGGCTTCGGCGACCTGCTCGCCCCAGGCGGTCTGCTTGTAGGGCAGGATGAACAGCAGATCGATGTCGGACTCGGGAGCCATCAGGCCGCGGCCATAGCCGCCGGTCGCGACCACCGCCATGCGCTCGGCCCCGCTCGGGATCGGCGAGCGATAGAGATGACGCGTTGCCGCCGAATAGAGGATGCGGATGATCTCGTCCTGCACGTGGCACAGCCGCTCGGCACAGTGCCTTCCGTGACGGTCCTTGAGCAGGATCGCCTGTGCGACGTCCCGCGCCGCGATCAGCTCGGCCTTGAGCAATTGCGCCATGGCCGTGCGAAACGCGTCCTCACGTCCCTGGTGCTTTTCGGCAAGCGCGTCGACCGCGGCGGTGATCCGCGCGGTGTCGAAGCGATCATCAACCCCTGGCTTCTGCTCAGTCGCAATGCTGTCCATGTCTCACCGGATATAAGAGGTGACAGGCGCTGTCACCCGCCATTCTCGGGCAATGCTCGTTCCGTGCCTGCCCGAGCCGATCTGCAGCCGGCGGGAGCCCCCGAGAGATCGAAATCGTGCGGCTCGCATCTAAGCATAACTTATTGCAAAACAATAAAAAATTACCGGATAACGCGGGGTGGCCGCCGCGCGGGTAGCTCGGCGTCGTCGACAATCCCGGCTCAAGCCGGTACTTCGTAGAGACGATTTTTCCGGGAGAGAACACGATGGACGCTGCAGCACTGCGCCAGATGCAGGCCCCGATCAAGGAACGCTACAAGACCGATCCCAAGACCGCGATGATCACGTTGAAGGCCAAGGGCTCAACGGATAGCGAAGGCATCGCCTGCAAGGTCGAGACCGGCCGCGCCATTGCGATGGCGGGGCTGCATCCCGGGACCGGCGGCTCCGGCCTCGAGCTCTGCTCCGGCGACATGCTCCTCGAGGCGCTGGTCGCCTGCGCCGGCGTCACGCTGAAGTCGGTTGCGACCGCGATCGAGGTGCCGCTCAAGACCGGCAACGTCTATGCCGAAGGGGATCTCGATTTCCGCGGCACGCTCGGCGTCGACAAGGAGACCCCGGTCGGTTTCGCCGAGATCCGCTTGCGCTTCGAGGTCGACACCGATGCGTCCCAGGACAAGCTCGATCTGTTGCTGAAGCTCACCGAGCGCTATTGCGTGGTCTATCAGACCATCAAGAACGGCCCGAAGGTTTCGGTGTCGATGCAGCGGATGTGACCTTGCTGATCCTCCCCTGGAGGGGGAGGGTCGATCGCGCGCAGCGCGAGCGGGGTGGGGTGATCTCTCCACGCGGGCACCGTATCCGTCGAGAGACTGTCACCCGACCCCGTCTCATATTTCGCTACGCTCCATATGAGCCGACCCTTCCCCCTCCAGGGGAGGGTAAGAAGAAAAAATGTCCCTCGACCTCCACTTCATTCTCTTCCTTCTTCTGCGCATGGCGATCGCGGCGGCGTTCGTCGTGTCGGCGTCTGTCATCACCGAGCGTTCGGGACCGGTGATCGGCGCGTTGGTCGCAACCTTGCCGGTCTCGGCAGGTCCGTCCTACGTCTTCCTCGCGATCGATCATGACGCCGCCTTCATCGCGCAGGGCGCGCTGTCGAGCCTACCGGTCAACGCGGCGACGATCTTCATGGCTCTCACCTATGTCGTGTTGGCGCAGCGGCACAGTCTTCTGGTGAGCTGCGGGAGCGCTTTCGCGGTCTGGATCGCCATTGCCTCGGTCATCCGCATGTTCGACTGGAGCCTGACGGCTGGGCTCGCCGTCAACCTGATCGCATTCGGCATCTGCATTCCGCTGCTCGCGGGCTATCGCGACGTGAAGATGCCGCTGGTGACGCGCCGCTGGTACGACATTCCGATGCGCGCCGCGCTGGTCGCGACCCTCGTCGCCATCGTCGTCTCGACGTCGAGCTGGGTCGGTCCTCGCATCAGCGGCATCATCGCGCTCTATCCCGTCGTGTTCTCCAGCATGATGGTGATCCTGCATCCGCGCATCGGCGGACCGCCGACCGCCGCCGTGCTCGCCAACTCCGCCTGGGGCCTGCTGGGATTCGGGATGGCGATTGCCGTGGTTCATGTCGGTGCCACCAGTTTCGGTTCCGCGATCGGCCTCAGCCTCGCGCTCGCGACCTGCATCGCGTGGAATTTGACGCTATGGTGGAACGGGCGACGAAAGCGAAGGGCCGCCTGAATCAGGATTCGAACTCGGCCCAATGCAGAACGCATTTTGGCCCGCGTCCCTTTGCGTGCGAGCGGCTGCGACAGGACGTCTCCGTAGTCACCCGGTGGTCGGCCTTGGATCGCCGTGGCGCCGTGATTCCCGTAAGCCGTTGAATTCTCGATTCGCAGATGACTTTCAGATTAATGCTGCCTGCGGATAATCGGCATCTTCATTATCAATCGATTTGAGAGTCTGATTTAGAGGGTTTCTCGCCCTCAGCCGTTCAGTTCGACAGGTCGGGCAGCAGTGGCCCGCCGAGGTGGCACAGACGTGCCGCGATTTGGCCGAGGCCACTTGGAATCCCTCATTGAAAATTGCAGGTCGGCACTGCCGCAAATGCTCCGCCGCGAGCATGTCATTTTGGAGAGCAGAGAATGTTTGGTCGCAAGTCCTACAGTGATGCACAGGCCCGGATCGAGGCCTTCGGCCGGTCGCAAGCCATGATCGAGTTCGATATGGACGGAACGATCGTCACCGCCAACGAGAATTTCCTGAAGGCACTCGGCTACGCGCTCGACGAGATCAGGGGCAAGCATCACTCGATCTTCGTCCCGGCCGACGAGCGCGACGGCGCCGACTATCGGGCGTTCTGGGCGGCGCTCAATCGCGGCGAGTTCCAGTCGGGCGAATTCAAGCGGATCGCAAAGGGCGGCCGCGAGGTCTGGATCGAGGCGTCCTACAACGCGGTGGCTGGCAGTGACGGCAAGCCGGTCAAGGTCGTCAAGATGGCAACCGACATCACTGAGAAGAAGATCCGCGGCCTCGCCGACGCCTCGAAGATTGCCGCGATCGGCCGGGCGCAGGCAGTGATTGAATTCAACCTCGACGGTACCATCGTCACCGCCAACGAGAATTTCTGCAACGCGCTCGGCTATTCGCTTGGCGAAATCCAGGGCAAGCACCACAGCGTTTTCATGCCGGCGGAAGAGCGCGATAGTGCAGCCTATCGCGAGTTCTGGGCGGCGCTCAACCGCGGCGAATGCCAGACCGGCGAGTTCAAGCGGATCGGCAAAGGGGGCCGCGAGGTCTGGATCCTCGCCAGCTATAATCCGCTGCTCGACGAGAGCGGCAAGCCGTTCGGCGTCGTCAAATTCGCAACCGACGTGACCGCCGAGAAGCTGAAGAATGCGGATTCCGACGGCCAGCTTGCGGCGATCGACAAGGCGCAGGCGGTGATCGAGTTCAACATGGACGGCACGATCATCACCGCCAACGCCAACTTCCTCGGCGCGCTCGGCTATTCGCTGGCCGAGATCAAGGGCCAGCATCACAGCATATTCGTCGAGCCGTCGGAGCGCGACGGTGCCGCCTATCGCGAGTTCTGGGCCGCTCTCAACCGCGGCCAGTACCAGGCGGCGGAGTACAAGCGCATCGGCAAGGGTGGCAAGGAGGTCTATATCCAGGCCTCCTACAATCCGATCATGGATCTCAACGGCAAGCCATACAAGGTCGTGAAATACGCCACCGATGTCACGAGGCAGGTGCTGGTCCGCATGGGTAACGAGCGCGTCCGCGCCATGATGGAATCGGTCGCTGCCGGCTCGGAGGAACTCAACGCCTCGGTGCGGGAAATCTCCGAAGCCATGACCAAGTCGCGCCAGACCGCGGGCAGTGCCGTCGATCAAGTCGCCGCCGCCGACGCGCAGGCTCAGCGTCTCACCGAAGCGGCGCAGGCGATGAGCGGCATCGTCGAGCTCATCAACAATATCACCGGGCAGATCAACTTGCTGGCGCTCAACGCGACGATCGAATCCGCTCGCGCCGGCGAAGCCGGTCGCGGCTTTGCGGTGGTCGCCTCGGAGGTCAAGAGTCTCGCCAACCAGGCCAAGCAGGCCACCGACAAGATCGGCGCGGAGATCGGCAGCCTCAACGGCATCTCCAGCGACGTTGTCGCGGCCCTGGCCTCGATCAAGACGGCCATCAACAACGTCAGCGAATATGTGACGTCGACGGCTGCCGCGATCGAGGAGCAGAGCACAGTGACCAACGAGATGTCGACCAGCATGCAGCGCGCGGCCGCGGAAGCCGCCGCCATGGCCGCGAGTGCGTAGCAACACGATTTAAAAGCGTAGGGTGCGGCCCTCGCCGTGCTGCACGTTGCAGTAGCGCAGTTCAGTGCGGCGTTCGGAATCTGTCTTGCGCTCGGCATCTGCTTACCTTGGAACCTCCCCGCAAAACTCCGGTGTTTTGAGCGGAGCGCGCGCGTGGCAGCGATAGGTGCCTGCTTTTTTTCGATAGGTAAGTTAGCGATTTATTTTTGCTTGCTCCGTATACGTGGACCCGCTGGCTTCCAGTTTAGCGTTCAAGGCCATTTCATCGCGCTCATCGATCAATGCTGCGCGAGCGCAACCAGATTGATACGGAGGAACCATGTTCAAGCGCAAGTCGAATGCAGGTGCATTGGTTACGATGGCTGCCAAGGCTGTGAGTGCCAACCTGATGGTGGCCGACAACGACCTGAACATCGTCTACATGAATGACGCGGTGACCGACCTGCTGCGCGCGGCTGAGTCCGACCTCAAGAAGGAACTGCCCCACTTCAATGTGGCTACGCTCGTCGGAACCAACATCGATGTGTTTCACAAAAATCCCCAGCATCAGCGCCAGATGCTGGCGAGCCTCAATGCGGTGCATCGCGCAATGATCCAGGTCGGTGGCCACAAGTTCGACCTCGTTGCGACGCCCCTGAAGAACGACGACGGCAGCCGGGCCGGAATCGTTGTGGAATGGTCGGATGCCTCGATCCGTCTTCAGAACCTTGACTTCGGAGCGCAGGTTGCGGCCGCGAACCGTTCACAGGCGGTCATCGAGTTCGCGATGGATGGCACGGTCCTCTCGGCCAACGAGAATTTCCTGCATACGCTCGGCTACACGTTGAACGAGATCCAGGGCAAACATCACAGCATGTTCGTTCCGCCTGTCGAGCGCGATACCCCTGCCTATCGTGAGTTCTGGGCCGCGCTCAACCGCGGCGAATACCAGGCCGCCGAATACAAGCGGATCGGCAAGGGCGGCAAGGAAGTCTGGATCCAGGCCTCCTACAACCCCATTTTCGATGAGAAGGGCAGACCCTCCAAGGTGGTGAAGTTCGCGACCGACGTCACCGAGCAGAAGCTCAGGAATGCCGACCTTGCGGGCCAGATTGAAGCGATCGGCAAGGCGCAAGCCGTGATCGAATTCAACATGGACGGCACGATCATCACCGCCAACGCGAATTTCCTCGGCGCGCTCGGCTATTCGCTGGCCGAGATCAAGGGCCATCATCACAGCATGTTCGTCGATCCGGCGGAGCGCGACAGCGCCGCCTATCGCGAGTTCTGGGCTGCGCTCAACCGCGGCCAGTATCAGGCGGCCGAATACAAGCGCATCGGCAAGGGTGGCAAGGAGGTCTACATCCAGGCCTCCTACAACCCGATCCTCGATCTCAACGGCAAGCCATTCAAGGTGGTGAAATATGCAACCGACACCACGAAGCAGGTGCTGGTCCGCATGGGTAACGAGCGCGTCCGTGGCATGATGGAGTCGGTCGCGGCCGGTTCGGAGGAGTTGAACGCCTCGGTGCGCGAGATATCCGAGGCCATGACCAAATCGCGTGAGACCGCCAGCAGTGCCGTGGATCAGGTCGCCGCCGCCGACTCGCAGGCCCAGCGCCTCACCGAAGCGGCACTGGCCATGAGCGGCATCGTCGAACTCATCAACAACATCACTGGGCAGATCAACCTGCTGGCACTGAACGCCACGATCGAATCGGCGCGCGCGGGCGAAGCCGGCCGCGGCTTTGCGGTGGTCGCCTCCGAGGTCAAGAGCCTTGCCAACCAGGCCAAGCAGGCCACCGACAAGATCGGCGCGGAGATCGCCAGCCTCAACGGCATCTCCGGTGACGTCGTCACCGCCCTTGCTTCGATCAAGACGGCCATCAACAACGTCAGTGAATATGTGACGTCGACGGCCGCCGCGATCGAGGAGCAGAGCACGGTGACCAACGAGATGTCGACCAGCATGCAGCGTGCGGCCGCGGAAGCCGCCGCGATCGCGGCAAGGGCATAGGCAGGCGCTGCGAATTCTCCGTTGCGGGGTGGGGCGCGCTTCGCCGTGCCTACCCTGCGGCGCCGTCACTGTTTCGGCAGCTTGGCCTTCAACGCATACAACGCATCCAGCGCCTCGCGCGGCGACATCTCGTCGGGATGCAGCGCCTTCACGGCGTCCATCAGCAGTTCGGCCTCGCTCGGCGGCGCGGCTTCGGCGGCGGCGCGCGAGGGCACGGCGAACAGCGGCAGGTCGTCGGCGAGCGCGCGCGCGGTCTGGCCGCGGTCCTGTGCCTCCAGCTTTGCCAGTACCGATTTCGCGCGCGTGATCACGGCCGGCGGCAGGCCTGCGAGCTTGGCGACCTGGATGCCGTAGGAGCGGTCGGCCGAGCCCGGCAGTACCTCGTGCAGGAACACGACATTGCCCTGCCATTCCTTGACGCGCACGGTCGCGTTGAACATGCGCGGTAGCTTGGCCGAGAGCGCGGTCAGCTCGTGATAATGCGTCGCGAACAGCGTGCGGCAGCGGTTGCTTTCGTGCAGATGTTCGATCGCGGCCCAGGCGATGGAGAGGCCGTCGAAGGTGGCGGTGCCGCGGCCGATCTCGTCGAGGATCACGAGCGCGCGCTCGCCGGCCTGGTTGAGGATCGCGGCGGTCTCGACCATCTCTACCATGAAGGTGGAGCGGCCGCGGGCGAGATCGTCGGCGGCGCCGACGCGCGAGAACAGGCGGTCGATGATGCCGATCCGTGCGCGCGTCGCCGGTACGAAGCTGCCGATCTGTGCCAGCAGCGCAATCAGCGCGTTCTGGCGCAGGAAGGTCGACTTGCCGGCCATGTTGGGGCCGGTGAGCAACCAGAGCTGGCCGGACTTTTGTGCAGGTCCGGGCGAGAGGTCGCAAGCATTGGCAATGAACGGCTCGCCATTGCGCTTCAGTGCCTGCTCCACTACGGGATGGCGGCCGGCTTCGATGGCGAAGCCGAGCGTTTCATCGACTTCCGGCCGCACATAGTTGTCGTCGACCGCGAGCCTGGCCAGCGAGGTCGCGACGTCGAGCAGTGCAAAGGCATGGGCGGCGGCGCGCAGATCGTCGCTGATATCCAGTGCTTTGGCAGAGAGCCGGTCGAAGATTTCAAGTTCGAGCCCGAGCGCGCGGTCGCCGGCGTTGGCGATCTTGGCCTCGATCTCGCCGAGCTCGGACGTGGTGAAGCGCACCTGGCCCGCCAGCGTCTGGCGGTGGATGAAGGTCGCGTTCAGCGGCGCCGACATCAGCTTGTCGCCATGCTGGGCGGTCACCTCGACGAAATAGCCGAGCACGTTGTTGTGGCGGATCTTCAGGCCCTTCACGCCTGTGTTGTCGGCGTAGCGCGCCTGCATCGAGGCGACCACGAGCCGTGAGGCGTCGCGCAGGTTCCGGGCTTCGTCGAGCGCAGGCTCGTAGCCCTGACGGACGAAACCGCCATCGCGCTTGATCAGCGGCAGCTGATCGTCGAGCGCACTGGCAAATTCGGATGCAAGCTCTCGCGACGGCCTTTGCAGCGCCGACATCACCGCCCCGATCTCCTGCGGTGGATGGTCCAGCTCGCCGAGCCGCGCCAGCACCTGGTCGGCGGCGATGATGCCATCGCGCAGGCCGGCGAGGTCGCGCGGGCCGCCGCGGCCGACCGAGAGACGGGCCAGCGCCCGCGACATGTCGGGCGCGCCGCGCAGGATGCTGCGGATGTCCTCGCGCGCAGCGGAGTCCGCAACGAAGGCGCTGACCGCATCGAGCCGCCGCGCAATCGCGATTGCATCCGTCAGCGGCGCCGCGAGCCGTTGGGCAAGCAGGCGGGAGCCGGCCGATGTCACGGTGCAGTCGATCGCGTCCAGCAGCGAGCCGCGGCGTTCGCCGGCGAGCGTCCGCGTCAGTTCGAGATTGGCACGTGTCGCCGGATCGATCGCCATGGTCGCGCCGGAGGCCTCGCGCGCGGGCGGCGATAGCGGCGGATGCTTGCCGACCTGGGTGCGGTCGACATAGGTGACTGCGGCGGCCGCGGCGGTCGCTTCCAACCGCGTCAGTTGCGCCAGCCCGTCCATGGTCGCGACCGCAAAATAGTCGCATAGCCGCTTCTCGGCGGTGGCGCCGTCGAAGACGTCGCGGGTCAGCGGCGTCACCGCCGGCAGCTCGCGCAAGGTCTGGCTCAGCTCATTGTCGCTGTAGAGCGCGTCGGTGACGATCGCCTCGTTCGGATTGATGCGCGCCAGCGTTGCCGCAAGCTCGCCGCCCGAACATTCCATCACTGTGAATTCGGCGGTCGAGATGTCGATCCAGGCAAGACCAAAGCGGTCGCCGCCGGCGGACGAGCGCGCCCGCGCGATCGCCAGCAGATAATTGTTGGCGCGCGCATCGAGCAGCGTGTCCTCGGTCAGCGTGCCCGGCGTGACCAGCCGCACCACGCCGCGGCGCACCACGCTCTTGTTGCCGCGTGCCTTGGCGGCGGCGGGATCCTCGGTCTGCTCGCACACCGCGACCCGATGGCCGGCGGTGATCAGCCGATGCAGATAATCCTCGGAGCGCTCGACCGGTACGCCGCACATCGGGATATCCGCGCCCTGGTGTTTACCGCGCTTGGTCAGCACGATGCCGAGCGTCTTGGAGGCGATCTCGGCGTCCTCGAAGAACAGCTCGTAGAAATCGCCCATCCGGTAGAACAGCAGCAGGCCCTGATGCGCGGCCTTGATCTCGAGGTACTGTTCCATCATCGGCGTGACGCGCGCGGCGGCTTCCGCTGGCGGCGCTGGCGCTTCGTCGGGGGGCGGGACGGGGATCGGCTGTTGCATTGTCATGGGCGGCGCAACCTACAAAATTTCGTCCCGCGCTCCTATCGCTTTGGCCGGGGAGGGGAGGTTTTCCACGTTGTCCGCAGCGCGGCATGCGCTGCCGGCGTGCGCGGTCCCCGGAACACGCGCGCATCCGTCAATTGACCTGCCGCGGGCGCCCTCCTAAAACTCCGCCGTCATTGAAGAATTCTGGCCGAACCGCGGCATTGAGGGAGAACAACGATGCGTGACGTCTTTATCTGCGATGCCGTGCGGACCCCGATCGGCCGCTTCGGCGGCTCGCTCGCCAAGGTGCGCGCCGACGACCTCGCCGCCGCCCCGATCAAGGCGCTGATGGCCAGGCACCCCAATCTCGACTGGGCGCAGGTGGACGAAGTCTTCTTCGGCTGCGCCAACCAGGCCGGCGAGGACAACCGCAACGTCGCGCGCATGGCGCTGCTGCTGGCGGGGCTGCCCGACTCGGTTCCCGGCCAGACCCTGAACCGGCTCTGTGCCTCCGGCCTCGATGCGGTCGGCGCGGCCGGCCGTGCCATCCGTTCCGGCGAGATCGAGCTTGCGATCGCGGGCGGCGTCGAATCCATGACCCGCGCTCCCTTCGTGATGGGCAAGGCGCAGGAAGCTTTTTCGCGCTCCGCCGAAATCTTCGACACCACCATCGGCTGGCGCTTCATCAATCCGCTGCTGAAGGCGCAGTATGGGGTCGATGCGATGCCGGAGACCGGGGAGAACGTCGCCGAGGAATTCCAGGTCTCGCGCGCCGATCAGGACGCCTTCGCCATCCGCTCGCAGCAGCGCGCAGGAGCCGCGATCGCCGCCGGATACTTCGCCGAGGAAATCATCCCGATCACTATTCCCGGCGGCAAGGCAGGCCCTGTTACGATCGACAAGGACGAGCATCCGCGCCCCGAGACGACGCTGGAGGCTCTCGCCAAGTTGAAGCCGATCGTGCGCAATCCCGGCACGGTGACCGCCGGCAACGCCTCGGGCGTCAATGACGGCGCCGCCGCGATGATTCTCGCCTCGGAAGCCGCCGTGAAGAAGCATGGCCTCACGCCGCGCGCCCGCATTCTCGGCCTCGCCTCGGCCGGCGTGCCGCCGCGCATCATGGGCATCGGCCCGGTGCCCGCGACCCGCAAGCTGATGGAGCGGCTCGGCAAGAAGATCAGTGACTTCGACCTGATCGAGCTGAACGAGGCCTTCGCCTCGCAGGGCATCGCCTGCATGCGCCAGCTCGGCGTCGCCGACGATGCCGATTTCGTCAATCCGCATGGTGGCGCCATCGCGCTCGGCCATCCCCTCGGGATGAGCGGCGCCCGCCTCGCGCTCACCGCCGTGCACGGCATGGAAAAGCGCGGTGGCAAGCTCGCGCTCGCCACCATGTGCGTCGGCGTCGGCCAGGGCGTTGCGGTTGCGATCGAGAAGCTGAATTGATGAGTGGCTGCTCTCCCTCTCCGCGCTTGCGGGGAGAGGGGAGAGCAAACCCGCTTCCCTAGATTAGTTATATTCTATAATGATTGGCGGAAGCGTTGACCGGCCGGACCGAAATGGCTGGGGAGGAGTTCGCCAATGACATTCATCTACCCCACGGACAGCAACAAGGCGCATCCGCTACCGCTGTCGCCCGAATACAAGAGCTCGATCAAGCGCGCGCCGAACAAGCCGCTGATCCCGATGCGCCACACGCTGTCGGAGCTGACCGGCCCGGTCTATGGTCACGAGACCGTGCGCGATGGCGACAATGATCTCACCACCCAGCACACCGGCGAGCCGATCGGCGAGCGGATCATCGTTCACGGCCATGTGCGCGACGAGGACGGTCACGGCGTGCCGAACTCGCTGGTCGAGATCTGGCAGGCCAATTCCTGCGGCCGCTACGTCCATGTCCGCGACCAGCACCCGGCGCCGCTCGACCCAAACTTCACGGGCGCGGGCCGCACCGTGAGCGATGCCGCCGGCTACTATCGTTTTGTTACGATCAAGCCCGGTGCCTATCCCTGGGGCAATCATCACAATGCCTGGCGTCCCGCGCACATCCATCTCTCCGTGTTCGGTTATTCCTTCGTCACGCGCCTCGTGACGCAGATGTATTTCCCGAACGACCCGCTGTTCCCGTTCGACCCGATCTTCAACTCGGTACCGGACGAAAAGGCGCGGGCGCGCATGGTCTCGTCGTTCGACCTGGAGAACACCAAGCCCGAATGGGCGCTGTGCTATCGCTTCGACATCGTGCTGCGCGGCAAGAACGCCACCCCCATGGAGAACCACTAAGGTGCAGGATGCTCTGAAGCCCCAGGATTCTTTGAAGTCCAGCGGGATCACACCGTCGCAGACCGTCGGTCCGTTCTTCAAATACGGCCTGACGCCGAATGGCGAGTACGCCTGGAACGACGCGTTCACCAACTCGACCCTCACGCCTGATGTCACGGGCGATCGTGTCCGCATCGAGGGCCGCGTGTTCGACGGCGACGGCGTCGCCGTGCCTGATGTCATGCTGGAGATCTGGCAGGCGGACGCGCAAGGGCGCTTTGCCGACCCCCAGGACAAGCGCGCGCTGCCGAACGCCAGCTTCCGCGGCTTCGCCCGCTGCGGCACCGACAAGGACGGCCATTATTCCTTCGAGACCGTCAAGCCGGGCACCGTGCCCGATCCCGACGGCAAGCCGCAGGCGCCGCACATCGTTCTTGCGGTGTTCGGCCGCGGCATGCTGCGGCATCTCTACACCCGCATCTATTTCAGCGACGAAGCCGGCAACGCCGCCGATCCCGTGCTGGCGGTGGTGCCCGCCGACCGCCGCGCCACGCTGATCGCGACGCGTGAAGCCGGCAAGCCGGTCTATCGGCTCGACTTGCGCCTGCAGGGTGGCGACGAGACGGTGTTCTTCGACGTTTGAGGCGAGGACATGCCGGCGACATCAGGTCGCCGGCACACGCTTCTCACCGAACGCATGGGCGATCGGCCTGCGTCATATTCGCCGTGCGACACGATCGGCTTTTGCTTCCATGGGTCAGCTTTACTGACTCAAAAACAGGCAGATCGACGCCGATTGCCGTAGTTTTGCGGAGTGCATTGCGCGACGGCGGTTCTATCCCGCAATTCCGCATTTACCACATTGATCTAAGAATCACCGCGGTTTCGGCGCGCGACCTGGATCGTTTCATGAAAATTCGCCTTTCGCTGTCTTCCGCGATCATCGCGTTCGGCGTCGCTCTCGCCATCGGCTTCACGGCTGTGGTCCTGACCAGCCTGTACGCGGTGCGTGAGCTCAAGGTCGGCGGGCCTCTCTATGCCGACATCAAGCTCGGCAACGACCTCATCGCGGACATCCTGCCGCCGCCCGAATATGTCATCGAGGCCTATCTCGAAGCGACCCTCGCCATGCGCGAGCCGGACCAGCTGGCGGCTCACAGCGAGCGCCTGGTCCAGCTCCGAAAGGATTACGACGAGCGCAAGGCATTCTGGGTCACGTCAAGCTTGGCCGCCGACCTGAAAACCGCGCTGGTGTCGAAATCGGACGCCGAAGTGCAGAAGTTCTGGAAGCTCCTCTCCGACCAGCTCCTTCCGGCCTTGAAGAACAAGGACATGGCCGCGGCCGAACGCGCCTATGCGCAGGTCAAGGACGCCTACACCGCACATCGCGCCGTCATCGACAGCATCGTCGAGAGCGCCAACAAGCAGAATGCGGACATGGAGAAGCTGGCCGCGGAACGCGACACCTCCATCCTCTACATCCTGCTCGGTGTTTCTGCTGCCGTCCTGGCCTTCATCGCCGCCGGCCTGCTCGGCGTCGCGCTTGGCGTGGTGCGCCCGATCGTGCGCATGACCGGCGCCATGCAGAAGCTAGCGACCGGTGACCTCTCCGCCGACATTCCTTTCGCGCATCGCCAGGACGAGGTCGGCTCGATGGCCGGCGCGCTGCTGGTGTTCAAGGAGGCCGCGGTCGAGAATTCTCGTCTGCGCGAGGAGCAATTGCGGAAGGACCAGGAGGCCGCGACGGCCAAGCGCGGCGCCCTGCACCAGATGGCCGAGACCGTCGAGCGCGAGACCGGCCGCTCCGTCGACACCGCGAGCGCAGCGACGCAAGGGGTGGAGCGCGCCGCCTCCAGCCTGTCCGAGATCGCCCGGTCGCTGTCCTCGGAGTCCCAGGCGGTTGCCGCGGCTTCCACCCAGGCGCTCGGCAGCTCGCAGACCGTCTCGGCCGCCGCCGAAGAGCTGAGCGCCTCGATCCGCGAGATTGCCGGCCAGGTCGCGCGGACCAGCACGGTCACCAAATCCGCGGTCGCCGGCCGCGAGCAGGCACGCTCGACCATCCAGGCGCTGGCCGGATCGGTGAAGAAGATCGCCGAGGTCTCCGACCTGATCGGCGGCATCGCCGGCCAGACCAATTTGCTGGCGCTCAACGCCACGATCGAGGCGGCGCGTGCCGGCGAGGCCGGGCGCGGCTTTGCTGTGGTCGCCGCCGAGGTGAAATCGCTGTCCGATCAGACCGCCAAATCCACCGAGGAGATCGGGCGGCTGATTGCGGAGATTCAGGCTTCGACGCAGGCCGCGGTCGATGCCGTCGAGACCATGGGCGGCCACATCGTCGAGATCGACGGCGTGGCGACGTCGGTTGCGGTCGCGATGGAACAGCAGGACGCAGCGACGCGCGAGATCGCGCGGTCGATCTCCGAATCGGCCTCCGCCGCGAAGGAGGTCTCGGCCAAGATCGGCAATGTCAGCCGCGATGCGGCCTCAGTGAACGAGCGCGCCGCGGAGGTGCGACAGGCGATTGCGGGCATGGCGGCCAATCTGGAATCGTTGCGGTCCGTCGTGGTCCGGACCGTGCGCGACTCGACCGCCGCGGCTTGAAGCCGGGCATCAGGCCGGCGGCTGGTACCTGGGGGTCTGATCGTGCAGTATGGCGCGGGACAGGGGCATCGTGACTTTCATGACACCTCCACAACTGCCTGAAGTCGTCGAGCCCGCCCGACTGACGGCGGCGCTGCGCAGGGGCGGCGTGCTGGATGCCGGCGCCGTCCGCGAAGTGAAGGTGCTGCATCAGCGCGACACCGTTGTGTCACACATTGTCCGTCTCGGCCTGCGCTACGTCGGTGACCCCGGCGGCGCCCCCCAATCGCTGATCCTGAAGACGGCGCAAGCGGCTTTCTCCAGGACACCTGCAGATCGCGGCGAGCACGAGGTGGCCTTTTACACGCAGCTCGCGCCGTATATGCCGCCGGGGCTCGTGCCGCGCTGCTTCGACGGACATTTCGACGAGGCGAGCGGGGCCTGGCATCTCCTGCTCGAAGACCTCACCGACAGCCATGAGCTCGCGACCGTGCCGACGCTGCCGCCGTCGCGCCATCAGGCAATGGCTATCGTCACGGCACTGGCGCGCATGCATGCAGTGTCGTGGGATCATCCCAACCTCGGCGAGACCTTCGGCACCTGGGCGAGTCCCGAAGATAGCGCGGCGCGCATGGAGACTTTCGCCGGTCATTATGACCGCTTCGCCGATCAGCTCGGCGATCGCCTCAGTGAGGAACGACGCATCCTGTATCGCCGTCTTATCGAGCAGTCGGCCCGGCTGTCGCAGCGCTATCATTCGCGACGTCATGTCAGCATTGCCCATGGTGACGCCCACGCCTGGAATTTCCTGCTGCCGCGCGCCGGAATTGCCGACACCGTGCGCATCTTCGATTTCGACCTTTGGGGCATCAATGTGCCCACCAGCGATCTCGCCTACATGATGGCGATCCAATGGTATCCGGAGCGCCGGCAGGCGCTTGAGCGGGCGCTCCTCAATCGCTACCACGAGACACTGCTCGCACACGGTGTAGCCGGCTACACGCGCGGCGCGCTCGATCAGGATTATCGCTGGTCGGTGCTCTGGCACATCACCAAGCCGGTCTGGCAATGGAGCATCAACCTCCCGCCGGGAATCTGGTGGAACAATCTGGAGCGGGTGATGATGGCGGTCGAGGATTTGGGCTGCGAGGAGCTGTTGTAGCGAGCTCGTGCTAGATCGTCATTGCGAGGAGCGCTTGCGACGAAGCAATCCAGGCTGTCTCCGCGGATTCAGTCTGGATTGCTTCGCTGCGCTCGCAATGACGGCTGTGCGCTACTGCTTGAATAACTACTCCATCACCGCATGTTCCGGCCCGGCCGACTGCTTGCGTAGCGTGGCCTTGGTCGAGCCGATCATCAGGGCGAGCGGAATGGTGCAGAGGATGAAGACCATCACCAGCATGTAGTCGTGCGCAAAGGCGATGATCTGCGCCTGTACGCTGACCATCCGGTCGGCCATGGCGCGGCCGGCGTCGGTGGAGAGGTTGATCATGCCGCGCACGTCGGGCATCTGCAGCGCGTGGTTGAAGGGATTGATGTGCTCGGACAGGATCGCGTAGGTCTTGCGCGTGCCCTGCGTCAGCTGCGCGATCACGATGGAGATGCCGACCGAGCTCGCGACGTTGCGCAGCAGGGTCAGCATCGAGGTGCCATCGGTGCGCAAGTGGTTCGGTAGCGTCAGGAATGCGACCGTCGAGAGCGGCACGAAGACGAGGCCGAAGCCAAAGCCCTGGATCACGCTGACGACCACGATTTCCGGCACCTGGGTCTGGTCGGTCCAGCCGGTCATCTGGAACAGCGAGGCTGCGGTCAGCCCGAGGCCGCAAATGATCAGCGTGCGCGCCTCGATCCAGCGCATGATGCGTCCGACCATCATCATCGCAAAGAAGGTGCCGAAGCCGCGACTCGCGAGCAGCCCGCCGGCGGTCATGATGGGATAGCCGATGACGTTCTGCAGATAGGGCGAGGCCAGCGCCATGGTCGAGTACAGCACGAGCCCCATCACCGTCATGAAGATGCAGCCGGTGAGGAAGTTGCGGTCCTTGAACAGGGCGAACTGGATGAAGGGACGCGTGGTCGTGAAGGAATGGGCGAAGAAGTAATAGAAGGCGACGCCCGAGATCACGAACTCTGTCACGATCTCGACCGACTCGAACCAGTCGAGCTGTTCGCCGCGATCGAGCGCAAGCTGGAGTGCGCCGATCCCGATCGCCAGCGCGGCGAAGCCGAACCAGTCGAATTTGAGGTCGGTGTCTTGCTTGGTCTCGTCCATGAAGACGCTGAGTCCGAGCACGGTGATCGCACCGAATGGAATGTTGACGAAGAATACCCAGTGCCAGGAATAGCTTTCGGTCAGCCACGCGCCCAGCGACGGCCCCATGATCGGACCCATCATCACGCCCATGCCCCAGATCGACATCGCCTTGGCGCGCTCCTGGAGCGTGTAATAGTCCAGCATGACCGACTGCGACAGCGGCACCAGCGCGGCGCCGAATACGCCCTGCAGCAGGCGGAACAGCACCATCTGGTTGATGTCCTGCGCCAGGCCGCACAGCACGGAGGCCAAGGTGAAGCCGGCCGCGCAGATGATGAAGATGCGCTTGCGCCCGAAGCGGTTCGAGATCCAGCCCACCGGCGCCGTCATGATCGCGGCGGCGACGATGTAGGACGTCAGCACCCAGTTGATCTGGTCCTGCGAGGCCGACAGCGTGCCCTGCATGTAGGGCAGTGCGACGTTGGCGATGGTGGTGTCCAGCGCCTGCATGATAGTCGCGGTCATGGCGCAGATCGTCACCATGTTCCGGCGCAGGCCGGGGACCATCAAAGCGGGGTTGGACTCCGCCATCGGATCAGTCCTTGTCCTGATCTTTGTCTTGGCTCGCCGTCGCCGACAAGCCGAACAGGCCGGCGAGCGAGCGCTTGTGGCCGGTGTCGATGGTGGCATAGACGCTCATGCCGGCCTTCAGCTTCCGGACATATTTGTCGGTCTCGTCGAAATAGATGCGGATCGGCACGCGCTGCACCACCTTGACGAAATTGCCCGTGGCGTTCTGTGGCGGCAGGATCGCGAATTGCGCACCGGTGCCGGGCGAGAGCGAACCGATCTTGCCCTTGAAGATATGGTTCGGGAACGCATCGACCTCGAGCGTGACGGGCTGGCCTTCGGTGACGTAGGTGAGATCGCTCTCCTTTGGATTGGCATCGACCCAGGGGTGGGCGACGTCGATGATGGAGAACACCGGCGTGCCGGCGGTGACGTAGCGGCCGAGCTGGATCTGCTCGACCTGCGTTGCCACGCCGCCCATCGGCGCGCGCACCACGGCGTGGTCGAGATTGCGCTCGGCGTTGTCGAGCTTGGATTTGGCCTGGGCGTAAGGCGGGAATTTCTCCAGCGGCAAGTCGCTGTCGCCGAGCAGCTGCGTCTTGGCCGTCGAGATCTGCTGCTTCACGTATTGCGCGATCGAGCCCGATGTCACCAGCGCGTTCGCGGCGTTGTCCAGGTCGAGCTGCGAGCCGTAGTTGTTCTTCACGAGCGCCTGCTTGCGCTCGACGTCGCGCTGCTTCAGGTCGACGCCTTGCTGCGCGAGGTTGAGCATGTCGCCATAGATCTTGATGTTGGCGCGAAGATTGTCATAGGTCGATTGCGCCTGCATGACCTGCGCTTTGGCCTCGTCGACCGCGAGGCGGAACGGCACGGGATCGATCTCGAACAGCTCGTCGCCCTGCTTGACGATCTGGCCCTCCCTCACGACGACCTTCTCGATCTTGCCGGAGATGTCGGGTGTCACCAGCACCTTCTGCGCGCCGACATAGGCGTCGTCAGTGCCGACATAGCGGCCGCCATTGAGATAGAAGGTGATGCCGCCGATGGCGACGATGACGGGCAGCACCACCATCAACAGGAACCGGCGGTAGCGGCGCAGACCGGCCAGCAGGCGGCGGCGCGGGTTGGTGCCGGCCTTCTTGGTGGGATTGCCGCTGTCGCTCTTCTGCTCGGGCTGGAACTTGAGGACCTGATCAGCCATAGCGCTGCTCCTTCCGTGCCTGTTCCGCTCCGGATGCCTGGATCGCGTGACGCACGTTTTCCTTGATGGTTTCGAGTTGGGTGAGGAGGCGATGGGCGTCCGCCGGGCTGATGCCCTCGAGCGCGTTTGCCGTCAGCTCCGACTTCAGGCCGCTCATCCTGCCGAGCAAGGTGCGGCCGGCCTTCTTCAGATAGAGCCGCTTGACGCGGCGGTCCGAAGCGTCGTTGCGGCGCTCGATCCAGTCGCTTTCGCAGAGCTTGTCGATCAGCCGCGTCAGCGTGATCGGCTGCATCTCCAGCAGTTCGGCCAGTTCCGACTGCTTCATGCCCTCGCTGCGCTCGACCTTGGCCAGCACCGCCCACTGGGCGCGGGTAATGCCGAAGCGCGAGGCCTCCTTGTCGGCGTAGACGCGGAGCAGCCGGTAGAGCTCACCGAGCGTGAACAGGAAGTTCTGGTCGACGGACCCGCGGGTCATAAGCCTTGTCTCCAATAAGCTCGCATATGATAAGCAAGCTTATGATTATTTCACGGCAGGTTAACGCGATGCTGTCCCGCAGCAAAAGCATGGCTGGCAGCCGGTCGCCGGTCGCGCTTTGGGTTCCCCGGCTGAAATGCTAGAACGCCGATCCCATGACCCTCGCCAAGCCGGCCTTTCCCGCGCCCGACCACGATCACGGCCGCTGCACTGCGGACGCGCTGTCGCATGCCGAGGCGGTTTGCGAGCAGCGCGCGCAGAAATTCACGCCGATCCGCCGCCATGTGCTGGGGGCGCTGCTGTCGAGCCATCGCCCGCTCGGCGCCTATGAGGTGATCGACGAACTCGCCAAGTCGATGGCGAGGCCGGCGCCGATCACGGTCTACCGCGCTCTCGATTTTTTGATCGCCAACGGCCTCGTGCACCGCATCGAGAGCCGCAACGCCTATCTCGCCTGCGCCGCCCACGACCATGATTCGACCTCTGCGGTCGCTTTCCTGATCTGCGAGCGCTGCGGCCTGGTCGGCGAGATTCCATCAGCCTCGTTCGCGAAAGACCTCAACGCCGCTGCGCGCAGCTCCGGCTTTGCGCCAAAATTATCCGTGGTCGAGATCACGGGCGTCTGCGCTCATTGTCAGAAAACGTCTTGAAGCAACAACGGCGCGAAGCCGGATTTCGGGAAGAGATGTCCTCACCTCAAGCCATGCCGTCCACAGGTCGGCCCCTCAGTGCCGGCGCCATCGCCCTGATGCTCATGCTGTGCCTGACCTGGGCCTTCAACCAGATCGCGGTGAAGCTGGTGCTTCCGGATATTCCGCCGATGCTCCAGGCGATGTTTCGCTCGATGGGCGCGCTGCCTGTGTTGCTCATCATCGGCAGCCTGCGCGGCGTCAAATTCTTCGAGCGCGACGGCACGTGGAAGCCGGGCCTCATCGCGGGACTGATGTTCGGCATCGAATTCGTGCTGATCTTTCAGGGGTTGCGCCTGACCTCCGCCTCGCGCGCGGTGGTGTTTCTCTACACCGCGCCGTTCTTCGTCGCGCTCGGCTCCTACCAGGTGCTCGGCGAGCGCCTTGGCAGCACGCAATGGCTGGGCCTCGCCATCAGCTTTGCTGGCGTCGCGCTGGCGATCGGCGTGCCGCAGGCCAATGTCGATTCCCACGTCCTGCTCGGCGACCTCATGATCGTCGCCGGCGCCGGATTGTGGGCGGCGACGACGCTGGTCGCTAAGGGCACCAGCCTTCGCTTCGCCGCGCCGGAGAAGGCGCTGGGCTACCAGGTTGCGACCTCGATCCCGATCCTGGGACTGGCGGCGTATCTGTTCGGCGAGACTATCAGCCATACCCCGTCGCCCCAGTCGATCGGCCTGATGGCGTTCCAGGCGATCTGGGTGGTTGGAACCACGTTCACGCTTTGGTTCGCGCTGGTGAAGACCTATTCGGCCAGCAAATTGTCGGCTTTTACCTTTATCACCCCTTTGTTTGGCGTGGTGGGTAGCTATTTCATCATGCACGATCACCTGAGCCTGGCCTTCGGGGCAGCAGCCGTCCTTGTAATTGCTGGGCTTTTTCTGGTTAACCGTCCGAGCCAAACGGCTGCGGCGCCTCGTGATGCATTGCTGAACGTCACCAAAACCTGATATTTGGACCCCATGAACAAGCTCGAAAACCCCATCGATTCCGATATCGCGGGCCCGGCGCCCAGGCACCAGACGACCCAGGTCAAGGTCGGCAACGTCGCCGTCGGCGGCGGTGCGCCGATCGTCGTGCAGTCGATGACCAACACCGACACCGCCGATATCGACGGCACCATCGCCCAGGTCGCAGCGCTCGCGCGCGCCGGCTCCGAAATGGTCCGCATCACCGTGGACCGCGAGGAGGCCGCTGCCGCCGTCCCGCACATCCGCGACGGCCTGCTCAAGCGCGGCATCACCACGCCGCTGATCGGCGACTTCCACTATATCGGCCACAAGCTGCTTGCGGCCTATCCGGCCTGCGCCGAGGCGCTCGCCAAGTACCGCATCAATCCCGGCAATGTCGGCTTCAAGGACAAGCGCGACACCCAGTTCGGCGACATCATCGAGATCGCGAACAAGAACAACAAGCCGGTGCGCATCGGCGCCAATTGGGGCTCCCTCGACCAGGAGCTGCTGACCAAGCTGATGGACGAGAACGCCGCATCCGCCAATCCGCGCGACGTCCGCGCGGTGACGCGCGAGGCCATGGTGCAGTCAGCACTGCTCTCGGCGGCGCGCGCCGAAGAGCTCGGCATGCCGAAGAATCGCATCATCCTCTCAGCCAAGGTCTCGGCGGTGCAGGATCTCATCGCGGTGTACCAGGATCTCGCGGCGCGGTCGGACTATGCCATCCATCTCGGCCTCACCGAAGCCGGCATGGGCACCAAGGGCATCGTGGCCTCCTCGGCCGCGCTCGGTATCCTGTTGCAGCAGGGTATCGGCGACACCATCCGCATCTCGCTGACGCCGGAGCCCGGCGGCGACCGCACCCGCGAGGTGCAGGTCGGCCAGGAACTGCTGCAGACGATGGGCTTCCGCACCTTCGTGCCGCTGGTTGCGGCCTGCCCCGGCTGCGGCCGCACCACGTCCACCACGTTCCAGGAACTGGCCAGCTCGATCCAGGCATTCATCCGTGACGAGATGCCGGGCTGGAAGACGAAATATCCCGGCGTGGAAGAGCTCAACGTCGCGGTGATGGGCTGCATCGTCAACGGCCCCGGCGAATCCAAGCACGCCAATATCGGCATCTCATTGCCCGGCACCGGCGAAGCCCCGGCCGCGCCCGTCTTCGTCGACGGCAAGAAGTTCCGTACGCTGCGCGGACCCACGATCTCCGCCGACTTCAAGGCGCTGGTGATCGACTACATCGACCAGCGCTACGGCCAGGGCGCCAAGGTGCCGGTGACCGCGGCGGAGTAAACGCCTACAAATATCGAAATCGTAGGGCGGGTTTAGCTTAGCGTAACCCGCCTTATTTTTTGCGCGTGCGAAGTGGCGGGTTACGCTTCGCTAACCCGCCCTACATTGCTACGATGTCTCCCAATCAAAACGATCGGGAGACATGCCATGAGCTCACTCGCCGGCAAGCAGGGCCCGCGCTACCGTCACGCGGCTGAAGACGGCGCGCCCTATGAAACGATCGCGGTCGAAAAGCTCACCCCCATCATCGGCGCGGAAATCACCGGCGTCGACATCGGCAGGCTCGTCTCCGACGATTCGCGCTCGAACCGGCAGATGGACGAGATCCACCGCGCGCTCGCCGAAAACCTCGTGATCTTCTTCCGCGATCAGCACATGACGCCGCAGCAGCATTTGGCCTTCGGCCGCAAGTTCGGCGAGCTGCATTTTCATCCTGCCGCGCCGCATGAGGACGAAGACCCGGCGCTGATGAAGATCTACGCCGACAAGAACTCGCCGCGTGCCAATGGCGAGGGCTGGCATTCGGATGTGTCCTGCGATCTCGAGCCGCCGATGGGCTCCATCCTCTACATCAAGCAGTGCCCGCCGCGCGGCGGCGACACGCTGTTCGCCAACATGTATGCGGCCTATGAGGCGCTGTCGGATCGCATGAAGGCCTATCTCGACGGGCTGACCGCACTGCATGACGGCGAGCCGATCTATCGCGGGCTCTACGCCAATTACGGCGTCGCCGACCGTCCCTCCTATCCGAATGCCGAGCATCCCGTGGTGCGCACGCATCCGGTCACGGGCAGGAAGGCGCTTTACGTCAACCGCGGGTTCACCCGCCACATCAACGGCATCCCGCGCGACGAAAGCGACGCGATGCTCGCCTACCTCTACCAGCACGCCGAGAATCCGCTGTTCCAGTGCCGCTTCCGCTGGACCGAGAACGCCATCGCCTTCTGGGACAACCGCTGCACCCAGCACCGCGCGATGTGGGACTACTGGCCGCACACGCGCTCGGGGACGCGCGTGACGGTGAAGGGGGAGCGGCCGGTGTGAGGAAGCCGTGGCGCACCATCGCCGCTGTCGCTGTCTCGCTGGTCCTGCTCTTGCTTTCCTCCGTCGACGACAGCCAGGCGGCCGGGATGCGGAAGGCTGCAAAGGCGAGATCGAAGCCGCCGGACACACAGGCCAGGTGCGAGCCGCCGAAATTCCGGATCGTCCTTGATGTCGGGCACACCCCGGAATCCTACGGCGCGTTGAGCGCGCGCAACGATCCGGAATTCGGCTTCAACTTCCGTCTTGCAAGGCTCGTCGCGGCGAAGCTCAAGTCCGAGGGCTTTGCAGCCACCCGCCTGCTCGTCACGGACGGCAAGGCCAAGGCGAGCCTCGTCAAGCGTGTCAGCGCCGCGAATGACGGCCGGGCCGATCTGTTCCTGTCGATCCATCACGACTCGGTGCCCGACAAGCTGCTCGACACCTGGGAATTCGACGGCGCAAAGAGCTATTTCAGCGATCGCTTCTCCGGCCATTCCTTGTTCGTATCCGAGCGCAATCCACACTTCACCACCAGCCTGAAGCTGGCCCGGATCATCGGCAGGCAGTTGAAGGAGCAGGGCCTGCGCTATGCCAGCCAGTACACTTTGCCGGTGATGGGGCGCTACCGGCGGCAGTTGCTCGACAAGGATGTCGGCGTCTACCGCTATGACGGCCTCGTCGTGCTGTCGCAAACGCGCAGCGCCGCTGTGCTGCTCGAAGCCGGCTCCATTATCAACCGCGACGAGGAAATGGCGTTGAACTCATCGGAGCGGCATGAGGTGATCGCGGAGGCGGTGGCCGCGGCGATGGGGGAGTTTTGCGGCAGGCGGTAGTTTGTGCGGCCGGTTCAACGACGGGAGGCTACAGCGGCGCTCCCTGATACTCCCGGTTCGCCAGGCTCGCCTCCTCCAGATCAAGATCCCGCTCGATCCGGCGCCTTGTTTCGTCGGTGATCTGGCCGTCGCGCAGGAGGTCATGGATGAATTTGCGTTCGGCGGCGATCAGCTCGCGGGTCAGCGCGGTGCCGGCGGCGGAGACGTCGTGGTGGGCGGGATCGAGCGAGTCGGGAAGCTGGCTGAAGCGAATCTCGTGGCGCGCGCGCAGGAGTCGCATCACCTCGTCGGAGATGTCCTTTTTCGCGGTGAACGCTTCGAGCGACTTCAGCGCGGCGTCGAGGGCCCGGCGCCGCGCCGCGATCTCGGCTTCGTGCTCGGCGACATGTTCGTTGCGGCCGGCTTCGGCGATGCCGAGCCAGCGCACCACCGGCGGCAGTGTCAGGCCGACGCCGATCAGCGTGATGAAGATGACACCGAAGGCGACGAACAGGATCAGGTCGCGATACGGGAAGGCTTCGCCGCCCGGCAGCGTGAACGGCAGCGCCAGCGCGGCCGCGAGCGACACCGCGCCACGTACGCCGGTGAAGGCGAGGGTAAATGCCCATTGCCATGGCGGTGACGGATCGCGCTTGCGCAGCGACTTGCTGAGAATGCGTGGCAGATAGATCGCCGGGTAAAGCCAGGCAAAGCGCGCGAGGACGATGACGACCATGACCACGGCGGTTGCGATCATGATGTCGTCGAGCGGGAATGCCTTCGACTTCTCGTAGAGCGCGCGCATCTGGAAGCCGGTGAGCAGGAACAGCAGGCCTTCGATCAGGTAGATCACGAGGTCCCAGAAGAAGATGCCCTGCAGGCGCGTCGCCGACGAGATCAGCAGCGGGCCGTTCCAGCTCACATAGAGCCCGCAGGCCACCGTTGCGATCACGCCGGAGCCGCCGACATGCTCGGGCAGCCAGTAGGAGACGTAGGGCGTGATCAGCGACAGCGTCAGTTCGACCTGTTGATCTTTCGCCCATTTGCGGAGGCGCAGGGAGAGCCAGCCGACGCCGATGCCGAAGGCGATCTCGCCGGCGACGATCAGCACGAACTCGCCGGCCGCGAGCGGCAGCGAGAAATGCCCGACCATGATGGCGGCTAGCGCAAAACGGTAGAGGATCAGCGCGGTGGCGTCGTTGGCGAGCCCTTCGCCCTCGAGGATGACCAGGATCCGGCGCGGCATGTGCAGCCGGCGCGCGATCGCGAGCGGCGCCACCACGTCGGGCGGCGCGACGATGGCCCCGAGCAGGAAGCCGATGGTCCAGGGCAGGCCGATCAGATAATGCGTGGCGGCCGCCACCATCGCCGCGGTGAAGATCACCGCGCCGACCGCGAGCAGCACGATCGGGCGAAGGTTGTTCCTGAACTCGCGCCAGCTCATGGCGACGCTTGCCGAGTAGATCAGCGGCGGCAGCACCAACAGCAGCACCAATGCCGGCGGCAGCTCAACCGGCGGCATGCCCGGCACGAAGGCGAGGCCGACGCCCACGAGCATCAGGAGGATGGCGGGCGCGACGTTGAAGCGGCGTGCGGCGAGCGCCGTGCCGGCCAGCACGGCGAGCAGGATGAGAAAGATCTGAAACTTCACTTCCATGATGGTCTGTCTTGACCCGGAAGCGCCCGCAAGGTCAATGCGGCCGGCTCACGCCAGCCGCTCGGCCACCATGCGTCCGATCCGCGCGAACACGGCCTCGATCTGCGCGGCGGTCGGCGTGCCACCCTGGGTATAGGCCGTGATCAGGATCGGCGTATCCGGCCTGGTTTTGGGCCAGGCGACCGCGATGTCGCCCGATGCATCCTTGCCGTTGTTGCCGGTCTTGTCGCCGATGGTCCAGTTCGCCGGCAGGCCGCCGCGCAGCCGGTTCGCGCCGGTCTTGCAGCCCACCATCCATTCGGTGAGCTGCGCGCGCGAGGCCGGTGACAATGCCTCGCCCGTCACCAGCCGCCGCAGATTGCCGGCCATCGCCGCCGGTGTCGTGGTGTCGTGGGGATTGCCGGGCGGCGAGCGGTTGAGCTCGGGCTCATTATGGTCGAGCCGCGAGGTGGCGTCGCCGAGCGATCGCCAGAACGTCGTGAGCGCGGCGGGCCCGCCGATCCGCGCCAGCAGCAAATTGGCGCAGGTGTTGTCGCTGAGCTCGACGATCGCCTTGCACATCTCGGCGACCGACATCTTGCCGGTCGCGAGGTTTTGCTTGGCGACTGGCGCGTAGTCCAGCAGGTCGGCCTTGCCATAAGGGATCATGGCCGCAAGCTGCTCCTCGCCGCGATCGATCCGCGCCAGCACGCAAGCCGCAAGCGAGGCCTTGAAGGTCGAGCACATGACGAAGCGCTCATCGGCCCGCCAGCTCAGCTTTGCGCCGGTCGCAAGGTTCTCGGCGTAGACCCCGATCCGCCCGCCGCTGTCGCGCTCGTACGATTCGAGTTCGGGTAGCGCGTCCGCGGCGAACGCGGAAGAAGTGGCCATCCAGCACAGTGAGGCGAGCAGGGAACGGCGGTCGAGAGGCATGGGGAGCTTTCAGACATCGTCATTGCGAGCGCAGCGAA
>Ga0102590_1001402_pt1 | contig 36991 bp, 34 predicted proteins | sample AraplaMF_Col_mMF_FD_76859 | JGI IMG/M metagenome (GOLD analysis project Ga0102590, IMG submission 76859) | Arabidopsis root microbial communities from the University of North Carolina, USA - plate scrape MF_Col_mMF | ecosystem: Host-associated > Plants > Roots > Endosphere | place: USA... | reverse complement strand
CTTCTTGGCCTCGGCGGGGCGGGAGGGAGCCTTGGCCTCGGCAGGACGGACAGGGGCCTTCTTCGCGTCGGCGGGGACCTTGGCCGCCACGGCTTCGGTGGCGGCCTTGCCCTCGGTGGCGCCGGCCGCGACCGCGACCCCGACTCCCAGCACGGCCGAGGCCCCCACTCCGGCGGCCATTGCGGCCACTCGGGTGCGGAATCGGAACGTACGGGACGGCAGGGTCAGGGTGCGCTTCACCATCGGAACCTCGGAGGTCGGGGACTTGACCATCTCTTGGTAACCGGAGCACCGACCGAGCCCAAAATGGGTGATCTACGACGATAGCTCGTACTCGACGGCAAAAAATAAGGAAGCTTGACAGATGGTTCCGATATCGGGCAATCGTCTGACTGGGGAGATTTCCCGTATTCCAACCTCGAAAAAGGGTGAGGAAAGTCCCTTTTGCCCGAAAACATTCCCGACTATGGTGCCTAGTACCGGCCGAACCCCTTGTGCGGCATGTCACCGGAGCCGCTCATCGAGCCGACCATCCGTCACAGATCGACTACGGCTGACGGGACGGTTTTCGAGGGCCGTGAAAACCCCGGCCGGAACTCGATTCCCCGCTTCCGCCCGGCCGGGTGAAGCCGTCCTGCCGCCCGTGCCCGTTGCGCCGCGGCGGCACCGGGTCCCTTGGGCGCCCGGTGTACACGCGGGCACGTACGCCCGTGTCACGGTCCACCACCGTTCGCCCGTGTCACGGTCCACCACCGCACCGGGGCGGGCAGCGTCCTGCCTCCCGTCGGACCGTCCGCGCGGAGAAGGGCACCGTGCCCCGGACACCGCGCTCGGCAGCCGAGCCCGGCCGGCCCAGGCGCCGCGAGGGCATGGGCCGGCCGGGCCATGCGCCCTCGCGGCGTCCGGGGACCAGCGCGTCCCCGACTCCGCGCACCGGCCGGCAGGTAACCCGGGCGGCCGGACGTCAGCGGCCCACCGGCGGCGCCGTCGGCGCGCTGCGGTACGGCCCACCGGACCGCCCATGACCCGGCCGCGCCCCGATCCAGGCCCTCTCCATGGTCGTGCCGCCGTCGACAGGCCGTCGGAAGCACAAAAAGGGGCTGCCCCGGGACCGAAGTCCCGGGGCAGCCCCGGCGGCGAAACCCTGCGAAGGGTTACGCCTCCTTGCTCAGGTTCGGGCCCGCGCCACCGGCCGCCTGCTCGATCGGCGGAACGTCCGGCAGTGCCGACTTCTCCTCACCGCGGAAGGTGAAGGTCTGGGTGTCGCCCTCGCCCTCCGTGTCCACGACCACGATGTGGCCCGGACGCAGCTCCCCGAAGAGGATCTTCTCGGACAGCGTGTCCTCGATCTCGCGCTGGATCGTGCGGCGCAGCGGCCGGGCGCCCAGCACGGGGTCGTAGCCCTTCTTCGCCAGCAGCTCCTTGGCGGACTGGGCGAGCTCGAGGCCCATGTCCCGGTCCTTGAGCCGCTCGTCGACCTTGCCGATCATCAGGTCGACGATCGCCAGGATGTCGGCCTGGGTCAGCTGCGGGAAGACGACCACGTCGTCCACACGGTTGAGGAACTCGGGCCGGAAGTGCTGCTTCAGCTCGTCCGACACCTTGTTCTTCATGCGCTCGTAATTGGTCTTCGTGTCGCCGGCGGCGGCGAAGCCCAGGTTGAAGCCCTTGGAGATGTCCCGGGTGCCGAGGTTGGTCGTCATGATGATGACCGTGTTCTTGAAGTCCACGACCCGGCCCTGGGAGTCGGTCAGACGACCGTCCTCCAGGATCTGCAGCAGCGAGTTGAAGATGTCCGGGTGGGCCTTCTCGACCTCGTCGAAGAGGACCACCGAGAACGGCTTGCGCCGCACCTTCTCCGTCAGCTGACCGCCCTCCTCGTAGCCCACGTAGCCGGGGGGCGAACCGAAGAGGCGGGAGACCGTGTGCTTCTCGCTGAACTCCGACATGTCGAGGGAGATCAGCGCGTCCTCGTCACCGAACAGGAACTCCGCCAGCGCCTTGGACAGCTCGGTCTTACCGACACCGGACGGGCCCGCGAAGATGAACGAACCACCCGGACGCTTCGGGTCCTTCAGGCCCGCACGCGTACGGCGGATCGCCTTCGAGAGCGCCTTGACGGCGTCCACCTGGCCGATGACCCGCTTGTGGAGCTCGTCCTCCATGCGGAGCAGGCGGCTGGACTCCTCCTCGGTGAGCTTGAAGACCGGGATGCCGGTGGCCGTGGCCAGGACCTCGGCGATCAGCTCGCCGTCGACCTCGGCGACGACGTCCATGTCGCCGGCCTTCCACTCCTTCTCCCGCTTGGCCTTCGCCGCCAGCAGCTGCTTCTCCTTGTCGCGGAGAGACGCCGCCTTCTCGAAGTCCTGGGAGTCGATGGCCGACTCCTTGTCCCGGCGGACGGCCGCGATCTTCTCGTCGAACTCGCGGAGGTCCGGCGGCGCGGTCATCCGGCGGATGCGCATCCGGGAACCGGCCTCGTCGATCAGGTCGATCGCCTTGTCCGGCAGGAAGCGGTCCGAGATGTACCGGTCGGCCAGGGTGGCGGCCTGGACCAGCGCCTCGTCCGTGATGGACACGCGGTGGTGGGCCTCGTAGCGGTCCCGAAGGCCCTTGAGGATCTCGATCGTGTGCGGCAGGGACGGCTCCGCGACCTGGATGGGCTGGAAGCGGCGCTCCAGGGCCGCGTCCTTCTCCAGGTGCTTGCGGTACTCGTCGAGCGTGGTCGCACCGATGGTCTGCAGCTCACCGCGGGCCAGCATCGGCTTCAGGATGGAAGCCGCGTCGATGGCGCCCTCGGCGGCACCCGCACCGACCAGCGTGTGCAGCTCGTCGATGAACAGGATGATGTCGCCGCGGGTGCGGATCTCCTTGAGCACCTTCTTCAGGCGCTCCTCGAAGTCACCGCGGTAGCGGGAGCCGGCGACCAGTGCGCCCAGGTCGAGGGTGTAGAGGTGCTTGTCCTTGAGGGTCTCGGGCACCTCGCCCTTGACGATGGCCTGCGCCAGGCCCTCGACGACCGCCGTCTTGCCGACGCCGGGCTCGCCGATGAGCACCGGGTTGTTCTTGGTCCGGCGGGACAGCACCTGCATGACCCGCTCGATCTCCTTCTCGCGCCCGATGACCGGGTCGAGCTTGGACTCGCGAGCGGCCTGGGTGAGATTCCGGCCGAACTGGTCCAGGACGAGGGACGTCGAGGGGGTGCCCTCGGCCGGGCCGCCTGCGGTGGCGGTCTCCTTGCCCTGGTAGCCCGACAGCAGCTGGATGACCTGCTGGCGGACACGGTTGAGGTCTGCGCCCAGCTTGACCAGGACCTGGGCGGCGACGCCCTCGCCCTCACGGATCAGGCCGAGCAGGATGTGCTCCGTGCCGATGTAGTTGTGGCCCAACTGAAGAGCCTCGCGGAGCGACAGCTCCAGGACCTTCTTGGCACGGGGGGTGAAGGGAATGTGACCGGAGGGCGCCTGCTGGCCCTGACCGATGATCTCCTCCACCTGCTGGCGGACCGCCTCGAGCGAAATCCCGAGGCTCTCCAGGGCCTTAGCGGCGACACCCTCACCCTCGTGGATCAGGCCCAGGAGGATGTGCTCGGTGCCGATGTAGTTGTGGTTGAGCATCCGGGCTTCTTCCTGAGCCAGGACGACAACCCGCCGCGCGCGGTCGGTGAACCTCTCGAACATCGTTAATCGCTCCTCAGAGCGGTCAGGCAGTGAGGGGACGCTCCCCTCGCTGTCCTTCCGCAGCTTAGTCCCGCAAGCGGGGACCGCTCATTCCAACTGCCGACACCGTCCTTGGCCTCCTGACCCCGAACGCCGACATCTGCTCCAACCCGATGGTGCGAGACGATGTTCCCGCAGGCCAGGCAGTCACTCCACTCACCAGTACGCCTTTGGCGAACGCGAGACGGCCTTTTCCGCGGGTCGCCCCCTCCCACTAGGGATGTCTTACCCGTACGCACTGACACTCCATGCCGTGCGCACCGGTTCCCTCCGCTACGGGCGAACATCCTTGCGCCGCCGAACACCCCCACATGCCCCCTTTTTCGGCACTTTGCGCACTGGGTTCGACACACAGCGTAACCCCGAACGGACTTCCACTGTTGCTCCTGGCATGGTCCACACGGTGCCTCTCCCCCGAAGACCGCCCGACCCGAGCGGTTCGGTGCGTCACTGGTACGAGGAGGGGCTGGGCTGGGCGACACTGCCCGGGGAGCCGGTGCGGCTGGCGACCGGGGTGCGCTTCGACGTGCTGGAAATGCCCGCCGAGGCCGGGCCGGCCGCGCTGCGGCATCTGGGGCCCGCCTCACCGGTGGCACGGTACCGAGGCAGGCTGCGGCTGCTGGTGGCCGCGGGAAGCGCGGAGGAATTACCCGGACTGCTCGAATGGCTGGAATGGGGCACGCTGGCCCTGGATCTCACGGCGATCGGGGCGGGCGGGCACATGGAGGCTCCGCTGCCGCCGGGTCCGGCCGGCACCCCGGAAGCCCGGCCGCTCCCCCCGGACCGGAAAGAGTCACAGGGGGCCGCCGTGTGGCTGCGGCCCCCCGAGCCGGGGTGCGAGGTGGAACCTCTGCTGCCGACGCTGTCGGCCGTGCGGGGCGGTGAGGGCGCCCCCGATCTGGTGCGTCTGGTCGACACGATGGCGACACAGTGCCACCGGGTCCGGCTGCTGCGCTCGTGTGCTCAGCCGTTCGCCTTCTCGTAGGCCTCGCGGATGCTCGCGGGGACGCGGCCGCGATCGTTGACCTCGAGGCCGTTCTCCTTCGCCCAGGCGCGGATCTGCGCGGTGTCCTGGCTGCCACCGGAAGCTGCGGCGCGGGCCTTGCCGCGTCCGCCCGACGCACGGCCTCCGGTACGACGGCCACCCTTGACATAGGGGTCGAGAAGGCCACGGAGCTTGTCCGCGTTGGAGGTGGTGAGATCGATCTCGTACGTCTTGCCGTCCACCGCGAACGTGACGGTCTCGTCCGCCTCGCCACCGTCGAGGTCGTCGACAAGAAGGACCTGAACCTTCTGTGCCACCGGATTTCCTTTCATCGATAACTTCAGGGCCGAGGATGCACGGCATGTGCCGCCTGAATCGCGTCCCCTGTTATATGCAGTACTGCAGTACGTCGGAAAGCAAACCGCTTTTGCTGGAAAAACACAAACCCTAGGGGAGAGCCCGACAGCACGCTCCGAAGACGGAAAGATGCGCGTTTCGGACATAGGGAACCCGGGCAAGGTCGTCGGGCTGAAGCACTGCTGAATAGTCGACGGCGATCCCTTGGCGATCACAGATGCAGAAGCATCCGGCTGTTGCCCAAGGTGTTCGGTTTCACTCGTTCGAGACCGAGGAACTCCGCCACACCCTCGTCATAGGAACGCATCAGCTCCGCGTACACATCGGTGTCCACGGGCGTCTCGCCGATCTCCACGAAGCCGTGCTTCCCGAAGAAGTCCACTTCGAAGGTGAGACAGAAAACGCGGCGAACGCCGAGCCAGCGGGCGGTTTGCAGCAACTTCTCCAGCAACTGATGCCCGGCGCCCAGCCCTCTGGCCACAGGGTTCACCGCGAGAGTACGGACTTCCGCGAGGTCTTCCCACATCACGTGCAGGGCGCCGCAGCCCACGACCTCGCCGTTGTCGTCCCGTTCCGCCACCCAGAACTCCTGGATGTCCTCGTAAAGGGTCACCGTCGCTTTGTCGAGCAGGATGCCGCGCCGGACGTAGGCGTCGAGGAGGAGCCGAACGGCCGGGACATCGCTCGTCCTGGCCCGTCGAACGGTGATGGCTTTTGCGGTGACTTCGGGGCGCTCTGCTGCCATGACCGGACGCTATCGCCCGGTGGGGTCCTCGGTGGCGTCGGGGCTCTTCTCGTCCCGCATCCCGGCGGGGTTCTTGCCGGGGTTCCCCCCGGGCTTCTCACCCTCGCTCCCCGCGGGGGCACCCGGGGGCGCGGGGGATTCGGCGGATTCCGCCTCCGCGGGCGCCGTTTCGGTACCGGGGGGCTCCCAACCGGTCTCCGGTCCCTGCACGATCCGTACCGCATCCCTCAGCGCCTGCCGCTGTTCGTCGCTCATCATGCCGAAGAAGGCGACAAGAGCGGCGGCGGGGTTGTCGCTCTGCGACCAGGCGTCGTTCATCAGTGCGGCCGCGTAGGCGGCACGGGTGGAGACGGCCTCATATCGATAGGCGCGGCCTTCCGCCTCCCGGCGCACCCAGCCCTTCTGATGGAGATTGTCCAAAACGGTCATGACCGTGGTGTACGCGATGGAGCGCTCCTGCTGAAGGTCTTCCAGGACTTCTCGAACGGTCACCGGGCGGTTCCACTTCCACACCCGCGTCATGACCGCGTCTTCGAGTTCTCCCAATGGGCGAGGCACGTTCAGCACAATAGTGGGAGATGTCTCCCACGGCCCGCCGAACAAGCCCTTGACCGACGAAGAGCTACAAAAAGGGCGTACGACTCGAAAAGTCAGCGAGTCGTACGCCGGACGACGGAAGAGGGCCCCCGGTGTGCGGGTGCCGCCCGGGCGAGCCCCGGGGCGGGTCAGACCTCGGCGTCGCGGGTGGTCTTGCGGACGCTGTCCGCGCGTGCGAGCGCGGCGTCGACGGCCGCGTCCTCCTTGGCCTTGTTGGCGCCGCCCTGGGTCTTCACGATCACCCTGATGAGCCCGATGAAGAAGACGGCCATGACGACCGGGGGCACGAGCGCGGAGACGTAGTCCATGCGTCCAGAGTAGCCAGGGCCCGTCCCATGTATCCCGGTCGGGTCGGTGTCGCACGGATCGGGGCAGGTACGGCGCCCTCGGTGCGGGCTAGCCGACGGCGAGTTCCCGCTCCGCGTGCGGAGGCCCCGGCTTGCGCTTGGGCGGGAAGACCTCACCCGGGGTCGGGATGGGGCGCGAGGGGCGCGGCGACTGCGGATCGGGGCGCGGGGCCGGCTTCTCCGGCCGTTCGGCGGGCTTCTCCCCGGGCTTGCGGGTCGGCTTCTCGGCCGGCTCGTCCGCGCTCGCACGGCCGCCCGGGAGGGCCGTGAGGCGGGCGCGCGAGGCGGGAATGGCCGCCCGGGGCGGGATGAGGTGCACACGCACGTCACGGTCGGCAAGGGCCCGGCAGCGGTCGAGGAGGGCCGCCGCGACAGGGGTGCCACGCAGTGCGCGCAGCGCGGCGAGATCGTCCGGAACGGGGCGGTAGCCCGCACTCAGGGCATCCTCCAGCAGGGCCAGATAGCCGGTGGAGGCGCCGGGAAGGGCGGCCCGGTAGCGCACGAGATCCGCCAGCAGGAAGGCCCTCAGTCGGGCACCCTCCCGCACCGCCTCGTCGACTGAATCGGCGAGGCGGAGGCAGTCCTGGACGTCCTCGGCGGAAGCGGTGCGGGGGTGGAGGGCGAGGGCGAGGGCACGGCGGAGCACACGCAGCTCCTCCGCGCCGAACGCCAGGCCGCCACGGGATCCGTATGGCGTGGGCATGCGGCGACGCTACCGCTAATCGGACAAAATCGACCTAAAGGGGTGCCGTGTCGCTCTCCCGTTCCCTCAGGTGGGGGCGGGTGGGGCCCGTCACCGACGTCAGGAGCGCGCACGGTCGGCGGCGGACGCGTCGCGAACTCGCGGCGGACCGCGCACGGCACCGCTCCGCGCCCCCCGAAGGGGCGCGGAGCGGTGCCCCCGTGACGCGCCCTACATGCGTGACACGTTGCGTTCGTACACCAGCCGCAGGCCGATCAGCGTCAGCCAGGGCTCGTGCTCGTCGATCGCCGCGGCCTCGCCCAGGACCATCGGGGCCAGGCCGCCCGTCGCGATGACCGTGACGTCGTCCGGATCGTCCGCCAGCTCACGGGCCATCCGGCTCACCACGCCGTCGACCTGACCCGCGAAGCCGTACACGATGCCCGCCTGCATGGCCTCGACCGTGTTCTTGCCGATCACCGCGCGCGGCCGGGCCAGTTCGATCTTGCGGAGCTGGGCGCCTCGGACGCCCAGGGCCTCCACCGAGATCTCGATACCGGGGGCGATCACGCCACCTGTGTACTCGCCGCGCGCTGAGACCGCGTCGAAGGTCGTCGCCGTGCCGAAGTCCACGACGATCGCCGGACCACCGTAGAGCTCGACCGCCGCCACCGCGTTGATGATGCGGTCGGCCCCGACCTCCTTCGGGTTGTCCATCAGGATCGGGACGCCCGTCTTGATGCCGGGTTCCACCAGGACCGCGGGCACGTCGCCGTAGTAGCGGCGGGTGACCTCGCGGAGCTCGTGCAGCACGGACGGGACCGTGGAGCAGATCGCGATGCCGTCGATGCCGTCGCCCAGTTCCTCACCGAGGAGGGGGTGCATGCCCATGAGCCCCTGGAGGAGCACCGCAAGCTCGTCCGCCGTGCGGCGTGCGTCCGTGGAGATGCGCCAGTGTTCGACGATGTCCTCGCCGTCGAACAGGCCCAGAACCGTGTGCGTGTTGCCTACGTCGATGGTCAGCAGCATGGGTGCCTACTCCGCCGCTCTCAGGTCCAGGCCGATGTCCAGGATCGGGGACGAGTGGGTCAGCGCGCCGACCGCCAGGAAGTCGACGCCCGTGTCCGCGTACGCCCTGGCGGTCTCCAGGGTGAGCCGGCCCGAGGCCTCGAGGAGGGCCCGGCCGTCGACGATGGCCACCGCCTCCTCGCACTCCCCCGGTGTGAAGTTGTCCAGCAGGATCAGGTCGGCGCCCGCGTCGACGACCTCGCGCAGCTGGTGCAGGGTGTCGACCTCGACCTCGATGGCCAAGTCCGGGAACATCTTGCGGACCGCCTGGAAGGCCTGCGCCACCCCGCCGGCCGCCACGACGTGGTTGTCCTTGACCAGCGCCGCGTCCGACAGGGACATGCGGTGGTTGACGCCGCCGCCGCAGCGGACCGCGAACTTCTCCAGGGACCGCAGACCCGGCGTCGTCTTGCGGGTGTCCCGCACTCGCGTCCCGGTGCCCTCCAGGGCGTCCGCCCACGCGCGCGTCGCCGTCGCGATGCCGGACAGCCGGCACAGAAGGTTCAGTGCGCTGCGCTCGGCGGTGAGCAGATCACGGGTGAGTGCGGTGACCGTCAGCAGCTTCTGACCGGCCTCCACCCGCTCCCCGTCGTCCACATGGCGCTCGACCTCGAACTCCTCCGAGCAGACCACCGAGATGACCGCCTCGGCCACTCTCAGGCCTGCCGCGACGCCGGCCTCGCGCGCGGTGAAGTCGCCCGTGGCGACCGCGTCGTCGGGGATCGTCGCGACCGTGGTCACGTCCACGCCGTGCGCCAGGTCCTCCTGGATGGCGACGTTGGCGATGTCCTCGACCTCCAGCGGGTCGAGCCCGGCGTCGGCCAGGATCTGGGCGAGCGCGGGGTCGAGCCCGCACTCCAGGTACTCCTCTTCGCCGTCCGCGCCGCAGGCACAGCCGTCGCCGCAGCCGCCGCTCGGGACGAGGGGAAGGTCGGGGGTGCTCACTTCTGTCACTGCTCCTGGGAATGCATGGCGGTGCCCACTGCCCGGACCGGGCCGAGGGCTTGGGGGAGGGTCGGGGGGAAGTCTGCGGTGTCGGTGGTGCGTACGGCCAGCGTCCGGTCCGGGTTCAGCGTCACGACGATGTGGCGGCGCCAGTCGGCGTCGTCACGGTCGGCGTGGTCCTCGCGCCAGTGGCAGCCACGGGTCTCCGCACGCAGCAGGGCCCCGGCGACCAGCACCCGGGCGACGCACATGAGGTTGGTGGCCTCCCAGGTGTCGACGCCGGGCTCGGAGGTCTTGCCGTTCTCCTCGAGGGCGTCGCGCGCGTCGCTGTGCAGCCGGTGGAGGCGGTCGCTCGCCTCCTGGAGCGAGCGCGCGGACCTGAGCACTCCGGCTCCGTCCGTCATGATCCGCTGAATGGCGAAGCGGTCCTCCGGGGCGAGCAGGGGCTGCGCGGGCTTCTCCGGGTGCGGGACCGGTTCGGGCACGCGCGCGTGCAGCCCGCCCTCCGTCCGGCCGCGTGCGATGTCCGCCGCGATGCGCTCGGCGTAGACGAGGCCCTCCAGAAGGGAGTTGGAGGCCAGCCGGTTCGCGCCGTGGACGCCCGTGCAGGCGACCTCGCCGCACGCGTACAGGCCCGGCACGGTCGTCCTGCCCCGGGAGTCGGTGCGCACGCCGCCGGAGGCGTAGTGGGCGGCCGGGGCGACGGGGATGGGCTCGGTGACGGGATCGATGCCGTGGGTGCGGCAGGCGGCGAGGATCGTCGGGAAGCGGTGCTCCCACATCTCGGCGCCGAAGTGCCGGGCGTCCAGGAACATGTGCTCCGCGCCCTGCTCCTGCATACGGCGCGTGATGCCCTTGGCGACGATGTCCCTGGGCGCCAGTTCGGCCAGCTCGTGCTGCCCGACCATGAAGCGCACACCGTCCGCGTCCACGAGGTGGGCGCCCTCCCCGCGCACCGCCTCGGAGACCAGCGGCTGCTGGCCCTCCGCGTCCGGGCCGAGGAAGAGCACCGTGGGGTGGAACTGCACGAACTCGAGGTCACTGACCTCCGCCCCGGCCCGCAGTGCGAGCGCCACGCCGTCGCCCGTCGACACCGAGGGGTTGGTGGTCGCGGAGAAGACCTGGCCCATCCCGCCGGTCGCGAGGACCACGGCGGGGGCGAGGACGGCGCCGACGCCGTCGTGCTGGCCCTCGCCCATGACGTGCAGGGTCACGCCCGCGGTGCGGCCCTCGGCGTCGGTCAGCAGATCGAGCACCAGCGCGTTCTCGATCGTGCGCAGCCCACGCGCGCGTACGGCCTCGACCAGGGCCCGGGAGATCTCGGCGCCGGTCGCGTCACCGCCCGCGTGCGCGATACGGCGGCGGTGGTGGCCGCCCTCGCGGGTGAGCTCGATACCGCCCGCGCCGTCGGTGTCGAAGTGGGCGCCGGTGGAGATGAGCCGGCGCACCGCGTCCGGGCCCTCGGTGACCAGGATGCGCACCGCCTCCTCGTCGCACAGGCCCGCCCCCGCCACCAGGGTGTCCTCGAGGTGCTGTTCGGGGGTGTCGCCCTCGCCCAGGGCCGCCGCGATGCCCCCCTGCGCCCAGCGGGTGGAGCCGTCGTCCAGGCGTGCCTTGGTGACCACGACCGTCCTCAGCCCGGCCGCCTCGCAGCGCAGCGCCGCGGTGAGGCCCGCGACGCCGGACCCGACGACCACGACGTCCGCGGGGATGGACCAGCCCGGTTCGGGTGCGTGCAGTCGTATGCCTGTGCTCGTCACGAGGCGGCTCCGTAGGGGTCGACGGGCTCGGGTGCTCCGAAGGAGAGAGGGAGGTTGTCGATCAGCCGGGTCGTCCCGACCCGGGCGGCGACGGCGAGGACCGCCTCGCCGGTGAAGTCGTCTGAGATCTCGGTGAAGTCCGAGGGGTCGACCAGGGCCAGGTAGTCCAGGACGAGCGGCGGGTCCAGATGGGCCGCCTCGTCGAGGACGAGCCGGGCGGCGGCACGCACCGCGGAGGGACCACCGGGCACGGCCTTCGCGACCGCGTGCGCGTCGGCGGCGGCACGCGACTCGCCCAGTGCGCTCAGGGCCTCGGCGCGCGCGTACGTGGAGGGCACCTCGCGGGCACGCGCGCGCAGCGCCTCCTGCGCGGCGTGCCGGTCCCGGCCCGCGAACAGGGCGCGGGAGAGGGTGAGGGCGGTGTGCCGCTCGTCGAGCGCCAGATAGCGGTTGCGGCTGGACAGGGCCAGGCCGTCGTCCTCGCGCACGGTGGGCACCCCGACGATCTCCACGCCGAAGTTCAGGTCGCGCACCATCCGGCGGATCAGGGCGAGCTGCTGGGCGTCCTTCTGCCCGTACAGGGCCACATCGGGACGGGTGAGATGCAGAAGCTTGGCGACGACGGTGAGCATGCCGTCGAAGTGGCCGGGGCGGGAGGCGCCTTCGAGCCGCTCCCCCATGGGCCCCGCCGAGATCCGTATCCGGGGCTCGCCACCGGGATAGACCTCGTCCACGGAAGGCGCGAACACCACGTCCGCGCCGGACTGCTCGGCGATCTTCAGATCGGCGTCCAGGGTGCGGGGGTAGCGGTCGAGGTCCTCCCCCTCGCCGAACTGCAGCGGATTGACGAAGACGGTGACGACGACCTCGCCCTCGTCCCCGGCGATCGAACGGGCGTCGCGGATCAGGGTGGCATGGCCCTCGTGCAGCGCGCCCATGGTCATCACGACGGTACGGCGGCCTTGCCGCACGCGCGCGTGCAGTTCGTCGGCGGTGTGCAGCAGGGTGGTCATCGGGCGCTCCCCTCGGTCCCGTTGGCGAGTACCCCGAGAAGGTCCTCCGCCAGCTCGGGCTTCAGCAGACCGTGGGCCAGGGCCCGGTCGGCGGTCGCGCGGGCCATCGCCAGATAGCCGGCGACGGCGCCCGGGGAGTGCTTGCGCAACTCGGCGACGTGCGCGGCGACCGTGCCCGCGTCGCCGCGCGCGACCGGACCGGTCAGGGCCGCGTCGCCGGAGCGCAGGGCGTTGTCGAGGGCGGCGCCGAGCAGCGGGCCGAGCATGCGGTCGGGGGCCTCGACGCCCGCCGAGCGCAACAGCTCCATGGACTGGGCGACCAGCGTGACCAGGTGGTTGGCGCCGAGGGCCAGAGCCGCGTGATAGAGCGGCCGCATGTCCTCGGCGATCCACTCCGGCTCGCCGCCCATCTCGATCACGAGCGCCTCGGCGGCCAGCCGCAGCTCCTCGGGCGCCGTGACGCCGAAGGAGCACCCGGCCAGGCGCTGCACGTCCACCGGGGTGCCGGTGAAGGTCATCGCGGGGTGGAGCGCGAGCGGCAGCGCTCCGGCCCTCAGGGCGGGGTCGAGCACCTTGGCGCCGTACCGTCCGGAGGTGTGCACGAGCAGGTGGCCGGGCCGTACGGCTCCGGTCTCGACCAGCCCCTCCACGAGCCGGGGCAGCGCGTCGTCCGGCACGGTCAGCAGGACCAGGTCGGCGCGCTCCAGGACATCGGCGGGCGGGACGACCGGCACGTCCGGAAGCATCGCCGCGGCCCGGCGGCGGGAGGTGTCGGAGACACCGGAGACGGCGACCGGGCGGTGCCCGGCGAGCTGCAGCGAGGCGGCGAGCGCGGGCCCGACGCGGCCGGCGCCGACCACGCCCACGGTGAGCCGCGCGGGGCGGTCCTTCGGGTCCGGTTGTTGGAATGTACTCACTCGACGGTGGCCTTCCCGTTCCAGTCCGCTCCGGGTACCGGACGATTTCTCGTCATGTTAACGCGATTGGGTCCCGGGCCGTTCGGGCCGTCCACAGGCTGTGGGTTTTCGCAGGTCGCGCGGGGCGAGGAAATCGGGGGTGACCGGCGACGCCGGCGCACGGCATGATCCGGGCGTCAGGACGAGGTGACGAGGGCGGACGGGAACATGACGCAGACGACGGACGGGAGCCGGGTTCCGGCGGCAGGGCAGCGGGAGCCGGAGCCGGCCCCCGCTCGCGACGAACGGGAGGAGCGGCCGACCCCGGCCGCCGACGAGCCGGGCCGCCTGCGGCGCGAGCGCCGGGCCGCCGCCCTCAGGAGCGCGGACCACGTCCTGGCACGTCCGGGCATGCTGGGGACGCTCCGCGAGCGGCTGGCGCTGCTGGACGGCGTGCAGGACCTGTACGACCTGGACGAGAGCGCCGACATCTACGGCTCCGGGGTCGTCGAGGCGCTGGAGGCGAAGGTCGCCCGGCTGCTCGGCAAGGAGGCCGCCGCCTTCTTCCCGACAGGCACAATGGCCCAGCAGGTGGCCCTGCGCTGCTGGGCGGGACGCACCGGCAACCCCACCGTGGCCCTGCACGCGCTCGCCCACCCCGAAGTGCACGAGCGGAGGGCGTTCAGCGAGGTCAGCGCCTTGCGCCCGGTCCAGGTGACGAGCGAGCCCCGGCTGCCGACCGCCGACGAGGTCCGCGACTTCGAGGAGCCCTTCGGCGCTCTGATGCTGGAGCTCCCGCTCAGGGACGCGGGTTTTGTGCTCCCGACCTTCGCGGAGCTGACCGAGGTCGTCCGGGCCGCGCGCGAGCGGGACGCGGTGGTGCACTTCGACGGCGCGCGCCTGTGGGAGACCGAGGTCCACTTCGGCCGCCCGCTGGACGAGATCGCGGAGCTCGCGGACAGCGTCTATGTGTCGTTCTACAAGTCCCTCGACGGGTTCGGCGGCGCGGCGGTGGCGGGCCCCAGGACGTTCGTGGAGGAGGCGAAGACCTGGCGGCACCGCTACGGAGGTCTCGTCTTCCAGCAGTTCCCCACGGTGCTGTCGGCCCTCGCGGGCCTGGAGCGGCAGCTGCCCCGCCTGCCGGAGTACGTGCGGCACGCGCGCGTGGTCGCCGCGGCGCTGCGCGAGGGGTTCGCCGCGGCCGGGGTGCCGTGGGCCCGGGTGTTCCCCGAGGAGCCGCACACCCATGAGTTCCAGGTCTGGCTGCCCCACGACCCGGACACCCTCGCGGAGGCCGCCGTACGGCAGGGCGAGGAGACCGGCAGGCTCCTGTTCGCCGGCGCCTGGCGCCGCGGCGGTCCGGGCCTCGCCCTGACGGAGGTCTCCGTACGGGCCGAGGGTCTGGCCTGGACGGCGGACGACGTGAGGGCGGCGGTGAGCGACTTCGTGGAGCGGCTGCCGGCGGCCGGGAGCTAGGGTCTGCCGTTCGGACCGTGCAGGTGTGGGGCGGACAGGGATCCGCAGGCGCCGGGGCTGCCCGGTGGCACCGGGTCGGCGGCCGTCGGGGCCCGGCGTCGCACCGATTGACGAGCACCGTCAAGCGAGGGCCGCGATGTCGGTGACACGGTGCACCATGAGGTCATGAGCGTGGACATCGACATCACCGGGCTGCGGCCGGAGCAGATCGCCGTGGTGGCCTCACCCCTGGCCGAGCTCGGGATGGCCCTCCACGCGCTGTCCGAGCCCGGTCACCATCCTGGGCTCCAGGGCTGGGCGACCACGGTGACCGCCGGACTCGACTCGCATCTCGCCGACCGCATGTCCGAAGCCGACTTCCTGTGGCGTACGACGTACTCGGACCTCTTCCTGCCGTACGCGGGCATACCCGGCCGGTGCACGCTTCCCGGTGCCGGCCTCGCCGAGGACCTGGACCTGCTGGACAAGCTCAGCGACGAGCAGTTCGTGGACGCGGCGCTCGAGTTCACATGCGCGCTGCCGTACAGCGTGCCCGGCCCGGCCGCGCTAGCCGACGCGGAAGCCCGCCGACGGGCGCTGGAGCTGGCCGCCGCCCGCGGACCACAGCAGCTGCGCTTCACCGAGCGGCTGCTGGCCGACCCGCCGCGGACCCGGGCCTGGCTGCGGCAGTTCCTGGAGGACTGCGACGCTGCCTTCTTCGCGGACACCTGGTCCCGGCTGCGGCACCAGCTCGCGGCGGACGCCCGCCACAAGACGGACCTGCTGCGCCGCAAGGGCCTGGCCGAGGCGCTGGCGTCGGTGTCCTCCGCGGTGACCCTCGACGAGGCCGGGGCCCGGATCGTCGTCGACAAACTCGGCAGCGGCCGCAGCGCCACGATGGACGGCGGCCTGCTGCTCGTCCCGACCAGCCTCGGCCGGCCGCACCTGATGGTGCTGCACCGCTACGGCTGGCAGCCCGTGCTGCACTACCCGGTCAGCCACCCGGAGCCGGCCGCCCCGCCGTCGGTGGAGCAGCTGACCCTGCGGCTGGCGGCCCTGTCCCACCCGACGCGGATGCGCATGTGCCGCAGTCTGGCCCGCAGCGCCTTCACCACGGGCGAGCTGGCCCAGATCCACGGCATGACGGCACCCGAGATATCCCGGCACCTCAGCGCCCTGAAGAAGGCGGGCCTGCTCACCACCCGCCGCCGCGGCCGGTACGTCCTGCACCAGCTGGACGTGGCCGCGGTGGCCCGGCTGGGCAGCGACTTCCTGGAGGGACTCCTGCGGTAGCCGCCGCGCGACGGGACACTCAGTCGAAGCGGATGTGCCGGAGCCCGACCTTCGCCTGCCGCAGCCGGGTGCGCAGGGGCCCGTCGTTGTTGGGTCCGAGCGTGAGCCCGGCCAGCACGGCGATCCGGTCCGCCGTCTTCGGCACAGTGGAGTGGTCCGTCCACAGGTGCTCGGCGAACTCGGGTTCACGCAGCCGCTCGAGGCAGTGGTCCAGCTGCTGGACGGCCCAGCTCTCCCTGCGCAGCGAGGATCCCTTGCCTGCGACGTACTGCAGGACATTCCCGAAGCCGCGCTCCCGCAGCCGCTCCAGCACGGTCTCGCGCTGTGCGAGCAGTGCGAAGTGCCGTACGTCGTGGCCCAGTTCGCGCAGCCGCCCGATCGTCTCCGCGAAGTAGTCCGGGTCCGTGACCGTCATGGGGACGATGACCACACCGTCGTGCTCGGTCAGCGTCAGATCGAGCACCTCGACCACGCCCTGCCGCCAGGACGCCAGGTCCTGGAAGTCCCCGCGCAGTTCGGGCGGCAGCATGCGGCGCAGTCCGAATCCGGCGTCCTCCGGATCGCAGATGACGCTGCCGGGCAGGCGCCTGCGTATCTCGTGTGCGGTCTGTGTCTTGCCGCCCCCGAAGGGGCCGTTGATCCACAGGAGCATGCGCCGACCCTAGTGGTCGCCGGTGTCCCGGCGACCACACGGTGGCTCAACCGTGTCCGCCCGCCCGTACGAGACCGGTCTCGTACGCGAGGACGACCACCTGCACCCGGTCCCTGAGCCCCAGTTTCGTCAGGATGCGCCCGACATGGGTCTTCACGGTCGCCTCCGACAGCACGAGCCGGGCCGCGATCTCCCCGTTCGACAGGCCCTGCGCGACCAGCACCATGACCTCGCGTTCGCGGTCGGTGAGCCGCTCCAGCTCCTTGTGCCGGGGCTCGGTGGTGCCGCCCGGCAGCATCGGCGCGAACCGGTCGAGAAGCCGGCGGGTGGTGGACGGCGCGACCACGGCGTCCCCGCTGTGCACCGCGCGGATGGCGGCGAGCAGTTCGCCCGGTGGCACGTCCTTGAGCATGAACCCGGAGGCGCCCGCCTTCAGCCCGGAGAACGCGTACTCGTCGAGGTCGAAGGTGGTCAGTATCAGCACCTTCGGGGGGTCGGGCTCCGAGCAGATGCGGCGGGTGGTCTCCACACCGTCCAGCTTCGGCATGCGCACATCCATCAGGACCACGTCCACCTCGGTGGCGCGCAGCACCTGGAGGGCCTCGACACCGTCGCCCGCCTCCGCGACGACCTCCATGTCCGGCTGGGCGGCCAGCACCATCCGGAACCCGGTGCGCAGCAGCACCTGGTCGTCGACGAGCATCACGCGGATCGGCATGGGGGTCCTCCGGTCGAACTTCAGCGGGTCGTGGGCGGGCGGTCGAGGGTGCACGTGTCAATGGGCCTGTTTGAGCGGCAGCAGGACGCTGATGCGGAAGCCTCCCCCGGGGCGGGGGCCCGCGTCCAGGGTCCCGCCGACCATGCCCACCCGCTCGCGCATGCCGATCAGGCCGTGGCCCTGCCCGTCGGCGCCGCCCTCCTCGTACAGCTCGTGCGGGGCGCCCTTGCCGTCGTCCTCGACGAGCAGCCCGAGGCCGTCGTCGAAATAGACCAGGCGCACGCTGGCGCCCGCGTTGGGCCCCCCGTGCTTGCGCGTGTTGGTGAGCGCCTCCTGGACGATGCGGTACGCCGTGAGCTCCACGCCGCTGGGCAGCGGACGCGGGGTGCCCTCCACCTTGAAGTCCACGGGCAGGCCCGCGCTGCGGCACTGCTCGACGAGCTCGTCGATCTGCTCGACGTCGGGCTGCGGAACGTACTCCCCGGCCTCCTTGTGCTCGCCGGTGCGCAGCACGCCGAGCAGGCGGCGCATCTCGGCGAGGGCCTGCCGGCCCGTCCCCGAGATCGTCTCCAGGGCCTTCTTCGCCTGGTCGGGGGCGGTGTCGAGGACGTACGCCGCGCCGTCCGCCTGGACCACCATCACCGAGACGTTGTGGGCGACCACGTCGTGCAGCTCGCGGGCGATACGGGCGCGCTCCGCGGCGACCGCGACCTTGGACTGCGCCTCGCGCTCCTTCTCCAGCCGGGCGGCACGTTCCTCCAGCTGGGCGAGGTACGCGCGGCGCGTGCGCAGCGAGTCCCCGAGGACCCAGGCGAGGGCGAAGGGCACGGTCTTGAAGACCGCTATGGCGATGTTGCCCAGGACGCTCGTGCGCTCCTCCGGCCAGCGCATCTGGGCCAGGGTTCCGGCCACCAGGCCGGCGACCAGGCCGACGCGTGAGGCCCAGGCGGCGCCGTCCGCGGCGACCGTGTAGATGATCACCAGCATGGCGAAGTCGGCGATGATCGCCTGCTGGTCGAGCACCAGCTGCGCCAGCCCCACCGCCGCGGCCACGAGAAGCATCTTCTCGGGCATACGGCGGCGCAGCGCGACGACCGTGCAGAGCACGACGGAGACCGTGAGCGCGACGGGGAGCGATCCGTGGTAGTTCGGCGCCCCGTCGAGGTTCGTCACGCTCACGCAGGAGAGCCCGAACAGGACGACGGCCCAGAAGCCGTCGACCCACGTCGGGTGCCTGCGGAGGAAGTCATAGAGGCGCTGCACGTAACCCAGCGTAGGGAAGCGCACTGCGTGCATGGGTCAACCGGAGGGCCGATCCCGGGCGGACACGTGTACTCCGCAAGGTGGATGCTCCGTGATCCCGGACGGCTGGAGATGCGCGGATACCGGACGGCCGGAGGCGCGCACGCCCGGGGCGCGGGTCGCGCGCGCCGAGCGCTTACGGCCCCACCGGCGTCCACACCCGCCCGCACCGCGCCTAGCCTGGCCCGGTGGCACACGAGGGCGACGGCGAGTGGCGTGGATGGCGGGCGGCTGCCGAGCAGGCGCTGTACGGGGCGGACGGGTTCTACCGGCGGCCCGAGGGACCGGCGGGGCACTTCCGTACCTCCGTGCACGCCTCACCGCTCTTCGCCGGCGCCGTTGCCCGTCTGCTGTGCCGGGTCGACGAGGCCCTGGGGCATCCCGCCGTGCTGACGTTCGTGGACATGGCGGCCGGCCGGGGCGAGCTGGTCATCGGTGTCCTGGCCGCACTGCCCCCGGACGTGGCCGCCCGCACGCGCGCGTGCGCCGTGGACATCAGCGGCCGCCCCGACGGCCTCGACCCCGCGATCGAGTGGCTTGACGAGCCCCCGACGCAGATCACCGGGCTGCTGTTCGCCAACGAGTGGCTCGACAATGTGCCGCTCGAGGTCGTGGAGGCGGCGCCCGACGGGGTGGCCCGGCTGGTCCTCGTACGCGAGGACGGCACCGAGCGCCTCGGGGAGCCGGTGAAGGGCGCGCAGGCCGACTGGCTGGAGCGCTGGTGGCCGCTGTCCGCCGAGGGGTGCCGCGCCGAGATCGGCCTCCCCAGGGACACCGCCTGGTCCGCCGCGGTCGCCACCGTCGGCCGTGGCCTCGCCGTCGCCGTCGACTATGCGCACCACGAGGGCGCCCGGCCGCCCTTCGGGACGCTCACCGGCTTCCGCGAGGGCCGGGAGACCACCCCCGTGCCGGACGGGTCCTGCGACATCACCGCACATGTGGCACTGGACGCGTGCGCCCTGCCCGGGGCTCGGCTGCTGACCCAGCGGGCGGCCCTGCACGCCCTCGGGATCTCCGGCAGACGCCCCCCGCTGACGCTCGCCTCGACGCATCCGACGGCCTATGTGCACGCCCTCGCACAGGCCGGGGCGGCCGCCGAACTCACCGCCTCCGGCGGCCTCGGCGACTTCGGCTGGCTGCTCCAGCCCGTCGGGCTGCCGGAGACCTCTCTCGGCGGGCTACTTGTCGATGTCCCCGACCACGAAGAACATTGACCCCAGGATGGCCACCATGTCGGCGACCAGCGTCCCCGGCAGCAGCTCGGTGAGCACCTGGATGTTGTTGTACGAGGCGGAGCGCAGCTTGAGCCGGTACGGCGTCTTGTCGCCCTTGCTGACCAGGTAGTAGCCGTTGATGCCGAGCGGGTTCTCGGTCCAGGCGTAGGTGTGGCCCTCGGGAGCCTTGAGCACCTTGGGCAGCCGCTGGTTGATCGGCCCCGGCGGCAGCTCGGCCAGCCGGTCCAGACAGGCGTCGGCCAGGTCGAGCGCGTTGTGCGTCTGCTCCAGAAGGCACTCGAAGCGGGCCAGGCAGTCGCCCTCCTGGCGGGTGACCACCTTCAGCGTGCCCTGGAGCTCCGGGTAGGCCAGGTACGGCTCGTCGCGGCGCAGGTCGAAGTCCACGCCGGAGGCGCGCGCGATCGGCCCGCTCACCCCGTACGCGTGCACGGCCCGCGGTGCGAGGACGCCCACACCGCGCGTGCGGCCACGGAAGATCTCGTTGCCGAGCACGAGGTCGTCGAACCGGTCCATGCGCGAGCGCACATCGGCGACGACGGTACGGGCGCGTTCCGTCCAGCCCGCGGGCAGATCCTCCTTCAGGCCGCCCACCCGGTTGAACATGTAGTGCATACGCCCGCCGGAGATCTCCTCCATGACGTGCTGGAGTTCCTCGCGCTCGGAGAAGGCGTAGAAGATCGGGGTGATCCCGCCCAGTTCCAGCGGGTACGAGCCGAGAAACATCAGATGGTTCAGAACCCGGTTGAGCTCCGCGAGGAGTGTGCGCATCCACACCGCGCGCTCGGGCACCTCCATGCCGAGCATCCGCTCCACGGCGAGCACCACGCCCAGCTCGTTCGAGAAGGCGGACAGCCAGTCGTGGCGGTTGGCGAGCATGATGATCTGGCGGTAGTCGCGCGCTTCGAACAGCTTCTCCGCACCGCGGTGCATATAGCCGATGACCGGCTCCGCATGCGTGATCCGCTCTCCGTCCAGCACGAGCCGCAACCGCAGCACACCGTGCGTGGAGGGATGCTGGGGCCCGATGTTGAGCACCATGTCGGTGCTCTCCGCGGCGCCGCCGATCCCGACCATGGTCTCCGTCGTAGGAGTCATGGACACAGTCTCTCGTACGTACGCTTGCGGCATGGAGATGGGGAGTGTGGGGACGGCCGCCGAGCCCGCCTGGACCGGGCTGCCGCCGGGACTGCTGCGGATGCGGCGGCTGCTGCTGGTGGTGTGGCTGGGACTGCTGACCGCGGCCGTGGGACTGCTCCCGGGGATGTTCGCCGGGCCGGTCTGGGCGCTGCTCGCGCTGCTGCCGCTGGCTCTGCTGCTGTGGGGCTGGGTCATGCTGGGCCGCAACTGGCGGTCCTGGCGCTACGCCGAGCGGGCCGACGACCTGCTGATCAGCCGGGGCGTGCTGTGGCGGGAGCAGACGGTGGTGCCGTACGGGCGCATGCAGCTCGTCGAGGTCACCTCCGGGCCCGTGGAGCGGCATTTCGGGCTGGCGAGCGTGCAACTGCACACGGCCGCGGCGGCGACCGACGCCACCATTCCGGGCCTGGAACCGGCCGAGGCGGAACGGCTGCGGGACCGGCTGACAGCGCTCGGCGAGGCCCGGTCGGCGGGGCTGTGAGCACGCCCGCGGCAGAGCCCGCCATATCCCGGCCGCACGAGGCGACCGAGCGGCGGCTGCACCCCGTGACGCCGCTGCGGCGCGCCTGGGCGCCGGTCACCGTGGTCGTCGGCTGGGCCGTGCACGATCCGGGCCAGGCACAGAAGCAACTGACGAAACTGACCGCGACCACACTCCTCGCAGGTCTCGCGGCACTCGTCCTGGCCGCCGCCCTGTACGGCTTTCTGACCTGGTGGTTCACACACTTCGCGGTGACCGAGACCGAACTGCGCATCCGCACGGGCCTGTTGTTCCGCCGCACGGCACACATACGTCTGGACCGGCTGCAGGCCGTCGACGTCACCCGGCCGCTGCTGGCCCGTATCGCCGGCGTCGCCAAGCTGAAACTGGACGTCATAGGAACCGACAAGAAGGACGAACTCGCCTATCTCGGCGAGGCCGAGGCGCGCCGGCTGCGGGCCGAACTCCTCGCCCGCGCGGCCGGTTTCGCCCCTGAGACGGCGCACGAGGTGGGCGAGGCGCCGGCCCGCACACTGCTGCACGTGCCGCCGCGCATGCTGGCGGTCTCCCTGCTGCTCACCGGTGCGACATGGGGCCCGCTGGCGGCCGCGCTCGTCGTACCGACGGTGCTGTGGTTCGTCACCCACAGCCTGTGGACGGTCTTCGCCGTCGGGGTGCCGCTCGCCGGCGCCGCCACGCGGAGCGCGGGTCGCTTCGCCACCTCCTACGACTGGACCGTGGGCGAGTCGCCGGACGGGCTCCGCATCGACCACGGCCTGCTCGACCGCGCCCACGAGACCGTGCCGCCGGGCCGGGTGCAGGCCGTGCGCATCGTGGAACCGCTGCTGTGGCGGCGGCGCGGCTGGGTGCACGTCAGGCTGGACGTGGCCGGCTCCTCCAACTCCGTGCTCGTGCCCGTCGCCCCGCGCGAGGCCGCCGAGGCGGTGATCGCACGGGTGCTGCCCGAGGTGACCGTGCCGTCGTCGCTGTCCCGGCCGCCGCGCCGCGCGGGCTGGTGCGTCCCGTTCTGGTGGCGCGGCCACGGACTGGCCGTCACGGACACGGTCTTCGCCGCCCGGCGCGGCCTGCTGCGCCGCAGTCTTTCCCTGGTCCCCCACGCGAAGGTGCAGAGCGTACGGCTCACGCGGGGGCCCTGGGAGCGGCTTCTGAGGGTCGCCGACATCCATGTCGACACCGGTGCCAACAAGACGGTGACGGCGCGCCTGCGGGACGCCGAGGAGGCGCAGGCAGTGTTGTACGCCCAGGCGGACCGGTCGCGCACGGGGCGCCGCGACGCCCGGCCGGACCGGTGGATGGCCTCCTAGACGAAGGCGCGGACGGCGAAGGGCGGCGGCACATCGTGTGCCGCCGCCCTTCGCACGGGACGATCTGCCTCAGGACGCCGCGGTGCGCAGCCCCTGGACGTCGATCTGCTCCGTCTCGTCATGGGCGGTCAGGTCGATGACCTGGCCGACGGCGCGCGCCTGCGGGTCCGCGGGCTTGAAGCCGGACTCCGACTCCGCCTTGTGCATCGCGAGCGCCTCCTGGCCGACGACGTCCGCGAGGTCCTCGTTCTGCACCGCGTCCAGGGTCGCCCGCGACTTCTGCGTACCGAAGAAGTCGAAACCGCCCTCGACGGTCGCGCGGCGCCGCGGAGTCGGCGGCACCACGGCCACGGCGGTGGGCACCGTGAAGTGCCCGGTGCTGTGCGCCGGCTTCCTGGCGGACGGCTGGGGCTGCTGTGCGGTCGGGGCGGCGGCCTGCTCGGGCCCCGCGCCCGCCGAGGACGCCCCCTCGGTCCCGCCCTGCACGACGGAGCCGCCCTCCTTGGCCGCGGCCTTGGGCGCCACGGGTCCGGCGGGGTTGCGCTTCCGGCCGCCGCCGTTGCCGGGGCCGCCCTTCCTGGGGGAGGTCTCCGTGGTGGCCGGCGTCCCGGCGGTCCCGGGCGCGCTGCCGGCGTCGCCCTCGTCCGCGGCGGTGCTCGCCTCGGCCGCCTCACCGTCCTCGGTGGAGACCGCCTCACCGCCCTCGGCGGCGGTCGCCTCCACGGCGTCCTCGTGCGCCTCCACGGCGTCCTTCTCCGCCTCCACGGCGGCCTCGGGCGACGAGGACGCGGCCTCGTCCTCCTGCGCCACGTCGCCGCCCTTCGTCAGCCGCTCCAGCGCCGAGCCGGCCCGCATGAAGAGCGAGGACCCGTCGGGCGAGAACACCCCCGCGGCCGACGGCTCCGCATCGGGGTCCTCCACCGTGCCGTCCTCGACCGGGGCGGCGACGTCCTCGTGGTCCCTGGCCTCCGCACCGGCGGGCTCGCTCCGGTCGGTGTCGTCGGCCGCCTCCTGCGCGCCGGACGTCTCCGAGTCGCCCGCCGGCAGCTCCGGTGCGGGCGCCGTCGACTCGATCGCCAGCAGACGGCGTCCTTCCAGGGCGGTCGCACGCTCCGTCTCCGCCGTGGCGTACCGGCGCAGCAGGGCGGCGTGCTCGTTGCGCAGATTGGCCAGTTCCGTGCGCTTGGCCCGGAGGCGCTGCTCCAGTTTGGTGCGCAGTTCGCGCGACTCCTCCAGGTCGGTCTCCAGTTCGGCGACCCGTTCCTCGTGGTGCCACTCGTCGCTCGCCCGCGCGCGCGTGAGGTCGGCGACATGTTTACCCGCGGCCACATCCCAGCGGCGCATGACGACGGCGCCCACGACCATCGTCGCCGCAGCGCCCGCGGCCAGCCCACGGAGCACCAACGGCTCCGTGAACAACCAGGGGCCCGCGGCGCACACGACCGCGACGCCGGCGATCACCGAGGGGGGCAGCAGCCTGTGCAAGGGCGGGGAATGACGGTGACGTCCACGTGGCATGGCCAGAAACTTACCGCGCGTAGGCGAATGATGGTGCCCCGCCCGGTAAAAACACAGCCACACCGATACCTTCACCCCGCCCGCCGGCCCCGGAAAAAGGGATGACCCACCCGCCCGCGTCCGGGCGCCCCGAATCCGGCACCCGGTTCGGGCCCCGACACCCCGCATCGACCGAGGCCCGCAGGGCCCTTCCCCCGCTCCCGTCCGGTGCGCCGGGGCCTCCCGCCCGATCCGCCGCCACGGCCGTACAAGATCATTCATTGGCACACCGCTTTCCCGGTCCTCGAGCCCGGATCCCCTCCCCGGAAAGGGACTTGACGGCTCGCCCCGGCGAATTCCACGGCCGCCCGGCGACAACGCACAAGGAGGAGCTCGCACGGCGCAGCCGGACTCCTTCGCATGGCCCCGAATTCCGGTCGGCGCCCCCGCGTATTCACCCGCTCAGCGATCGCCCAGCCGTCCGCTCAGCCACTGCAACGCAGGCGGGATCTCCCGCCGCCAGGTGTTGAAGTTGTGGCCACCGCTGTCGAGCAGGATCGACGAGATCCGGGTCGGCTTCCTGGTCCGCACCTGCCGTATGAACGCGAGCGTGGACCGGTAGCCCTTCTCGCCGGCCCTGCTGCTGGTGACGAGCAGCGAAGTGTCGGGCGCGGCCAGGCGTTTGAGGCACCATCCCAGGTCGGCGCGGTTGCGCAGGTCCTTGTTCCCGCGGAAGAGGTCGCCCGTGGTCGGGTCGATCGGCGCCCTGTAGTACGGCGACAGGCCCGCGCCGGCGGCGTAGACGTCCGGATGGTGCATCGCCAGCTTCAACGCGCAGTAGCCGCCCGTGGAATCGCCGATGACGCCCCAACTGCGCGGCCTCCCACCTGTCCGGTAGTGGGCCGTCACCGCGTCGGGGAGGTCCTTCGCGAAGAACGACTCGGTCTGCGGGCCGCCCGGGACGTCCACGCACTCCGTGTCGCGCGGTGGCGCCACGGTCGGTCGCAGCATCACCAGGATCATCGGCTGCATCCTGCCGTCCCCGGCCAGTTCGTGCGCCGTCTGCGGGTACTGCAGCCCCTTGATGAGCGCCTCGGCCGTTCCCGGGTAGCCGGTGAGCACGACGGACGCGGGGAACGTCCGTGTGCGGTACCGCGCCTGGAAGTACTCCGGCGGCAGATACACGAACGCGGGAGAGGCGATCCGGGTCGTCCGGCCGACGATCTCCACGTTCTGGATCTGGCCGCCGATCTCCGGACGGGAGCCGCCGGGAACGGTCACCTGCTGTGTGCCGACCACCTGGAGCGGACCGCCGCCCGCTCCCGCCGCCCCGTGGTCGACGACCACACCCTGCCCCCTCTCCCGGCCGAACAGATCGGTCCAGGTGGCGTAGAACCCGAAGGCCTGGTTGGCGGCCAGGCCGATCGAGGCGAAGACCATGAGCTGGGTGGCGAACAGCAGACCGACCCGTCCCCCGACGGCACGCCAACTGCGCCGCGACAGCCGGGGCCAGTGCCAGACCGTGCCGACGAACAGCGCCAGTGCGAGCACGACGACCACTACCAGCATTTTGTTGCTCGTGAGACCCATGGGCCCTTTCCCGCCTGTGCCTTGTGGTCCCTTGGCCGCCCCCCGTGATTGGCGAGGGCTTGCCCGGGACTTTCCTTCGGCTTTGAACCGGCTTTGTGATGGGGAGTGAACCTCTCTCCCCGAGACACCGTCCTAGAGGGCGCAATGTCGCCGGATGCCCGAATCGGCACCGGACTCCAGTTCTCTCGCACACATACGGGATGCGATGTCTGTCAGGATAGATGGGGAAAAGTCGGGCGAGGTTCCGGAGCGATCGCGCGGAGCACGGCGCATACTCCGTGGCCCTCGCCCGGAAGCCGTCCCCGCGCTGATCGCCCGGGCCTGCATGCTCGTGGGGTTCCTGGACATCGCCGCGGGTGTGTTCCCGCGTTTCCGGCACAGCCGTATGCACCGCATGGCCGAGGTGCTGCCCGGCTCGCTCGGCCCGTTCGCGGCGGCCCTTTCGCTGAGCGCCGGCGTCCTGCTGCTGCTCCTCGCGCACGGGCTGCGCCGGCGCAAGCGCCGGGCCTGGCGCGCCGCCGTGATGCTGCTTCCGGCGGGCGCCGTGGCGGAGTACGTCTACCGCCATTCGGTCATCGGCGTCGTCATCTCGGTGGCGCTGCTGCTCCCGCTGCTGCGTCACCGAAGTGAGTTCGCCGCCCTGCCCGACCCCCGCAGCCGCTGGCGCGCGCTCGCCAACTTCGTGCTCATGGGCGCCGGTTCGCTGTCCCTCGGCCTGATCATCGTCAGCGTCCACCCGCACCGCCTGGTGGGCGATCCGAGCGTGTCCGACCGCATCGAACACGTCCTGTACGGCATGGTCGGCTTCGAGGGTCCGGTCGACTACACCGGCAACACCTCCTGGACGGTGGGCTTCTCGCTCGGTGCCCTCGGCCTGCTGACCGCGGTCACGACGATCTATCTGGCCCTTCGGCCCGAACATCCGGCCGCCCGGCTGACCGACGACGACGAAGTACGGCTGCGCGCCCTGCTGGACAAGCACGGCGACCGCGACTCGCTCGGCCACTTCGCACTCCGTCGCGACAAGGCCGTCGTCTTCTCGCCGAGCGGCAAGGCGGCGGTGACCTACCGCGTCGTGTCGGGCGTGATGCTGGCCAGTGGCGACCCGATCGGCGATGTCGAGGCCTGGCCGGGCGCCATCGAGCGGTTCATGGACGAGGCCAGGGCCCACTCCTGGACCCCGGCCGTCATGGGCTGCTCGGAGACGGGCGGCGAGGTGTGGACCCGGGAGACCGGCCTGGACGCCCTCGAACTGGGTGACGAGGCGGTGGTGGACGTCGCGGATTTCTCCCTCTCCGGGCGCGCGATGCGCAACGTGCGCCAGATGGTCAAGCGCATCGAGCGCGCGGGGTACGAGACCCGGGTACGGCGCATCCGTGATCTCGGCGAGGGCGAACTGGAGCGCATACGGCGGGCCGCCGAGAACTGGCGCGGCACGGACACCGAACGCGGCTTCTCCATGGCCCTCGGCCGCATCGGCGATCCCGCCGACGGCGACTGCCTGATCGCCACGGCGCACCGGATCGACGGGACGTCGCGAAGTGCCTCGGGCCGCGCCGCGGACGGACGGGCGGACGACGAGACCGGACCGTACGGCGATCTCAAGGCGGTCCTCCACTTCGTCCCGTGGGGCACGGACGGGATCTCACTGGACCTGATGCGCCGCGACCGCTCTGCGGACCCGGGCATGAACGAACTTCTGATCGTGGCCGCGCTCCAGGCCGCCCCGAAGTTCGGCATCAGGCATGTCTCCCTGAACTTCGCGATGTTCCGCTCGGCGCTGGCCCGCGGCGAGAAGATCGGTGCGGGTCCGGTGCTGCGCGTATGGCGGGGACTGCTGGTCTTCCTCTCCCGGTGGTTCCAGATCGAGTCCCTGTACAAGTTCAACGCGAAGTTCCAGCCCCGCTGGGAGCCGCGCTTCGTGGTGTACGCGTCCTCCCGCGACCTGCCGCGCATCGGCCTCGCGGCGATGCAGGCGGAGGGCTTCGTGAATCTCGCCCTCCCCCGCTTCCTGCGCCGTACGGCTCGGTCCGCCCGCCCGTGTGCCCACGGGCTCGCGGACCGCGGCATGGGCGCGGCGAGCGGCGCCTGACCGCACCGGCGCGCACCGTCTCGGGATGCGCGCACCGCGGACGGGCGTGACCGCGCGACCGGCGCCGTCGCTGCCGTCCTCCCCGTCCCGCGCAAGGACGGCCGTGACGGCACCGACCCGGTGCCGGCAGGGCCGTATGCACACATCCCGCCGAGGGCCCCGCACCGCGTCGGGGGCGCCCGGCGGCTCGTACCGGTGGACCCGCCCCGCTTCCGGGCGCCGTCCGCCGGCCCTCGGCGGACGCCCCGCCGTTCCCGCCCCGCCCGCGCGGCCCTCGGCCGGACCACTCGCTCCCCGACCGCCCCGTGAACCGAACGCGACCGCGCCGGGGGCCTACGCTGAACGTATGAGCACGAAGACCGGGCGGGGCCAGGTGGCAGGCCTTCCGACATGGGACCGCTGTGCGGTCATGGGGGTCGTGAACGTCACCCCCGACTCCTTCTCCGACGGCGGTCGATGGTTCGACACCACCGCCGCCGTCAAGCACGGCCTCGACCTGGTCACCGAGGGCGCCGATCTCGTCGACGTCGGCGGCGAGTCCACCCGCCCCGGCGCCACCCGCGTGGACGAGGCCGAGGAGCTCAGGCGCGTCATCCCCGTCGTGCGCGGCCTCGCCTCCGAAGGCGTCACGGTCTCCGTCGACACCGTGCGCGCCTCCGTCGCCGAAAAGGCCCTCGCCGCCGGGGCGGCCCTCGTCAACGACGTCAGCGGCGGCCTCGCGGACCCGGCCATGATCCCGGTCGTCGCGGCGGCGGGCGCCCCCTTCGTCGTCATGCACTGGCGCGGCTTCCTGGAGGGCGGCAACGTCACGGGCGTCTACGAGGACGTGGTCGGCGAGGTCGTCGACGAACTGCGTGCGCGTGTGGAGGCCGTGCTGGAAGGAGGCGTCGCCCCCGACCGGATCGTGGTCGACCCCGGCCTCGGCTTCTCCAAGGAGGGCGAGCACGATCTGGCCCTGCTCGCCCGTCTGGACCGTCTGCACCGCCTCGGGCACCCGCTGCTCGTGGCCGCCTCGCGCAAGCGTTTCCTCGGCCGCGTACTGGCCGGCCCGGGGGGCGCGCCGCCGCCCGCGCGCGAACGTGACGCCGCCACCGCCGCCGTCTCCGCTCTCGCCGCGCACGCAGGAGCATGGGCCGTGCGCGTCCATGAGGTACGCGCGACGGCGGACGCCGTACGCGTCGCACGCGCCATCGAAGGAGCCCGGTGAGCACTGCCCACACGGATGTGGAACAGGTCGAACAGGCCAACACCACCTTCTACGAGACGATGGAGCGGGGGGACTTCGAAGAGTTGTCGTCGCTCTGGCTCGCGCCCTCCGACCTCGGTGTCGACGAGCAGTACCACGACCCCGCCGACGTCGGTGTCATCTCCTGTGTGCACCCCGGCTGGCCCGTCCTGACCGGCCGCGGAGAGGTCCTCAGGTCCTATGCGCTCATCATGGCGAACACCGAGTACATCCAGTTCTTCCTCACGGACGTCCATGTCTCCGTGACCGGTGACACCGCGCTGGTGACCTGTACCGAGAACATCCTCAGCGGTGGCCCCGCCCCGGAGGACAGCGACGAGCTGGGCCCGCTCGTCGGACAGCTCGTGGTGGCCACGAACCTGTTCCGCCGCACTCCCGACGGCTGGAAGCTCTGGTCGCACCACGCCTCCCCCGTACTGACCGAAAGCGACGACGAGGAGGAGGACGACTCCCCCACATAAGGCGCCTTCTTCGCATAGGCGGACGATCCTCTCCGCAACAGGGGGGTGGGCGGGCCCGCCGGAGTGGGTAGGCGGCTGATAGTGGTTGGAATCACCTCCTCCGAGGTATGGGCGGCTACCGACTCGTGAGCCACCCTGTTCCCCAGGGGAAACACCGGATGAACCCTCCTGGCCATTGCGCGGGCGCACGCCCCCGCGACCGTGGGACGTCAGTGTCCGCAGGTAGATTCGTTCCGGACCGGTGCGCCGACCGCACCGGGTGAATGCCTGCCGCTGTCGACGATTGCAGGAGTGATTCGCGTGGATCGTGTCGCGCTGCGCGGCCTGAAGGCCCGTGGGCACCACGGCGTGTTCCCCAAGGAACGCGAGGAGGGCCAGACCTTCATCGTGGACCTCGTCCTGGGCCTGGACACACGGCCCGCCGCGGCCGACGACGACCTGACGAAGACCGTGCACTACGGCGTCGTGGCGGAGGAGGTCGTCGCCCTGGTGGAAGGGGAGCCCGTCGACCTGATCGAGACGCTCGCCGAGCGCATCGCCTTCTCCTGTCTCAAGCACGCACCGGTCCGGGAGGTCGAGGTCTGCGTCCACAAACCGGACGCACCGATCACGGTCCCCTTCGACGATGTGACCGTCACCATCACGCGGAGCCGAGTATGAGCGCCTTCTTCACCGGGGGTCAGAGCGACCCGACCGTCCAGCCGGTGCCCGCCTCCGTGGTGGAGCGCGTGGACGCCGCCGACACCACCCTGCAGAACCCCAAGCGGGCGGTGATCGCCCTGGGAGCGAACCTGGGCAACCGCCTGGAGACGCTCCAGGGCGCGATCGACGCCCTCGAGGACACCCCGGGCGTCCGCGTCAAGGGGGTCTCGCCCGTGTACGAGACGGAGCCCTGGGGCGTGGACCCGGGCAGCCAGCCGACGTACTTCAACGCGGTGGTCGTCGTGAAGACCACGCTGCCGCCGTCCTCGCTCCTCGAGCGCGCCCACGCCGTGGAGGAGGCCTTCCACCGGGTCCGGGAGGAGCGCTGGGGTGCGCGCACCCTCGACGTCGACATCGTCTCCTACGCGGAGGTCGTCTCCGAGGACCCGGTGCTGACGCTGCCGCACCCGCGCGCCCACGAGCGGGCGTTCGTGCTCGCCCCGTGGCACGACCTGGACCCCGCGGCCCTGCTTCCCGGCCGTGGCCCGGTGGCGGAGCTGCTCACTGCCGTCACCCGAGAAGGCGTCACCGCCCGTGCCGACCTGGAACTCAGGCTGCCCGAGTAGTCGTTAAGGTCTACCGGGCCGGGGATCCCTCCCCGTGCCACCACCGTCCCGAGGGGCGGGCGTTCGGGCCGACGAAGGGGCATCGTGAAAGAGCTGCGCATCAGGACGCTGGCAGCGGTGTTCGTGGTGGCCGGAGTGCTCTCCTGGGCGGGTGCCCGCCTGTGGAGTTCGGTGGGCACGCTGCCCAAGGTCCCCTTGGCCGCGCCCATCGTCCTCGCCCTGATCGCCGTGGTCCTGATGGCCACGGCGCTCTCGCTCCGCGCCCGTCTCAAGGCCCAGCGGGAGCGCCGGCCCGGCGCCAAGGGCGTCGATCCGCTGATGGCGGCCCGGGCCGTCGTCTTCGGACAGGCCAGCGCCCTGGTCGCCGCTCTGGTCGCCGGCATGTACGGCGGCACGGGCGTCTTCCTCCTGGAATCCCTGGACATTCCCACCCGCCGGGACCAGGCCATCTACGCCGGGTTCTCGGTACTGGCCGGTATCGCCGTCATAGCGGCGGCCTTCTTCCTGGAGCGCGTCTGCAAGCTCCCGGACGACGACGAGCACAACGACGGCACGGCGCCGGTCTCCTAGGCGGTGCCGGGCAGGGGACTCAGCGCGCCATGATGAGGCTCATCGCCTCGTTGCGCGTGGCGGCGTCCCGCAACTGACCGCGCACGGCGGAGGTCAGAGTCTTCGCGCCGGGCTTGCGGATGCCCCTCATCGACATGCACATGTGCTCGCACTCGACCACGACGATCACACCGCGCGGCTCGAGTATCTCCATCAGCGAGTCGGCGATCTGCGTCGTGAGCCGCTCCTGCACCTGGGGCCGGCGCGCGAAGACGTCCACGAGCCGGGCGAGCTTCGAAAGCCCCGTGATCTTCCCGCTCGTGGCGGGGATGTAGCCGACGTGGGCGACGCCCCTGAACGGCACCAGATGGTGCTCACAGGTCGAGAACACCTCGATGTCCTTCACGAGCACCATCTCGTCGTGACCGAGGTCGAACGTCGTCGTCAGGACGTCCTCGGGCCTCTGCCACAGCCCCGCGAATATCTCCCGGTACGCCCGCGCCACCCGCCCCGGGGTCTCGCGGAGCCCTTCCCGGTCCGGGTCCTCCCCGACGGCGATGAGCAGTTCCCGTACGGCGTTCTCCGCACGCTTCTCGTCGAACTCGCCGATCGTGCCTTCGCCGTCCAGCGTCACCGGGTCGGTCATCTGGTGCCTCGTTCCTGCGCCTGTGACGCGCACGGATCACGCGTCTCATGTGCGGCCCCATGGAAATGCCGCGCCCCCCAGGCTAGAACCCTGGGGGGCGCGGTCGAAATTCCGGGCCTCGGCGAGGCCCACGGGAGGGCGGTGCCTCAGCTCTCCCGGCGGTCCTCCGGAGCCTTCTCCGTGGAGACGGACTCCGTCGCGTTGGCGATCGCCGGGGTCGCGCCGTTCGCCCCGTTCGTCAGTGCGAGCTCCTTCGGGGAGAGCACCGGCGGGCGGGTGGACGGAGTGCGACGCGAGGAACCGGTCCACGCGGGCCGCGGCGGGCGCTTGACGATGGGGGCGAAGATCTCGGCGATCTCCTCCTTGCCCAGCGTCTCCTTCTCCAGAAGGGCCAGAACGAGGTTGTCGAGCACGTCGCGGTTCTCGACCAGGATCTCCCAGGCCTCGTTGTGCGCGTTCTCGATGAGCTTCTTGACTTCCTCGTCCACCAGCGCGGCGACCTCTTCCGAGTAGTCGCGCTGGTGAGCCATCTCACGTCCGAGGAACGGCTCGGTGTTGTCCCCGCCGAACTTGATCGCGCCGAGACGCTCGGTCATGCCGTACTGCGTGACCATCGCCCGGGCCGTGGTCGTGGCCTTCTCGATGTCGTTCGCGGCACCCGTCGTCGGGTCGTGGAAGACGAGCTCCTCGGCCGCGCGGCCGCCCAGCATGTAGGCCAGCTGGTCCAGCATCTCGTTGCGGGTCGTGGAGTACTTGTCCTCGTCCGGGAGCACCATCGTGTAGCCGAGGGCACGGCCGCGGGACAGGATCGTGATCTTGTGGACCGGGTCGGAGTTGGGCGAGGCCGCGGCGACCAGGGCGTGACCGCCCTCGTGGTACGCCGTGATCTTCTTCTCCTTGTCCGACATGATCCGGGTCCGCTTCTGCGGGCCCGCGACCACACGGTCGATCGCCTCGTCCAGCATCTGGTTGTCGACGAGCTTGCGGTCGCTGCGGGCCGTGAGCAGCGCCGCCTCGTTCAGCACGTTCGACAGGTCCGCACCGGTGAAGCCCGGCGTGCGGCGGGCGACGGCCGACAGGTCGACGTCCGGAGCGACCGGCTTGCCCTTCTGGTGGACCTTGAGGATCTCCAGACGGCCCTGCATGTCCGGGCGGTCGACCGCGATCTGGCGGTCGAAGCGGCCGGGGCGCAGAAGGGCCGGGTCGAGGATGTCGGGGCGGTTCGTGGCGGCGATGAGGATCACGCCGCCCTTCACGTCGAAGCCGTCCATCTCGACGAGCAGCTGGTTCAGGGTCTGCTCACGCTCGTCGTGACCGCCGCCGAGGCCGGCGCCGCGATGACGGCCGACCGCGTCGATCTCGTCGACGAAGACGATCGCCGGGGCGTTCGCCTTGGCCTGCTCGAACAGGTCACGGACTCGGGAGGCACCGACACCGACGAACATCTCGACGAAGTCGGAACCCGAGATCGAGTAGAAGGGGACGCCCGCCTCGCCGGCCACGGCACGCGCGAGCAGCGTCTTGCCCGTACCGGGAGGACCGTAGAGCAGCACACCCTTGGGGATCTTGGCGCCGACAGCCTGGAACTTGGCCGGTTCCTGCAGGAACTCCTTGATCTCCTGGAGTTCCTCGACGGCCTCGTCCGCACCCGCGACGTCCGAGAAGGTCGTCTTCGGGGTGTCCTTGGTGATGAGTTTCGCCTTGGACTTCCCGAAGTTCATCACCCGGGAGCCGCCGCCCTGCATCTGGTTCATCAGGAACAGGAAGACGACCACGATGAGCACGAAGGGCAGCAGGGAGAGCAGGATCCCGACGAACGGGTTCTGCTTGGACGGCGCGACCGTGTAGCCGTCCGGGATCTGCTTGTTCTGGAACTTGTCCTGCAGGGTGTTGGCCAGGGTCACGCCCTGGTCGCCGATGTAGCTCGCCTGGATCTTCGAGCTGCCATCGACCTTCACGCCGTCCTTGAGCGAGACCTTGATGGTCTGCTCGTCGCCTGTGGTCAGCTTGGCCGACTGGACCCTGTTGTCATTGATCGCCGCCACGACCTGGCCGGTGTCCACCGTCTTGTAGCCGCCGGAAGAGCCGACGACCTGCATCAACACGACCACGGCAAGGACGGCCAGCACGATCCACATGACCGGCCCACGGAAGTATCGCTTCACGTCCATCCATACGGAGCGGAGCCGCCCCGTCCCTCCTGCCATAGTGAGTTTGATAAAGACAGTTCTTCTGACGGTACCCCAGGATTGTCACCCGAAGCCGCAGGGGACTGCGGGCATACCGTCCACGCATGCTCCAACGCCGCGGGACCCCCTGGGGTTCCCGAGCCTCTCGAAAGTGCCGGGACCTGGGGGTTCCGCCGTCGTGGAGCACGGCCGAACCCGAGGGGTCAGCCGCCGTACACGTGGGGGGCGAGCGTACCGACGAACGGGAGGTTGCGGTACTTCTCGGCGTAGTCGAGGCCGTAGCCCACGACGAATTCGTTCGGGATGTCGAAGCCGACCCACTGGACGTCGATGGCGACCTTGGCGGCCTCGGGCTTGCGCAGCAGCGTGCACACCTTGAGGGAGGCGGGCTCGCGCGAGCCGAGGTTGGAGATCAGCCAGGACAGCGTCAGGCCGGAGTCGATGATGTCCTCGACGATCAGGACGTGCCTGCCCTTGATGTCGGTGTCGAGGTCCTTCAGGATCCGGACGACGCCGGAGGACTGGGTGCCCGCGCCGTAGGAGGACACGGCCATCCAGTCCATGGTGAGGGGGGTGGACAGTGCCCGGGCCAGATCGGCCATGACCATCACCGCGCCCTTGAGGACGCCGACGATCAGCAGGTCCTTGCCCGCGTACTCCGCGTCGATCTTCGCGGCCAGCTCGATCAGCTTCGCGTCGATCTCTTCCTTGGTGATGAGCACCTTCTCGAGGTCGGCACCCATGTCGTTCGCGTCCACCCGCATCACTTTCGGTCGTCCCGCACTTGTCGCCCGCTCGCCTCCGGGATGCCGGCGCCGCCCTCGGCGGTCGGCCGTACCCGGTCGTCCGCGCCGCGGCGGCAGCGTGTCCGCTGCGCCCCGCGCGGCCTGAGCGCGCTCTCCCTTCGGCAGCGACGCGCCCTTCGGCTCGCTCGCCCGGCTGACCGGTCCCTCCCGGAGGTGTGACCTGGCGCCTCCCGCAGGCGGCGCCGTTTCAGCCTTGCCGAATCACCAGTCTGCCACCCTGGCGCTGGGCGACCACTTTGCCCGGGAGATTGATGGCTCCCTGGCCCCGCCAGCCGGTGATCAGGCGGTCGACTTCCTCGATGTGACGGGCGAAGAGCGAGCCGGCCGGCGCGCCCGCCTCGATGGCGGCACGGCGCAGCACCCGGCGGCGGACGGCCGGGGGCAGCGCGTAGAGCTTGGCGCATTCCAGGAGGCCCGAGGCGTCGCGCACGGAGGTCTCCACCTGGCTGGCCCAGGCGTCGAGGGCGTCGGCGTCGTCGCGGGAGAGCTGCGCCGTACGGGCCAGGGCCTCGACAACGCCCTTGCCGAGCGCCTTCTCGAGGGCGGGCAGGCCCTCGTGGCGCAGCCGCGAGCGCGTGTAGGCCGGGTCGGTGTTGTGCGGGTCGTCCCAGACGGGCAGCGACTGCTCCATGCAGGCCTTGCGCGCGGTGTGCCGGTCGAGGTGCAGGAAGGGGCGGCGGTAACGGCCGCCGGCCCCCGAGACCGCGGCCATTCCCGACAGGGAGCGGATCCCGGAACCGCGGGCGAGACCGAGCAGGACGGTTTCGGCCTGGTCGTCGCGGGTGTGTCCGAGAAGGATCGCGGCGGCGCCGTGGCGTTCGGCCGCGGCGTCGAGGGCGGCGTAGCGCGCGTCCCGGGCGGCTGCTTCGGGGCCGCCGTCGCGGCCCACGCTCACGGCGATGGACTCGATCGGCGCCAGTCCGAGCTCGCGCATGCGCAGGGCGACTTCCTCCGCGCGCAGGTCGGAGCCGGGCTGCAGACCGTGGTCGACCGTGATGCCGCCGGCGCGGATGCCGAGTTTGGGCGCCTCGAAGGCCAGGGCGGAGGCGAGCGCCATGGAATCGGCGCCACCCGAGCACGCCACGAGCACGAGCGGCGCGAACGGACGCTCGTGGACCCGAGCCCTGGTGTGCTCGGTGGACGCCTCGGTGAGGATGTCGTGGAGGACGCGGCGCACCGCCAGGCGTATCGCCGCGACCGCAGGATGGGGACCCATGTCCGGTTCCCTTCTGAAGTTTTCGGGGGGTGTACCCGAAGCCGGTCACTCAGAGTGTGTAAATGGTGACAGAAACGGGCCGTTCCCCGAGCATCGCACGCCTACCCATGCCCCACGGTCCCTCGGACGGGTGATTGGCGAGGCGTTCACCTGCCGAAGGCCTGATTCATTTCCCTACGCTCGCGCGAGGCTCACGAGTCCGCCTTTCGGTGCACCCGCGCGACCCAGTCCGCCGGTTTGGCGATCTCCGCCTTGGTCGGGAGGGTGTTCGGGGAAGTCCACACCCGGTTGAAACCGTCCATGCCGACCTGCTCAACAACCGCCCGCACGAACCGCTCGCCGTCGCGGTACTGCCTGAGTTTGGCGTCCAGGCCCAGCAGTTTGCGCAGGGCGAGGTCGAGCCGGGAGGCGCCCTTGGCACGGCGCTGCTGGAACTTCTCGCGGATCTCCGCGACGGACGGGACCACATCGGGGCCGACGCCGTCCATCACGAAGTCGGCGTGGCCCTCCAGGAGGGACATCACCGCGGTCAGCCGGCCGAGGATCTCCCGCTGGGCGGGCGTCTGGACGAGCTCCACGAACGAGCGCCCGTCGTCGTCCTCCTCGCCCTCGGGGCGGCCGCCTGCGAGCGACTGCGCCGCCTCCCTGATGCGCTCCAGGACCGTCATGGGGTCGATCTCGGTCTCCGCGAGGAAGGACTGGATCTCGCCCTCCAGGTG
>Ga0102590_1001401_pt1 | contig 37005 bp, 38 predicted proteins | sample AraplaMF_Col_mMF_FD_76859 | JGI IMG/M metagenome (GOLD analysis project Ga0102590, IMG submission 76859) | Arabidopsis root microbial communities from the University of North Carolina, USA - plate scrape MF_Col_mMF | ecosystem: Host-associated > Plants > Roots > Endosphere | place: USA... | reverse complement strand
CGCTCTGACGCCCAGCCCCTGCGGGCCGTCGGCGATCACGGTGGGCGGCAGTACATCGGCCGTGCGGATGTCCACGGTCAGCGTCACCTCGCCGGACGGCACCGGGTGTCGAGCCAGGCACTGCCGCACCGGCCCGATACGGGCCAGCACGCTCACGGTGCCGGCGCCGACCTCGATGTCGTAGTGATGGGCCTCGTCCATACGGACGGACAGTCCGCCCCGGCCCGCGCCGGGGTCCACGCGGACGGCCACCCGGCAGTCGTGGTGCTGCTGCCGCCGGCCGACGAACGTGTGCCCCGGGCGGTCGAGGCTGTCCCCGGTGGCGGTGAGGGTCAGCCGTCCCGGCCGCTCCTTCAGCGACCAGGAGCCGTCCGGTCTGCGACGCGGCGAGATCCAGTGCGGCGCCAGGTCCGCGGTGTCGAAGTCGTCCCGTACCGGCGGGGGTTCGACGGGGTGCCAGGCCGCGGGAGCCGGGTGCCGCTCCCGCACCGGTCCGACCCGGGGCCAGCCGTCCACCCACTCCACGGGGGTCAGAAAGGTCTCGCGGCCCAGGACGTGGAACTCCGGGAAGTACCCCCGGGGACGTGTGGCCAGCAGCAGCATCCACCAGGTGCCGTCCGGCGCGGACACGAGGTCGGCGTGGCCGGTGCTCTGGATCGGCAGGTCGGTGCTGCGGTGCGAGAGGATCGGATTGGCCGGGGCGGGTTCGTAGGGGCCACGCGGAGAGCGGGCCCGGGCGATGGACACGCTGTGCCCGTGGGCGGTGCCGCCCTCGGCCACCATCAGGTACCACCACGCACCGACGCGGTACAGATGCGGCGCCTCGGGATGCTGCATTCCCGTACCGGACCAGACAGGGAGCGGACCCTCCAGCACCGCGCCGGTCTCCGGATCGATCCGGGCCACCCGGACACCGGAGACCGCACACCAGCACGAGCCGTCGTCGTCCCAGGCGAGGTCGGGGTCGATGCCCTCCAGCGCGACCGGAACCGGGTCCGACCACGGGCCTTCCGGACGGTCGCTGCTGACCAGGAAGTTGCCCCTGCCGCCGACGTCCGTGGTGATCACATGGAAACGGCCGTCGTGGTGCCGGATCGTGGGCGCGTAGATGCCGCCCGAGGCGGGCGTCCCGTCCGGCGCGTACCACTGCCCCGGCCGGTCCAGGACATTGCCGATCTGCCGCCAGTGGACGAGGTCGCGGCTGTGGAACAGGGGAATGCCGGGAAAGTACTCGAAGCTGGAGCACACGGCGTAGTAGTCCTCGCCGACCCGGCACACGCTGGGGTCGGGATGGAACCCGCCTATCACGGGGTTGGCGTACGTCCGCATGGTGTTCGGCACTTCCCTCCGGCGCAGGGTTTCGAAAGTTTCGCACCGATGAGCGAACCTTCCGAAACCGCACTGTAGGTCTCGGCCGCGAACCCGGGCAAGGCACGGCGTGCGCCGGTCCATCGGGCGCCGATACGGATTCCGGGGTCGGGACGGTCTGCCGCTCCGCGGGCGGAGGGCCCACCGCCGGAGCCGGAGCCGGACCCCGGGCAGGATCCGCGCAGCCGGCGGCCGGCCCTCCGGCGGGCCTGCCGCGGACAGCCGGTGACTACTCGCCCTCGTACGCCTTCTTGAGCGCGGCGATGTCGAGCTTGCCCATGGAGAGCATCGCCCGGGTGGTGCGGGCGGCCTTCTCCGGATCCGGGTCGCCGGTCATCTCGATGAGCCCGTCCGGGATGACCTGCCATGACACGCCGTACTTGTCCTTGAGCCAGCCGCACGGCCCGGGCCGGCCACCGCCCTCGGTGAGTTTGGCCCAGTAGTAGTCGACCTCCTCCTGGTTCTCGCAGTAGATCTGGAAGGAGATCGCCTCGTTGAACGTGAACTGAGGGCCGCCGTTGAGCGCGACGAACCTGTGGCCGTTGGCCACGAATTCGGCGGCGATCACCGAGCCCGCCGGACCCGGTCCGGCCTCGGTGTAGCGGCCGATCCGTCCGATGCTCGAGTTCTTGAAGATCGAGACGTAGTGGTGCGCCGCCTCTTCGGCCTGGCCGTCGAACCAGAGGCAGGTGGTGAATCCATCGGTGGCCATGAGTTCCTCCTGGAGCATGATGCGGTCATCCGTATCGACCGGTCCCGGCACCGGAACTCATCGGCCGGACGCGAATCGATCCGGATGGCGCGCGAACCACGCCGAACCCCCGCAGTTCACGACGGAGATCGACGGGGCGAGCGTCCACTTCGCCCACATCCGCTCGCCCGAACGTGACGCCACCCCGCTGATCGTCACCCATGGCCGGCCGGGCTCGATCGTCGAGTTCCTCGACATCGTCGGAGCGCGCCACCGCGCGGAGCGCACCGAGAACCGCGGAGCGCACCGAGAACATCGTGCGCTGGACGGAGTTCGACCGGGGCGGGCATTTCGCCGCCCTGGAGGAGCCCGATCTGCTGATCGACGACGTCCGGGCGTTCTTCGGCGAGTTGCGCGAGAAGGGCTGAGCCGGCCCTCTGCCCAGGGCGAATCTGCGGTAGGCAGAGAATCCTCCTGCGGGCACCGCCCGCGATCGACAGTGGAGTCGACGGCTTCCGCGCCACGACAAGGAGACGCGATGACTCCACCGACCACCCTCTCGCCCCGTGCGCAGGAGGGCGACACCCCACCCAGCCGCTTCGACGACCATCTCGCCGCGCAACTGCTCGCCCAGCGGATCGTCTTCCTGGGCACACAGGTCGACGAGGTCTCGGCCAACCGGGTGTGCGCCCAGCTTCTGCTGCTGTCGGCCGAGGACCCGCGCGCCGACATCAGCCTCTGCATCAACAGCCCCGGCGGGTCCGTCACGGCGGGGCTCGCCATCTACGACACCATGCGGCTCGTCCCCAACGACGTGTCGACCCTGGTGATGGGGTTCGCCGCCAGCATGGGGCAGTTCCTGCTCACGGTCGGCACCCGGGGCAAGCGGTTCGCGCTGCCGAACGCCCGGATCATGATGCACCAGCCGTCGGCCGGCATCGGGGGCACCACGGCCGACATCGAGATCCAGGCGGAGAACCTGCAGTACACCAAGAAGGCCATCGAGCGGATCACCGCCGAGCACACCGGGCAGAGCGAGGAGACCATCGCGCGGGACGGCGACCGGGACCGCTGGTTCACCGCCGAGCAGGCCAGGGACTACGGAATGGTGGACCGGGTGGTGGAGTCGCTCGCCGACGTCCGCCCGGCCACCGCACGCCGACGGATGGGGTTGTGACATGGGGTCGTACACGGTTCCCTACGTCGTCGAGCGGACCGCACAGGGCGAGCGTTCCTACGACGTCTTCAGCCGGTTGCTCAACGAGCGGATCATCTTCCTCGGCACCGAGATCGACGACGGTGTCGCCAACGTCGTCATCGCGCAACTCCTGCATCTGGAGTCGTCGAACCCGGAGCACGAGATCTCGATCTACATCAACTCGCCGGGCGGATCGTTCACTTCACTGATGGCGATCTACGACACGATGACGTTCGTGCAGGCCCCGATCTCCACGTTCTGTGTGGGGCAGGCCGCCTCCACGGCCGCGGTCCTGCTGGCCGGCGGCGATCCCGGGCGGCGGTTCGTGCTTCAGCACGCCCGGGTGCTGCTGGGACAGCCGGCCAGCGGCGGGCAGCAGGGCACGGTCTCGGACCTCAGCCTCCAGGCCAAGGAGATGGTCCGTATCCGCGCCCAGGTGGAGGAGGTGCTCTCCCATCACACCCATCACGATGCGCCGACCCTGCGTGCCGACATGGACCGGGAAAAGGTGTTCACCGCGCAGGAGGCCGTCGCGTACGGACTCGCCGACGAGGTGCTGAGTCGCCGGCTCGCGTTCGTCTGACGGGGACCGGGGCCCCGTACGTCCCCGAGCCGGTCAGGCGGCGAGGCACAGCCCGTCGTACTTCGCCGTCGGAGACGTACGGCTCCGGCCGGTACGCGACAGGGTGTGCCGCGCCAACTCGCCCTGGGCGAGCGAGAGCAGATCGGAAAGGCCGAGGCCGAGCGCCTGGGCGGCGGCCGCGAGGACCTCGGAAGAGGCCTCCTTGCGGCCCCGCTCGAGCTCGGAGAGGTACGGCATGGAGATTCTGGCCGACTCCGCGACGTCCTTGAGCGTGCGCTCCTGCGCGAGCCGCTCGCGCCGCAGCACGTCACCGACGAGGTCGCGCCACAACGGCTCCCGCGGAGCCGGGGTACGCGGCGCCCGCTCCTGCGGCTGCGCGGGCCGGGCCGGGCCGTCGGCACGGGGCGGAGCGGTCTGCGGACGCAGGGGGATGACGCGGGCTTCGTTCGGCGCTCGATTGTTCACGCCCTCAGCCTAGGCATCCGGGGCGGCACCGGAAGGGTGCGGCATTCCGCCCTGGGTGAATCCCGCGCCGCGGTGACCGCCACCGCCGGGTCCGAGCCGCGGCGCGGGGCGCCCCTACTGACCGACTCGCCCGTCGATCCGCTCCCGCAGAAAGTCGGCGTGGCCGTTGTGCCGGGCGTATTCCTCGATCATGTGGACGAGGACCGCTCGCAGGGCGATCGGCTCGTCGCCGACCGTTCCGGTGACGTCGAGGCCCGGCGCCTCGGCGACGAAGCGTTCCGCGAAGGCGACTTCGGCGCGCCAGGTCCGCCAGGCCTCGGCGACGACCTCGGGTTCGGCCACCGCGCCGTTGAAGTCCGCGTCCCGGTCCTCCTCGGTGCGGTAGGGCCGCGGCACGTCCTGACCTGCCAGCACCTGCCGGAACCAGCGGTGCTCCACGCCGGACATATGACGGACGAGGCCGAGCAGCGAGAGATCGGAGGGCGGCACCGAACGGCGGGCCATCGCCTCGGCGTCCAGCCCCGCGCACTTCATCTCCAGCGTCAGCCGCTGATCGCGCAGATAGCCCACGAGCGTGGCCCGTTCCCCCACGAAGCCACTGTCGCCACGAGGATCGTCGTCGGGCCGGACGAACATGTCCGACCACCCGAACTTCTTTTCCGCCGAAGGGGACGAGCCGTCTTCCGTTCCGGTGAGATCCGTCATGGCACGAGCATCGGCCGCGGTCCGCCGGCGCGCCACCCGTTTTCAGGACCGCGCCGCCCGTGCCGCGGTGGCCCTCGCCCTGCCGGAGTGACCGGCCTCACGAGGTTGCCACACATGTGCCCACATGGTTCCCGGAGTCCGGGGTACACGCGCACACACGACGCCTGGACAACGCCGAGAGGCCCAACAGTGAGTTTCGTGGGAGAGGTAATGGACACCGCCATGAGCTGGTCGACGGTCACCGACAGGACGGTCCGGACCAGGGTTGGTGAGGAGAGCCTGCCGACCGTCACGGACCCGAGGACGATCGCTCCTCGTGATGCACGAGAGCTGTCCCGTCAGTTCTTCCAGCGGCTGACCGCGTTGGAGGAGGGCACCCACGAGCACCAGTACGCGCGCAACACGCTGATCGAGATGAACATGTCGCTGGTGCGCTTCGCGGCCGGACGGTTCCGCAACCGCGGCGACGACATGGAGGACATCGTCCAGGTCGGCATGATCGGCCTCATCAAGGCCATCGACCGGTTCGAGATCTCCCGCGAGGTGGAGTTCACCTCCTTCGCGGTGCCGTACATCGTCGGCGAGATCAAGCGGTTCTTCCGCGACACCACCTGGGCCGTCCATGTGCCGCGCCGGTTGCAGGAGTTGCGGGTGGAGCTGGCGAAGGCGCGCGAGGAGCTCGCGACCCGCCTGGATCGTGAGCCGACCGTCGCGGAACTGGCAGCGCTGATGAATCTGCCCGAGGACGAGGTGATCGAGGCGCAGATCGCGGCCAACGGCTACAACTCGTCCTCGCTGGACGCGACGCTGACCGGGGACGACCAGGACGGAGAGGCCGTGCTCGCCGACTTCATCGGCGAGGAGGACGACGGCATGGCCCTCGTGGAGGACTTCCACACCCTCGCCCCGCTGGTGGCGAAGCTCAGCGAGCGTGACCGGACGATCATCCACATGCGCTTCGTGGAGGAGGCCACACAGGCCGACATCGGCGCCCGCCTCGGCTGTTCGCAGATGCATGTCTCGCGCCTGATCAAGCGCATCATCCAGCAGCTGCGCCGCGGGATGCTGGACGACGTCAGGCGGGTCGACGCCATCTGACGGGCGACAGGGCGCGACCGCACGACGCGGCCCGCGGACACGAGGTGTCCGCGGGCCGCGTCGTGCGGTCTCAGTCCCCGAGCCGCACCACGGCCGTGACCCGCTTGCCGACCGGGACCCGCTCACACGTCACCCGGGTGGCCAGGGCGTGGACGATCTCCAGCCCGTGCATGCCGATACGCCCGGGGTCCTTCGGATAACGCCGGGGCAGGGCGGCACTGCTGTCGTAGACGGCCACGGTCACATCGGTGTCGGTGCCCTCGAGCTCGAGGATGTACGGGCCATGGCTGTGCCGCTGCGCGTTGGTGACGAGTTCGCTCACCACCAGGAGCACATCGCCGGTGGTGCGCCCGTCGATGGAGGCGCACCACTCGGACCGGAGCTGCTCGAGGAACAGTTCACCGAAGGCCCTCGCCTCGGTGACGGACCCCGGTTCGCCGGTGTAGTGCGACGCTCTCCGCAGCGGCTCGACGGGCGTGTCGAAGTGTGTCGGTATCACCACTTCGTCCAGGTGCTCCCTCATACGGTCTCTCTCGAATGCCGGTCCTCGTCGTCACGGCGCCCCCGAGGGCACCGCACCAGTGCTCGTACCCAGTGACGCGTTCCCCAGTCACCGTGGTTGCCGGCCCCGCCGTCGCGAGTTCGACGGCCCCGTCCGCCGGGGGCATCTTCGCGTCGGTCCGGGGCATTCGCAGGGTACGACGCCCTGCCGTACGCCGTCAGGGCCGGGGTACCGGAGGTGGACCGTGAGCTGGTGGCTGTGGCCGGTCCTCGTGGTGGCGGTGGTGGTGCTGCTGTCCGGGCTGCTCCTGTGGGTGCAGGCGCGCCGGCGGGCGGGCACGGTGATCGCCGTCCAACGGGGACAGGACTCCGGAAGGCGGCAAGCCCGGTGAACGAGTTGACGGGCGCGCGCGGGTTGTCCGGGCGCCCCGTGGTGACCTTGGGCGGGGACGTGGTCGCGCAGGTGAAGGACACGGTCTTCGACGGCCCGGCCGGTCAGGTGACCGGATTCACCCTCAGCGGCCGTGGCCTGCTGGCAGGTCCGCTGCGCAGGAGCCTGCCGTGGGCATCCGTGCACGCACTGGGCCGACACGCCGTGATGATCCGCGGTGCGGAGGTGCTCGCCGAGCGGTCGGCGGTGGTGGCGCGCAGGGAGGCGGCGCACGGCCGGCTGGTCGGTGCCAGGGTGCTGACGGACGAGGGCACGGAGATCGGTGTCGTGCTCGACGTCGTGGTCGAGGCGGGCACCAGCGGACGAGTCGTGGGTTTCCGGCTCGACGCCCGTGAGTCGCTCGTCACAGGGTCGCGCAGACGCCGCCGCCAGGTGTTCGTGCCCCGTGGCGAGACGCTCGCCGTGTCCGGGCGGGCACTGGTGGTCCCCGCGGACGCCGTTCGGTTCGTCGCCGACGACCTCGCCGGATTCGCCGCCCGCGTCGCGGCGTTCCAGGCACGCGGCAAACCCGCGGCGGGCGGTGTGGAGAGGGGGCCGCTGCCATGACGACGTACTCCCGGGTCCGGGGTCTGCCGGTGGTGACCCTGGGTGAGGCACAGGAGATCGGGACGCTCGCCTCCCTCACCGTCGACGCGGCGGGCGGACGGATCACCCACATCCGGATGACGGGGCGGCGCGGCCGCGCACAGGGGGCGGTCGGCTGGAACGCCCTGCACGCGATCGGGACCGACGCCGTGCTCGTGGAGTCGGACGTCCTGTCGCAGGCCGGGCCGCCCGGCCCGGGCAACGAGGCGCTCGGGGTCAGGGTGCTGTCCGAGGACGGCGACGACCGCGGGACGGTCCAGGACATCGTGTTCGACGCGTCCAGCGGCCGTATCGAGAAGGTCGTCACCACACTGGGCGAGGTTGCGGGCGATCGGCTGCTCGGGCTCGGGGACCACGCGCTCGTCGTGCGGGGCGACCTGACGGCCGGACCGGAGGGCTGATCGGGGTCGAACGCCCCGGGTGGCGGGCCCGCCACCCGGCGGACGCGACCGGACCGCTCGGCAGGCGCTGCGTGGAAGGGCTGTTTACCGTGGCAGCGTGAGCGCCTCGACTCCGTCCCGGCAGGCCGACATCCCCACCGCGAGCCCACCGGCCGTGCCGCACGGCTGGGGCCGGGCTCTCGCGACCGTGCTCGCCGGGCTCATCGCGATGATCGTGCCGGCCGCGCTCGGTCTGTGGGCGGCGGGCCTCACCGGCGTTCCCGACAACGGCTTCCCCCGGGTGGTCGCGGCCACGTTGGTCGCCGCGGTCGGCGGCACCGTGAGGCTGGCGGGTGACGCCGGCGCCCTCGCCGACACCCAGGCGGAGCTGACGGTGATGCCGTTGTCGGTGACGCTCGGCGGAGCGCTCGTGATCGCCGCCGGGTTTCTGCGGCCGCTGCGCCACCGGGCCGTCGCCCCGGCGTCCGAGCTGGCGGGATGGGCGGCCCGGATCGCCGTGCTGTGGCTGCTGGCCCTGCTCGGACTCGCACGGGTGGCCCGCCAGACCTTCACCGCCCCGCCCGGCAACGGGTCCATCGGCGACATCGAAGACCTGCTCGGCGTCGAGCCGCAGATCGGTTACCGGGCCGACCTGCCGCTGACCGTGCTCTTCGGGCTGCTGTGGCTGGCGGGGGTGCTCGTCCTCGCTCTGCTGGTCTCCCGCAGCGCGCCGCTCCCGGCCCGGCTGCTGCGCCTTCAGGACCGGGTGCGTCCCGCCGCCTACGCCATGGTGGGCCTGCTCCTCACCTGTGTCGCAGTGGGCCTGGTGATCGGGCTGGTCGTGGCGGCGACGCGCGGGCATCCCGCCCGGACGTTCGCCCTGATCCTGCTGGGTTTGCCCAATGTGGTGTGGCCGGCCCTCACCCTCGGACTGGGCGCCACCTGGAACGGCCGGGTGGACGGACCGTTCGGGCTTCCCGTGCCACATCTGCTCGACCAGGTCCTTCGCACACCGGACGTCTCGACGCTCGACCTCGGCACACTCTCCGAGCACGACGGCCGGGTGTGGTGGCTGGTGGCCGTCGCCGCGCTGCTGATCCTCACCGCCGCCTTCGTGATGGCGGCGCGGTCGCCGGCTCGGGTCCGGCCGTGGCGGAACTCCCTGCACATGGCCGCCGCGCTGGTACTCACCGTGCTGATGATCTGTCTGGTCTGCCGGGTGTCGGCCCACTACGGTCTGACCCTGCTGGGTATCGGTGATCTGGGAGGCGGACTGTCCGGCGTGCTGCTCCTCACGCCGCAGCTGTGGACCGCACTGGGCCTGGCCGCGTTGTGGGGGCTGGTCACCGGATTCGCCGGCGGACTGCTCGCCTGGAGAGTGCGCCGACGGCGCGAGGCCGCCTAGCACCCGAAGGCCGCGGGACCGGGCCGGCTGTCAGGCGGCCGGGGTGGAGAGCGCGGGGACGAAGCGCTGCATGCGCAGCGCGTCCACGGATTCCGCGAGCAGTTCGTACTCCGTGGTGTCGTCACTGACGGAGACACGCACCAGCCGTCCGGCGGCCAGCTCCTCGGCCGCCTCCTGCTGCCGGCCGTCGTCACCGCACCAGTCCCGCAGCACGCCCGGCACATCGGGCACGGTGTCGGCGACGGGGGCGAGGGAGTTCGGCGGGAAGAGCGGGTCGTCGGGGTGCGGGTCGAGCCGCTCCGCGATCCAGCACGCCCGGTCCCGCATCCACCACAGCGCCAGGGCGAGAGTGGGCGCTCGATAGGTGCCCAACGGCACACCGACGCGTCGGCCGCCGCAGATGCCGTATGCCGTGACATGGCACAGGAATTCGTCGTGCACGATCGTCCCCCAGTGCGGTACTCGGTGCCGGGTCGGGCCCGTGGTGCCTTGCATGCGCTCGCTTGTGCACGGGGGTGACCCGAGCGCGGCGCGCGACGGCGCGTTCCGGTCGTGGCCGGATCACCCTGTTACTCGAGTATCGTCACTCCTGACTCTCTGTCACCACGCCATTTCGGCCAGTCTCCTGGCATATTCATGCGAGCCTCATGGCCGAAACGATTCGGCAGAGGGCGGGGGCATCGCTTACCCCGGAGGTAATCGACGCCCATGGGCGCGTCCGGGCATCGTTTCCGTACCGGCCCGAGGGGCACCGAGCCCCGGGATCCGGCTCCCGCCCGGCACCATGACCTCGATGGAGGCTGATCCGCCATGTCCGCAGACACCGCCCGCCACGAAACCGCCGTCGCCCGCTACTTCGAGGCGTGGAACACGAACGACCCCCAGGCGCTGGCGAAGGCCGTCGCCGCCGCCTGGGCCGGCGACGGAAGCTACACCGATCCACTGGCCGACGTCAGCGGGCACGAGCAGATCGCCGCGGTGATCGCGGGGGCGCACGAGCAGTTCCCGGGCTTCTCCTTCCGGCTCTCGGGCGCGGTGGACGGCCACCATGGCATCGCGCGCTTCGCCTGGGAACTGGTCAACGAGGCGGACGGGTCGGCCCCCGTCGCCGGCTTCGACGTGATCACCCTTGCCGACGACGGACGGATCCGAGCGGTCCTGGGCTTCCTCGACCGCGTCCCGGCGGGCGCGGCCCCGAACCCGAGGTAGACCGCGTACAGGCAGGCGCAAAACGCAACACGCGGTACGCCGCGCGCCGGCGGGCCCTGACCCGCGCACCCCGTGGACCGCGTCCCGGCAGGGCACGAACCCCTGCACGCCGCGGGCGCGGTCCACAGCATCGGCCCGGGCCGCCGCCGCTACGCGCCGTCGGCCTCCTTGCCGCCTTCGGCCTCGTCCGTCTTCCGGGACTGTGCGGCCTTTTCGCCCTCGCCTCGCGGCTTGAGGCGCAGGGCCAGATCGCCGTCCGCGACGTCCGCCAGGACGGTGTCACCCGGGTTGACCGTCCCGTCCAGCAGCATGTTGGACAACCGGTTGTCCAGCTCCGTCTGGATGGTGCGGCGCAGTGGACGGGCGCCGAACTCCGGCTGGTGGCCCCGTTCGGCAAGCCAGTCCTTGGCCGCCTCGGTGACCTCCAGTCGGACGTCCTGCGCGTGCAGCCGCCGCCGGGTGCCGTCCAGGAGCAGGTCTACGATCTGCACCAGGTCCTCGCGCACCAGCGAGTGGAAGACGATCACGTCGTCGATCCGGTTGATGAACTCGGGGCGGAAGTGGGCCTGGAGCTCGGCCATCAGATCGTCCCTGATCTCCTCGACGTCACCCTGGTGGTCCAGGATGTGCTTCGAGGCGATGTTGCTCGTCATGATGACGACGGTGTTGCGGAAGTCGACCGTGCGACCCTGGGCGTCGGTGAGCCGCCCGTCGTCGAGAACCTGCAGCAGCAGGTTGAACACGTCCGGATGGGCCTTCTCCACCTCGTCGAAGAGCACAACGCTGTAGGGCTTGCGGCGCACCGCCTCGGTGAGCTGGCCCGCCTCCTCGTAACCGACGTAACCGGGCGGGGAGCCGACCAACCGGGAGACGGTGTGCTTCTCCTGGAACTCGCTCATGTCGAATCGGACCATGCGGTCGGGGTCGCCGAAGAGCAGGTCCGCGAGTGCCTTGGCGAGTTCCGTCTTGCCGACGCCGGTAGGGCCGAGGAAGAGGAAGCTGCCGGTGGGGCGGTTGGGGTCGCCCATCCCGGCCCGGCCGCGGCGTACGGCCTGGGCCACGGCGGTGACCGCCTGGTCCTGGCCGATGACCCGCTCGTGCAGCAGGTCCTCCAGCTTCATCAGCCGCTCGCGCTCGGTCTCCGTCAGCTGGGAGACCGGGATGCCGGTACGTGCGGAGAGCACCTCGGCGATGTCGTCGACGGTGACCATGGAGGCCGTGGCCGGCCCGCCCTCGGCGATCTCCGACAGTGCCCGCTCCAACTCGGGTATCTGTCGCTTGACTTCACTCGCGCGCTCGAAGTCCTCCGCGCTGACCGCCTGGTCCTTCTCCCGGCGCAGTCGCTCGATACGGTCCTCCAGGTCCGCGACCTCCGTGGAGTCGACCACGGCGCGCAGCCCGACCCGGGCCCCGGCCTGGTCCATGAGGTCGATGGCCTTGTCGGGCAGGAACCGGTCGCTGATGTAGCGGTCGGACAGCGACGCCGCGGCGTCCAGCGCCTCGTCCGAGTAACGGACCTGGTGGTGGGCCTCGTACGCGTCGCGCAGTCCGCGCAGGATCTCGATCGTCTCCTCGACGCTGGGCTCGGGCACCATGACCGGCTGGAAGCGGCGCTCCAGCGCCGAGTCCTTCTCGATGTGCTTGCGGTACTCGTCGAGGGTCGTGGCGCCGACGACGCTGAGGTCGCCCCGTGCGAGGGCGGGCTTGAGGATGTTTCCGGCGTCCATCGAACCCTCGCCGGTGGCGCCCGCACCCACGACCTGGTGCAGTTCGTCGATGAAGAGGATGATCCCCTTCTTGGACGCCGAGACCTCGTCGATGACCTTCTTCAGCCGTTCCTCGAACTGACCGCGGTACTGCGCCCCCGCGACGAGCCCGGCCATGTCGAGCGAGACCACACGACGGTCCTTCAGCACCCTGGGCACCTCACCGCCGACGATGCGCTGCGCCAGTCCCTCGACGATCGCGGTCTTGCCGACGCCCGGATCGCCGATGAGCACCGGGTTGTTCTTCGTGCGGCGGGAGAGGACCTCGACCGTCTGCTCGATCTCGGAGGACCGGCCGACCACGGGGTCGAGGCGGCCGCTGCGCGCCTCGTCGGTGAGGTCGCGCCCGTACTCGTCGAGTGTCGGGGTGTCGGGATGACCGCCTGCCGCCTGCGCCTGACGTCCGGGAGCGCTCAGCGCCTCCGGGGAGGCGCCCTCCGACTGAAGGGTGCGGGCCAGCGGGGAGCGCGGATCGTCGAGGAGCGCGGCGAGGATGTGTTCCGGACCGATGTAGGAGGCGCCGGCCGCCTGGGAGCGGGCATGAGCGGCGAGCAGGGCGCGCTTGGCCGCAGGCGTGAGCGCGGGCTCGGCGGTGCCGGTCCCGGAGGGCAGCGAGTTCTGCAGATCGGCGGCGAGCCGCTCGGGATCCACGCCCGCCTGCTCCAGCACCTGACGCGCGGCCGGCACCTGGGTGGCGGCCCACAACAGGTGTACGGCATCCAGGTCGGAGCCGTCCTCGGCGGCCTGCGCGCCGGCGGCGGCGAGGAGCTCGTTGGACGAGTCGCTGAGCAGCCGTCCGATGGGTACGCGCTGCACGGCCGGCGGCGAGGTGGCCGGGCTCATACCGAAGAAGCGATTGAAGAGATCGGAAAACGGGTCGCCTGACCCGAAGGGCGAGATCGTCACGATTGCCACCCGTCCGGCGGCGACACACGGCCGCGTATCGCCCGCCGTAGTCGAATTGCCCGTACCTGCCCAGTGTTCGCCAGGTTCTGAGGCATCACAACCGCAGCACAACAGGGTCGATCCGGGTGATTGCGGCGGGATCGCACGGGTACCCGTGCGGCGGTTTCGTGCGCCGGGCCGGCCGAGTAGTGCGCGCGCCCCCGGCGCAACGCGAGTTCCCGGTGCACATGGACGGTCCGGGGTCCGCGGAACGACGGACGTGGAGAGCTCGACGTCCGCGGAACGGCTCACGCGCGCCTGGTCCGCGCCCCGTTCAGGGCCCTTGGCGACAGCTCCCGGAGACCGCCGGAACGTGCCGCCCCGGACCCGGTGATCCGGCGACAGATGTGCTCAGCCCTCGACCGCCGCCCGCGCCGCGTCCCGGTAGCGCCTCGGCGCGACGCCCACCGTGCGCTTGAAGGCGTTGCTGAAGGCGCTCTCCGAGGTGTAGCCCACGGACTGGGCGAGCGCCGCGACCGGTGTCTCCTCCTCGCGCAGGGCGCGCGCCGCCAGGGTCATACGCCAGTTGAGGAGGTACGTCAGCGGCGGGACGCCCGCGGCCTCCTTGAAGCGCAGGGCGAACGCGGTCCGCGACATGGCCGCCTCCCTGGCGAGCTCCTCCAGCTGCCAGGGACGTGAGGGATCTCCGTGCATCAGCCGCAGCGCCGGGCCGAGGCGCTCGTCGGCGAGGGCCCGCAGCCAGCCGGCGGGAAGGACCTCGGCATCGGCGAGACAGACCCGCAGAACCTGGACGAAGAGCAACTGGGCCAGCTGGTCGGACGCGAACGCGCTGCCGGCCCCGCCCGTCGTCATCTCCCCCACCAGCTGTCCGATCAGCCAGCCCAGCACCGGGGCCTCGACCTCGGCGGCCCGTACGTGGATCAGCTCCGGCAGGGCCCGGCGCAGCAGGTCACCACCGTCCCGGCTCAGGTCGATGTGGCCGGAGACGCACATGAAGTCCTCGCCGCCGCCCAGACGGGCCATGCGATCGCCCGGATCCATGTGCACCTCGCCCGAGTCCAGCGGCTCGATCCCCGGGGCGCTGCACAGCACGTACGAACGCCTGCCGTCGGAGACGACGACGTCCCCCGCCTCCAGCGCGAGGGACTGCCCGCCGTCCTCGCGGACGAGTAGGCAGCGTCCCCGCACGACCACGTTGACCTTGAGCTTGTCCCGCCCTCGGAGCCTGATTGCCCAGTCGCCGCCGGCCGTGAACCCACCGGAGAAGACACTGCGGGCGTCGGCGACGGCGAGGGCGTCGGACAGGGGATCGGCACGCATGACTGAACTATCGCGCAAGTAATCCGCACTCTCAAGCATTCATCGTACGAATCGCGCGACCTACGGTGGTCCGGACAGCCCGCCGACCCGAGCGATGCGAGGAGATACCCACCATGTCCACCACCCCCCAGCGGCCCCTGCCCTCCGGCTTCGGCGCCGCCTCCACCGCCGACGACGTGATCAAGGGCATCGATCTGACCGGCAAGGTCGCGATCGTCACCGGCGGCTACTCCGGCATCGGCCTGGAGACCGCCCGCGTGCTGCGTGCCGCGGGCGCCGACGTCGTCGTGCCGGCCCGTGACATCGAGCGGGCCCGGGCCGCCCTGAAGGGCGTCGACGGGGTCGAGGTCGAGCCGATGGACCTACTGGACCCGGCCTCCGTGGACGCCTTCGCCGAGACGTTCCTCGGTTCCGGCCGCCCCCTGCACATTCTGGTGAACAGCGCCGGCATCATGGCGACGCCGCTGCACCGGGACGCGCGCGGCTACGAGGGCCAGTTCGCCACCAACCACCTCGGGCACTTCCAGCTCGTGTCCCGCCTGTGGCCCGCGCTGGTGGCGGCCGGCGGAGCGCGGGTGGTCGCGGTCTCCTCCCGCGGGTTCCGCTTCTCCCCCGTCGTCTTCGAGGACCTGCACTTCGAGCACCGGACGTACGAGCCCTTCGGCGCCTACGGCCAGTCGAAGACCGCGAACGCCCTCTTCGCCGTCGAACTGGACCGGCGCGGGCGTGCTGAGGGTGTGCGGGCCTTCTCCGTGCACCCGGGCATGATCATCGACACCGGTCTCGCCAAGCACATCCCCGCGGAGACGATCCGGGCGGCCGGTGCGGTGGACGAGCAGGGCCGCCCGGTACGCGACCCCTCCCGTCAGCTCAAGACGATCGCGCAGGGAGCCGCCACCAGTGTCTGGTGCGCCACCAGCCCGCAGCTGGACGGGCTGGGCGGCGTCTACTGCGAGAACTGCGACATCAGCCCGCTGGTGCCCGAGGCGGAGGAGGCCGCCTGGCGGGCCGGAACGGAGACCGCCGGTGTCCTCGGGTACGCGGTCGACCCGGACGCGGCCTCCCGCCTGTGGCAGATCAGCGAACGGCTCACGGCCTGATCGCCCGAGGGTCTCGCCGCCTCCTGTCCGGGTGCCCTGCGCCCTACTTCTTGAGGATCGCCTCGATCCGCGCCAGCTCGTCGGCGTCGAAGTCCAGGTTGCGGGTGGCCGCGACGCTGTCCTCCAGCTGCTGCGGGCTGCTCGCGCCGACCAGGGCCGAGGTCACCCGGCCCTCGCGCAGCACCCAGGCCAGAGCCAGCTGGGCCAGCGACTGGCCGCGGGACCCGGCGATGTCGTCGAGGGCGCGCAGCCGGCCCACCAGGTCCTCGGTGACCGACTCGGAGGTCAGGAACGGGCTGTCGCTCGCGGCCCGGGAACCCTCCGGGATGCCGTCCAGGTAGCGGGCGGTCAACAGGCCCTGCTCGAGCGGTGAGTAGGCGATCGACCCGACCTGGAGCTCGTCCAGGGCGTCCAGCAGCCCTTCGTCCTCCGGGCGCCGGTCGAGCATCGAGTAGCGCGGCTGATGGATCAGCAGCGGGGTGCCCAGTTCGCCGAGGATACGGGCGGCCTCACGGGTCTGCTCCGCCGAGTAGTTGGAGACACCGACGTACAGCGCCTTGCCCTGCTGGACCGCCGAGTGCAGGGCGCCCATCGTCTCCTCGAGCGGGGTCTGCGGGTCGGGGCGGTGCGAGTAGAAGATGTCGACGTAGTCCAGGCCCATCCGCTTCAGGCTCTGGTCCAGCGACGACAGCAGGTACTTGCGGGAGCCCCATTCGCCGTACGGGCCCGGCCACATCAGGTAGCCGGCCTTGGTCGAGATGACCAGTTCGTCACGGTAGGACGCGAAGTCCGACCGCAGCGCGTCGCCGAGGGCGGACTCGGCGGCGCCGGGCGGCGGGCCGTAGTTGTTGGCCAGGTCGAAGTGCGTGACACCGAGGTCGAAGGCGCGGCGCAGGATCCGCCGCTGGGTCTCCGCCGGGCGGTCGGGGCCGAAGTTGTGCCACAGACCGAGGGACAGCGCGGGCAGCATCAGACCGCTGCGTCCGGTGCGGCGGTAGGGCATGGCCTGGTAGCGGTCGGGGGCTGCCGTGTACAACGTGCACTCCAGGTGGGATCGGCTGACGACGCGGTCCACTGTCACCCGCCCCTCCGGCAGCGGTCCAACAGAGGAATCCGATGGGATTGAGCATCTACACTTCTCAATCATGGAACTGCGCCATCTCCAGCACTTCGTCGCCGTCGCCGAGGACCGGCACTTCACCCGGGCGGCGGAACGCCTGATGGTCTCCCAGTCGGGCCTGTCCGCCTCGGTGCGCGCCCTCGAGCGGGAGCTCCAGGCGCCGCTCTTCGTCCGCACCACCCGCAGCGTCACGCTCACGGAGGCGGGCCGCGCCCTGCTGGTGGAGGCGGAGCGGATCCTGTCCCAGGTGCGCGCCGCCCGGGAGGCCGTCGCCGCCGTCCAGGGGGTGCTGCGCGGCACCCTGTCGCTGGGCACCGAGCAGTGCATCGCCGGGGTGGACGTCGCCCGGCTGCTCGCCGCATTCCGGCGCCGCCACCCCGACGTGGAGATCCGGCTCCGCCAGGCCGGCTCCGGCGCCCTGGCCGAGGAGGTCGCGGCGGGCCGGCTGGATCTCGCGTTCGCCGTGCGCACCCAGGAGGACAGCGACCAGCTGCGCTCCCTCCCGCTCACGAGCGAGCCGATGACCGTACTGTGCCATCCGTCGCACCCGCTGGCCGACGGCGGCCCGTTGAGCCCCGAGGACCTGGGCGGGGAGGCGTTCGTCGACTTCCACCCCGACTGGGGACCGCGCCGCACGACCGACATGGCATTCGCGGAGGCGGGGGTTCACCGGACGGTGACGCTCGAGGTCAGCGATGTGCACAGCCTGCTCGAGCTGGTCCACGAAGGACTTGGCGTCGCCGTGGTACCGCGTCACTTCGGACAGAAGCGGGAGGCGTCCACCCTCGTGTCGCTCCCGGTCAAGAGCGACGCGCTGTACGAGACCGTCGCAGCGCTGCCGCCGCACGAGGCGACCAGCCCGGCTGCCCGGGCACTGATGGGTCTGCTCGCGGCGGAGACGGAGGACGGCATCCGCGAGGACTGACGGTGAGGATGGCCGCGGCTCCGGCCGACAGCCCGACGCCGTGCCTCCCGATGCGCGATGGTGGACCCATGTATGCGAAGGACATCCTCATCGACGCCTACGGCCGCATCCGGGAAGAAGTCCATGCCGCCGTCGACGGGCTGGGGCCTGACGAGCTCAACGCCCGGCCCGTCGAGGACGCCAACTCGATCGCGTGGCTCGTCTGGCACCTGACCCGGGTGCAGGACGACCACGTCGCCGACGCCGCCTCCCTCGAGCAGGTCTGGCTCTCACAGGGCTGGGAGAAGCGCTTCGGCCTCGGTCTCCCCCGCCAGGACACGGGGTACGGACACAGCCCCCGGCAGATCGCCCGCGTCCAGGTGGAATCGGGCGACCTGCTCACCGGCTACTACGACGCCGTGCACGAGCAGACGCTCGGGTTCGTGCGGGGGCTCACCGCCAAGGACTTCGAGCGCATCGTGGACGAGCGCTGGGATCCACCGGTCAGCCTGGGCGTGCGGCTGGTCAGTGTCCTGTCCGACGATCTGCAGCACGCCGGACAGGCCGCCTACGTCCGCGGGCTGCTTCAGAGCGCGGCCTCGTAGCCGGGCAGGATCACGTCCCGGATCAGGGCGTTGCGCTCGTCGAACGGGATGAACGCGCTCTTGACCGCGTTCACCGTCACCGTGCGCAGATCCTGGACCGTCCAGCCCGCCTCCTCGACCAGCAGGGACATCTCGCGGGTCATCGTGGTGCCGGAGACCAGCCGGTTGTCGGTGTTGAGGGTGACCCGGAAGCCCAGGTCCTTCAGCGCCGTGATCGGATGCCCGGCGATCGAGGAGGCGGCGCCCGTCTGGAGGTTGGAGGTCGGGCACATCTCCAGCGCGACACGGCGGTCCCGCACCCAGCCCGCGAGCCGGCCGAGCTTGCCGTCGACGATGTCCTCGGTGATGCGCACGCCGTGCCCGATGCGCTGGGCGCCGCAGACCTGCAGGGCCTGGTGGATGCTCGGCAGGCCGTACGCCTCGCCCGCGTGGATGGTGAAGGGCACGCTCTCGCGGCGCAGGTGCTCGAAGGCGGCGAGGTGGTCGGCGGGCGGGAAGCCGTCCTCGGCCCCGGCGATGTCGAAGCCGACCACACCCGCGTCGCGGAAGGCCACCGCGAGGTCCGCGATCTCGCGGCTGCGGTCGAACATGCGCATGCCGCACAGGAGGGTGCCGACGCGGACCGGGGTGCCGGCGGCCGCCGCCTTCGCCCTGCCGGCGGCGAGTCCCTCCTGCACGGTCTCGACCACCTCGGGCAGGGTGAGGCCGCCCTTGAGCATCAGTTCGGGGGCGTACCGGACCTCGCCGTACACGACGCCGTCCTCGGCCAGGTCCAGGACGTACTCCTCGGCGGTGCGCAGCAGGCCCTCCCGGGTCTGCATGACGGCGAGGGTGTGCTCGAAGGTGGCTATGTACCGCACCAGGTCACCGGAGTTGGCGGCCTCGTAGTACCAGTCGGCGAGTTCCCGCGGGTCGTCGGCGGGCAGGGTGTGGCCGACCTCGTCCGCCAGTTCCACGAGGGTGGCGGGGCGAAGACCTCCGTCGAGGTGGTCGTGCAGAACGGCCTTGGGGAGGCGGCGGAGGGCGGCGGTGTCGATGTGCGCGGCGGTCATGTGCGGTTGATCCTCGGCAGATGGGTCTCGTCGGTGGGTCATTCGGCGGGCTGGAGCAGGTCCCAGCGGTTGCCGTACAGGTCCTGGAAGACGGCGACGCTGCCGTACGGCTCGTGCCGCGGCTCCTCCAGGAAGGTCACGCCCGCCGCGGTCATCCGGGCATGCTCCCGGGCGAAGTCGTCGGTGTGCAGGAAGAAGCCCACGCGCCCGCCGGTCTGATCGCCGACCCGGCCGCGCTGCGCCTCGTTCTTGGCCCGGGCGAGCAGCAGCCCGCTGCCCTGGGCCCCGGCGCCGGGTTCGACGACGACCCACCGGGAGCCGTCCGGCCGCGGCTCGTCGGCCGTGAGCCGGAACCCGAGGGCCTCGGTGTAGAAGCGGATCGCCTCGTCGTAGTCGCCGACGACGAGGGTGACCAGGGCGATGCGTCTCATCGGACCTTCCAGGGAGGGAGTTATACGTAACACGTAGCGTACGGCATCACGTCCGGTGCCCCGGCCGACGCACGGCACGGGGGGTGAGCGCCGGCGCTCAGTGGCCCGCCTCGCCCTGAGCGACCTCGACCTCGTGGTGGATGCCGACGGCCCCGGTCGCCGGGGCGGCGGGGACCGTGGCACAGATGACGAGGACCTCGGCGATCCAGGGGGCCGCCCGGCACGGCGCGCGCGGGACCACCGGCGGTGCGGCGACCCGCTGCGGCGCGGGTCCGGTGCTCGCGGCGGGCACGAAGGCCGGGTGCTCCCCGGCCCGACGTGCGGCTCGGCCGAGCGCGAGGACGTGCGCCGAGCCGGTCACCACCCGCAGGGCGGCGGGGAGGGGAGCCGCGCGAGCGGGGACACGGCGAACGGCACGACGAGCGGCAGGAGCAGGGGGAAGGTCAGGTCTCGTCGGACTCCAGCAGGTCCCGGAGTACGCGCTCGTCCTCCTCGCTCAGCCGGGCCACGAAACGGGCCAGCACCGTGTGCCGGTCGGTGTCCCGGTCCAGCTCGGTGTGCATCCGCCGGGCGGTGAGGCCATGGGCGTCCTGGACGGGGAAATAGGCGTAGCCACGGCCCTGACGCCGGCGGCCGACGACACCCTTGTCGTGCAGCCGGGACAGGATCGTCGTCACCGTGGTGCGGGCGAGCCCTTCGCCCAGGCTCAGCTGGACCTGACCGGGGGTCCGGGGGGCGTCCGCCGCCCAGAGGGCGGCCATGACGCTCGCTTCCAGCTCGCCCGCCGGGCGACGCTCGTCCTTCGCTTCGGTCATGGATCCTTCCTCATCCCACCGGCCGTCCCTGTCGACCGTCCGCAGGGATGCAGTCCGCGCGAATCCGGTCGTACCGGGTCGCTCATCCATTATGAAAGGGCCGCCGCAGCTCTCGGTCCTCGGTCCTTGGACGGATTGCGGGGGACATGGGGCGGGCCTAGCGTGGAGAGATGTCCGACCTCGACACCGGGTCCGGTGCCGGTTCGGCGTACTGTGACGCCGGCGCCGCGCTTGCGGTGGTCGGCCCGTCGGGAACGGTGACTCGGTGGACGGACGCCGCCCGGGAACTGCTCGGCTATCGGGCGCAGGAGGTTCTGGGGCGGTCCGCGGAGTCGCTGCTGGTGTCGCCCCACGAGGTCGGGCACGGGTTCCGGCGCGAGTGGTCTGGGCGCGTGGCGCTGCGCCGGCGTGACGGGCGGACGGTGGACCTGCGTCTGAAGGTGTGCGCCCTGCCGGGCCAGGACGGGGCCGTGGACTGGCTGGTCTCGGTGATCGGGCCGGAAGCGGCCCGCGCGATGTCGGTCGCGGAGAACTGTCCCTTCCCCATGGCCGTCTGGGATTCGGAGCTGCGCATGGCGTGGCTGAACCGGGCACTCGCCGAGGCCTATGGAGGTTCCCCCGGGGATCGGCTCGGCCGCATGCTGGAGCATTCGCCGCTGTACGCGGACACCGACGCCGTGAGGGCGGCTCTGCAGGAGGTACTGGACAGCGGTGAGCCGGTGATCGGCCGCGAACTGGACCAGCTGGACCGCCGCTGGCGGCGCACCTACGCGCTCTCGGTGTTCCCGGTGGAGGACGCGCGCGACGGCAGACCGGGGGTGTGCTCGCTGAACGTGGATGTGACCAGCTCACGGCGAGCGCGGGAGAGGATCACGCTGCTGAGCAGGGCGGGCACCCGCATCGGCACCACCCTCGACATCATGCAGACCGCGCAGGACCTGACAGATGTCATGGTGCCGGTACTCGCCGACTACGCCACCGTCGACCTCCTGGACGCGGCCGATCTGAGCGAGCGGCCCCTGGCCCGGCTGGGCGTGGCGGGCGACGGCCGTATCCCGGCGTTCCACCGCTGTGGCCTGGCGTCGATCCACGAGGGTGTACCGGAGTCTGTCTGGTCGCGCGGCGATCCGGTGCTCGTCCCCCCGAACTCCCCCTTCCTGGACGTGCTGACCTCCGGACGTTCCTATCTGGAACCCGTCCTGGACGCCTCCCCCGGCTCATGGCTCGACCACGACCCGCGACGGCGTGAGCGGGTCGTCACCCTGGGGATGCACAGCCTGATGATCCTGCCGCTCCACGCCCGCGGCGAGATCCTGGGGGTCACGTTGCTCGTCCGTACGGAGAATCCGGTGCCGTTCGACGAGAACGACCGCCTGGTCGCCGAAGAACTGGTCAGCCGGGCGGCGCTGAGTCTGGACAACGCCCGCCGCTACGCCCGCGAGCACACCGCGGCCCTGGCGCTGCAGCGCGACCTGCTGCCCAGCCATCCGAGCGGTGGGAGCGCCGTCGACGTGGTGTGGCGCTACCTGCCGTCCGACCAGCGGGGCGGTGTCGGCGGCGACTGGTTCGACGTGATCCCGCTGTCGAGCGCCCGGGTCGCCCTCGTGGTCGGCGACGTCGTCGGCCACGGCATCAACGCCGCGGCGACCATGGGCCGGATCCGCACCGCGACGATGACGCTCGCCGCACTGGACCTGCCCCCCGCCGAGGTGCTGGCCAACCTCGACGACCTGCTCGCCCGGCTCGGGGCCGACAGCGTGGATTCGAAGGCCATGCCCCCCATGATCATGGGTGCCACCTGTCTGTACGTCGTCTACGACCCCATCGGCCGGCGGTGCACCGCCGCGCGGGCCGGGCACCCGCCCCCCGCCCTCGTCGACCCCTCGGGCGCCGTCACGCTGCTCGACGTCCCTCCGGGGGCACCGCTCGGGGTGGGCACCCGTACGTTCGAGACCGTGGAGTACGAGTTGAGCGAGGGAAGCACACTCGTCCTCTACACCGACGGTCTCGTCGAGACCCATGACCACGACATCGACTTCGGGCTGGACCGACTGTGCCGGGCCCTGGGCGAGCGCCCCGGGGCACCGCTCGAGGAGCTGTGTTCGGCGGCCGTCGCGACCATCCCGGCCGGGGAGCAGTCCGACGACGTCGCGGTGCTCCTGGCGCGGCCCCACTCGCTGGATCCGGACCAGGTCAGGGAATGGGAGACGGCCGCCGACGCCGCGGCCGTAGGCGGTCTGCGCGCCGCGGCCGTTCGCACCCTGATGGAGTGGGGGCTGGAGCGGCTCGTCCCCGCCGGTGAGCAGATCGTCGGCGAACTGCTCGCCAACGCCGTGCTCCACGCGGCCGGCCCGGTACGGCTGCGCCTGATCCGGGACCGGGTGCTGGTGTGCGAGGTCCTCGACCACAGCCTCAACGTCCTGCGGGCGGGCAGTGCCGGACCGACCGACGAGGGAGGCCGGGGGGTGACGATCGTCGCCGCGCTCGCCTCCCGTTTCGGTTCCCGCTGGACGCCGAACGGCAAGTGCGTCTGGGCCGAACTGCCGCTGCCCCCCTGATCCGAGGGCAGCGGCGACGGGGCGCGGCGGCCCCGGGCGCACGATCACGCAGGCCTCGGTGACGGGGCCGCACCCGATCGCCGCGACGGACTACCGCCCCTGCAGACGCACGGTGTTCAGGCGCATCATCTCGTCGTCCGTGAGCCGCAGCGCGCCGGCCGCGACGTTCTCCACGAGGTGGTCGGGGCTGCCCGTGCCCGGGATGGCCAGGACATGGGGGCCCTGCTGAAGCGTCCACGCCAGCCTGACCTGCGCCGGTGTGGCGCCGTGCGCCCGGGCGACGGTCCGGACCTCGTCGAGCTCCTCGCCGGCCGGCCCGCGCGCACCGCCCTGCCCGGCCACCGCGAAGAACGGGACGAACGCGATGCCCTGTTCACCGCACAGCCGCAGCAGTTCGTCCGCGTCCGGATCGGGGGTGTGGAGACCGTATTGGTTCTGTACGCACACCACCGGTGCGATGGCCTGCGCCTCGGCGAGTTGGCGGGGCTCGACACCCGAGATGCCGAGGTGCCGGATCAGACCCGCCTCGCGCAGTTCGGCGAGCGCGCCGAAGTGTTCGGCGATCGAGTCCCACCCCTCCATCCAGCGAAGGTTGACCACGTCCAGGTGGTCCCTGCCGAGTTGCCGCAGGTTCTCCTCGACGTGCCCGCGCAATCGGTCCGGGCGGGCCGGGGTGCCCCAGTCACCCGAGTAGTCGCGGTAGGGGCCGACCTTCGTGACGATGACCAGGTCGTCGGCGTAGGGCGCGAGGGCACTGTTGATCAGCTCGTTCGCCGAGCGCAGCGACGAGAAGTAGAAGGCGGCCGTGTCGATGTGGTTGACGCCGAGCTCGACCGCCCTGCGCAGTACGGCGATCGACTGCGCGCGGTCGCTCGGCGTGCCGAGGTGGAAGGCGGCACTGCCCGTCAGCCGCATCGCGCCGAAACCGATCCGGCTGACGGGCAGATCGCCGAGGGTCCAGGTGCCCGCGGCGTCCGCGGTGATCGTCCGTGAGGTCATGGGTGGATCATGCACACACTCCGCGGACCCGCGCATCCGGTTCGAGGGGCGCTCTACGGATAGGTGTACGTGTTCAGCGTGTTCACCGCCGAGGCCGGGTTGCCGAGGTCGTAGTGGTCGACGGCGAGGTAGTTGGGCTTCTTCCGGGCCGCCGGCCCGCAGAACCGCCGGGCGCGGTCGGCGAGTTTGGTGTTGTCGGTCTGCGCCGTGGACGCGATCGCGACGTCACGGAAGTGGTTCATGACGAACAGCGGACGGAAACCGGGTTCGGTGCGGGTCAGCGGGACGACCGTGTTCGCGTCGTACCAGCGGCTGTAGCAGGACCAGTCGGAGGAGCCGATGCCCGGGCCCATCGACCAGTAGTTCTCCACCGTCCAGTCCTTCTGGTACATCACGCCGAAGCTGTCGCGGGTGAGTCCCGCGGCCTCGTCCGAGGCACGACTGTGATCGGTGAGGATCAGCAGCCGGTCGTTCGCCGCGATCAGATCGGCCATCCTCGGCCAGCCGTTCTGCCGCACCCCGGTGCGATCGGGCCGGTAGAGGACGTCCGACAGCCCGTTCACCCTGGCCAGTTCGCTGCGCAGGACGCCGGGATCGACGTAGTCCTCCAGGAACACGGTGACGAACTGATCGGGGTGCGTCCCGAGGAAGTCCACGATGCGCTGGACGTCCACCCAGAGGGCGACCGGCCGGCTCACCAGGGTGCAGCTGTTGTGACAGAGGATCGCCCCGTCGGGGGTCTGATGGATGTCCAGCATGAATCCCCGGACACCGTCGTCGAGTTGCCGGCTGATGCCGCGGGTCTGATTGGGCACCAGGTTCACGAAGGGCGGCGCGAATCCGCCGTCGACTCCGTTGGCGTAGGCGTTGTGCGCGGTGAGGAACGTGACCTGGTCGAGGGTGCGCCGATCGGGGGACGGCATGGGGCCGGTGGGCGAGTCGACCGGGGTGAGGTACCAGGTGGCGAGGCCGCCCGAGGGGCCGACGGTCAACTGGGCCGGGTAGTTGGACCCGGAGGCTCTGGCTCCCACGGTGAGATGGCGCTCGGTCCCGGGTGCCTTCAGGGTGTACTGGTCATCGCCCTCGGGCGCGATGTCCCACGCCGCGTCGGCGCTCGTGCAGGAGACGGTGCGGGCCTGGTCGCCGGAGCGGCCGAGACAGCTGCCCTGGGTGTCGGCGCTTTCGAGGACGTACGAGGGCCCGCTGCCTCTCAGATTCCATTGCTGGTGGTCCTCGTTGCCCTTGGGGTTGTGCTGCTCCACGGCTCCGCCGTTGTCGGCCGCGTTGAGTCCCGTGGTGGCGCTCTGGACGTAATAGGTCCCTGCGGCGGGGACGGCTGCGGCCGCATGGGAGGGGGGAACGACGGCCGCGGCCACCAGTGCGGCGGTCGCGGCGAACAGGGCGTGCGGGGGTCGCATGACGTTGCCCTTCGCTCGGCGCTGGTCATGCGCATGACACCATGCCGAACGGTCGGGCGTCAGCAGCCGAGGTTGCCGATCGGTGAAACTCCGTCGAGCCGAGCACGGCCGCCCCCTGACGGGGGCGGGCAACAGAGCCTGGCGCACACGCCGTTGGGGGCGGCCGCGGTGGGGGGTTGCGCGGATTCACTCAACACCATTGGTCTGTACCAGTCAAGGGTGTGTACCGGCCATGGCTCGGGCCGGGCCGACGGCGGACGGGCCGCCCCTCCGGGGCTCGGTCACACCTGCGGTCCTCCCGCGAGGTCCCGCAGCCGCCGCTCCAGAAAGACCCGTTCCGCCGTGCCGTCCGCGTGCGCGAGAGCCCTCTCGTAGGCCTTCACCGCCTCGGCCCGGCGTCCGAGGCGCCGCAGCAGGTCGGCGCGGACCGCGTGGAAGACGTGGTACCCGTCCAGGTCCAGCGCGTCCACCAGGTCGAGGGCCGCCCCGGGACCTCGCACCTCGGCCACGGCGACGGCACGGTTCAGCGCGACGACCGGGCTCGGAGCGAGTGTCATCAGATGGTCGTACAGCCTGAGGATCTGACTCCAGTCCGTCGCCCGCGCGGTCGCAGCGTCGCTGTGCACGGCGTTGATGGCGGCCTGGATCTGATACGGACCCGGCCGGCCCCGGCGCAGACACCGGCGTACGAGTTCCTGCCCCTCACCGATCAGATCGCGGTCCCAGCGGGTGCGGTCCTGCTCGGGCAGCGGCACCGGTTCGCCGCCCTCGCCCGCGCGGGCCGGGCGGCGCGACTCGACGAGCAGCATCAGCGCGAGCAGGCCGGTGACCTCCGGCTCGTCGGGCATCAACTCGGCCAGCAGCCGCCCGAGACGTACGGCTTCGGTGCACAGATCGGCGGAGCCCGTGTACCCCTCGTTGAAGATCAGGTACACCACGGCCAGCACGCCACCGAGCCGGTCGGGCAGGTCGGCGTCGCGGGGCACGCGGTAGGGGATCCCCGCGTCGCGGATCTTCGCCTTCGCGCGGACCAGCCGCTGGGCCAGTGTCGGTTCCGGCACCAGGAAGGCGCGGGCGATCCGCGCCGTGGAGAGCCCGCCGAGCAGGCGGAGCGTCAGCGCGACCCGCGCCTGGAGGGACAGCGCCGGGTGGCAGCAGGTGAAGATCAGACGGAGCCTGTCGTCGCGCACGGGCCCCTCCTCGGCCGGTGTGTCGGGCGCGAACAGCCGCGCGGCCTCGGCGTGGCGGGCGTCCCGGGAGGACTCCCGGCGCAAACGGTCGATCGCGCGGTTGCGCGCCGTGGTGATGATCCAGCCGGCGGGGCTCGGCGGAACACCGGTCCGCGGCCAGTCCCGAAGGGCCGTGGCGAAGGCGTCCTGGACCGCTTCCTCGGCGAGGTCGATGTCGCCGAGGAACCGAACGAGGACGGAGACCGCACGACCGTACTCGGCACGGAAGACGGTCTCGACGTCGACGGCCCCGGTCATCAGTCCTCGGCCGGATGCAGGAACGGACGCACCTCGATGGGCAGGGTGGTGGCCCGGGTCGCCTTCCGGCCCCATTCCAGAGCCGCGTCCAGATCGGGTGCCTTGATCAGGCACAGTCCGCCGAGGTACTCCTTGCCCTCGGCGTAGGGCCCGTCGGTGATCAGCACGTCCTCGTCCTCGGGCCGCAGCACGGTGGCCGTCTCCGGACCGTGCAGTCCTCCGGCGAAGACCCAGGCGCCCGCCGCGCGCAGTTCGTCGTGGAAGGTCTCGACATTGCGCATGATCTCGGCCAGGGCCTCGGCCGAGGGCGGGGTGCCCTCACTCGGCTGGATCACACTCAGCAGGTAGTACTTCATGACGTCCTCCTCGGTGCCGTCGGGGTGCTCTCACCTCCTACACGAACGGCGGGGCTCCGGATCGACACCTCTCCCGGCGACACCGGGAGAATCTTCCTCATGAGCACCCCGGCACATCCTCTCGTCGCCCGCGCCCGCCGGCTCGCGCAGGACCTGCTCGCACCCGAGGCCGAGCGTGTCGACCAGGAGTGGGTGCCCGCAAGCCATCTCGAGGCGATCAGGCGGTCGGGGCTGCTCGGGCTGAACGCGCCCGTCGAGTACGGCGGTTCGGCCGCGCCCGCCTCGGTGGCGCGCGAGGTCGCGGAGATCCTGGCGGGCGCCTGCTGCTCGACGTGGTTCGTCCAGACGCAGCACCACACGCCCGTGCAGACGCTGGCGAACAGCGATCTGCCGGTGCGGGAGCGCCTGCTGGGCCCGCTGGCCAGCGGCGAACTGCTCTCCGGTGTGGCGTACGCGCACCTGCGGTCGTATCCGCGAATCCCGGTACGGGTGACCCGGGAGCGGGGCGGCCACCGGTTCGCGGGCACGGTGCCCTGGTACTCGGGCTGGGGTCTGAACGACGTCATGCTGCTCGCGGGGGTCTGCTATGGCGGAGAGGTGGTCTTCGCGTTCGTCGAGGCCCGCGAGCAACCGGGACTGCGCGCGTCGCAACCACTGCGGCTCGCCGCGCTCACGGCCGCACGCACGGTGTCGATGGAACTCGACGGGCTGTGGGTGCCCGAGGAGGCGGTGGCCCTCCGGGCACCCCATGACCGGTGGGCGGCGACCGACCGCCGCAAGACCCTGCACGCCTCACCGGCGGTGTTCGGCGTCGCGGAAGCTGCGCTCGGCCTGCTTGACGAGGACACCGCCGGGCCCCTGCGGGCCCGGCTCGCCGAGGTGCGCAGGGCCGCCTATGCGCTGGCAGACGGTCCGGTTCCGCAGGAGGAGCCGGCGGATCGGCCGACCCTCAGGACACAGGCGTACGAGGTGATGCGCGCGGCCACGACCGCGGCGGTGGTCGCCGGCGGAGGCCGGGCGATGCTGCTCACCGGCAAGGCCCAGCGGCTGGCGCGGGAGGGGATGTTCCTTCTGGTGCACGGCCAGACCGAGGAGTCGCGCCGGGCGCATCTGAACAGCCTGGCGGCGTCCGTGGCCCCGGCACACGGCCCGTCCACCGGGAGGGCTGCCACCTCGGCGTGACGGGGAACCCGCAATCTCCCGCATTCGCGGCGCATTCCGGGCGTCGTACCGTGAGGACGACCCGGCCGGCCGACACGGGGGCCCTACGACCTGCGCCACGCGACGTGCGGGGCCTGAACGCGGCACCACTCGCCGTCGTCGCACGCGACGGTGCCACGGCCCGCCCGGAGCCCTCCGCTCAGTCCTCGTCGCGTCCCGGGACGACCACGAGGAAGGCGTCCGACATGATGTCCATGATGACCTTCGCCGGCTCTCCTTCGGCACGTCGTCGCGCCGCGTACTCCTCCGCCGGCCATGATCCGCGCGGGGCTCCCGCGGGAAAGCGCTCCAGTACCTTCGCCCCCATAGCGGCAGACACCTCCCACCTCGATCGTCGACTCGAAACGACGAGTCCGTGTCCTTCCGCCTGCCCCCGGTCGACGCGAACATGTCGCACCCGGGTGGATCGGCCCGCTGCCGCATCCGGATCGGCCCCCCGAGGGGAAGTGATCGTTGCAGGACAACCGACACGGAGGACCGGGAGCCGATGAACGACAACGGGACGGGCCCGGGTCTGCGCTGCCTGGTGACCGGTGCCACGGGATACATCGGCGGCAGGCTCGTACCGGAACTGCTCGCCGCGGGCCATCGGGTGCGCTGCCTCGCGCGCTCTCCCGACAGGCTGCGCGACCAGCCCTGGGCGGGTGACGTCGACGTGGCCGCCGCCGACGTCACCCGGGCCGACTCGGTCGCCGAGGCCATGCGCGACATCGACGTGGCCTACTACCTGGTGCACGCCCTCGGTTCGGGCGGCGACTTCGAGAAGACCGATCGCAGGGCGGCCCGGATCTTCGGAGAGCGGGCCCGGGCCGCGGGTGTGCGGCGCATCGTCTATCTCGGCGGTCTCACCCCCGTGGGGGTGCCCGAACGCGAGCTGTCCCCACATCTGCGCTCCCGGTCCGAGGTCGGTCGCATCCTGCTGGACTCGGGCGTCCCCACCACCGTGCTGCGGGCCGCCGTCATCATCGGCTCCGGTTCGGCCTCGTTCGAGATGCTGCGCTACCTGACGGAGCGGCTGCCCGTGATGGTCACCCCGAGGTGGGTGCGCACCCGGATCCAGCCCATCGCCGTACGGGACGTCCTGCGCCTGCTCGTCGGCAGCGCACGGATGCCGGACGACGTCAACCGTGCCTTCGACATCGGCGGACCCGACGTGCTGACGTACCGGGACATGATGATCGGCTACGCGGAGGTCGCGGGCCTTCCCCACCGGGTCGTCCTCCCCGTCCCGGTGCTCACCCCCCGGCTGTCCAGTCTCTGGGTCGGTCTGGTCACCCCCGTGCCCACCTCGATCGCCCGCCCGCTCACCGAGTCGCTGCGCCACGAGGTGGTCTGCCACGAGAACGACATCGCGCGGTACGTCCCCGCCCCGACGGGACACCCGATCGGATTCGACGAGGCGGTGCGACTCGCGCTGCAACGGGTGCGCGACGCCAAGGTCACGACCCGCTGGTCGTCCGCCTCGCTGCCCGGCGCCCCCAGCGATCCGCTGCCCACGGACCCCGACTGGGCGGGCGGCAGCCTCTACACGGACCGGCGCGAGCTGACGGTCGACGCCTCGCCCGAGGCACTGTGGCGCGTGATCGAGGGCATCGGCGGGGACAACGGCTGGTACTCCTTCCCGCTCGCCTGGGCGGTACGGGGCTGGCTCGACCGGCTGGTCGGCGGGGTGGGTCTGCGCCGCGGCCGCCGTGACGCACAAAGGTTGCGGGTGGGCGACTCGCTGGACTTCTGGCGGGTCGAGGAGATCGAACCGGGCCATCTCCTGCGGCTGCGGGCGGAGATGCGGCTCCCGGGCCTCGCCTGGCTGGAGATGTACGCCGAGCGGGACGACGACGGCCGGACCCGGTACCGCCAGCGCGCCCTGTTCCATCCGCACGGTCTGCTCGGTCAGGCCTACTGGTGGAGCGTCTCCCCCTTCCACGCCGTCGTGTTCGGCGGCATGGCCCGCAACATCGCCCGCGCCGCCGCCCGCACCCCGCTGGTCCGGGCGGACGAGCGCACCCCCGACCGCTGACCCGTGTCCACGGGGCCGCCCCCCCCCGGAAGCACGAACCGCCCCTCGCGTCCCCGGAGTTCGCGTCATGAACGTCTCGGTCGTCCTGTTCACCTCCGATCTGCGGCTGCACGACCAGCCGCCCCTGCGGGCCGCCCTCGACGGCTCCCGTGAGGTGGTGCCGCTGTTCGTGGTCGACCGGGCCGTGGCCGCCGCCGGTTTCACCGCCCCGAACCGGCTGGCGTTCCTCGCCGACTGCCTCCGGGATCTCGACACGGGTCTGCGGGAGCGGGGCGGCCGTCTTGTCGTCCGCTCGGGAGACGTCGTCGAGGAGGTGTGCCGGGTGGCGTGCGAGGCGGACGCCGACGAGGTGCACATGGCGGCCGACGTCAGTGCCTACGCCCGACTGCGCGAGGCGCGGCTGCGGCGGGCCCTCGAGGGCGAGGGGCGCCGGCTGCATGTGCACGACACCGTGACCACCGCCGTGCCGCCGGGCGCGCTGACACCGGCGTCCTCGGACCACTACGCCGTCTTCACCCCCTACTTCCGGCAGTGGTCGCGGCAGCCGCTGCGCGACGCCCTCGGCGCGCCGCGTACCGTACGGGTGCCGGACCCGATCGGGTCCGAGGACCTCCCCTCACGCCGCGGGCTGCCGGGTCTCTCGCAGGGGCTGACCCCCGGCGGTGAGGCGGCGGGCAGGAGGCGGCTCACGGCCTGGCTGCGCGACGGTGTCACCGCCTACGAGGACCGCCACGACGATCTGGCGGGCGACGCCACCTCGCGCCTCTCGCCGCATCTGCACTTCGGCACGCTCTCGCCCGTCGAACTCGTCCATCGGGCCCGGCGCAAGGGCGGCGGCGGCGCGGACGCCTTCGTGCGGCAGCTCGCCTGGCGCGACTTCCACCGTCAGGTCCTGGCGGCGCGGCCCGATGCGGCGGACAGCGACTACCGCACGAAGCGGGACCGCTGGCGGTCCGGGCGAGCCGCACAGGAGGACATCGAGGCATGGCGGGAGGGCCGGACCGGCTACCCGGTCGTCGACGCGGCGATGCGGCAGCTGATGCACGAGGGCTGGATGCACAACCGCGGCCGGCTGCTGACCGCGAGCCTCCTCACCAAGACCCTGTACATCGACTGGCGCGTGGGGGCCCGCCACTTCCTCGAGCTGCTGGTCGACGGCGACCTCGCCAACAACCAGCTGAACTGGCAGTGGGTGGCCGGCACCGGCACGGACACGCGACCCAACCGCGTGCTCAATCCCGTCGCCCAGGCCAGGCGTCACGACCCGGACGGCGCCTACGTACGTCGCTGGGTGCCCGAACTCGCCGGGATCGAGGGACCGGCGGTGCATGAGCCGTGGAAGCTGTCCGCCTCGGAGCGTGCCGCCTGCGCGAGCTACCCGGACCCGGTCGTCGACCTCTCGGAAGGCCTTGCCCGGTTCAGACGGGCCCGGGGCCGCGAATGAGCGGGCCGTGCCCCGGACCGCTCGCAGTCACCGCCCGGGCGGTGCCGCGGCGAGATCCCCGTATCCGGCGGTGAGCGCGGCCAGGGCTTCGCGCAGCCCGGGCGGCCGCACCATGCCCGGCATCGCGCGTCCCGCCCATCCGGGACCGCCGAGCACGACCGTTGGCTGCCGGCGTGCGCCCTTCACTCCCCACTCCGCGGCGGCCACGTGCCGGGCCAGCGGCAGGCTCGCCGTGGAGCGTGCCTGGGCCCACAGGACCACGGCCGCGGGCCCCAGTCGCCGCACCGCCGCGGTCAGGGCCTCCGCCGGCACTGCCGCGCCGAACATCCGTACGGGTACGCCCTGTTCGCCCAGCGCGGCGTTGAGTGCCTCCAGCGGCAGCGTGTGCTCCTCCCCCGGCACACAGGCGAGGACGACCGGTCCGGCGCCGTCGTGCGCCACGGGTGCGGGCGTACAGCGCCTGAGCGTGGTGGAGACGTGCCAGGACAGCAGATGCTCGACCTCGACATAGCGGTCGCCCGACGACGCCCATCTCAGTCCGACGGTGTGCAGGGCCGGCACCATGACCTCCTGCCAGGCGACGGCGAGGCCGTGGCGATCGACGGCGCAGGTCAGCCGCTCGTCCACGGCCGCGGCGTCCAGCCGCACGGCGGCGCGCGACAGACCGCGGCACTCCTGGCGCGTGTCGCCGGACACGGGCTCACGCTCGGGCGCGGGGGTGCGCGGCACGCTCCCGGTCCGCTGCGACGCACCGGGCACAGGGGCGCCGCCCACCGGTTGCAGCACGGTCCGGGCCGCCTCGGCGGGCGGAACGCCTGCGGAGGTGAGCCGGCACATGGTCTCCAGCATCGCCACATCGCGCGGCGTCCAGCGCCGATGGCGCCCGTCGGGCCGCACCGCGGGCCCGAGCCCGTATCTGCGGTCCCACGAGCGCAGCGTCGTGGGCGACACGCCGAGGTGACGGGCGACCGCGCCCGTCGTCAGCGCCGCCTTTGCCGACTCGGGAAGCCCGGGTCCCTCGTCGCCGCTCCGGACACCGGAGGACTCGTCCATGCGCCGACTATACGACGCAGAATCGATGCACGTTGTGACCGTCGACGGCGACCGCGGACGATGAACAGCACACCGGGGCGTGTCGGCACGCCCCGGTGACCGGCCCACCGGACCGTCCGCCGCGGTCCGGCCGCCCCGTCGGGGAGCAGGGCGGACGCCGCCCCGTGTGAGGAGCCGCCGTCATGCCCGTACTGCGACACCCCGGCCCCGGTCTTCCCGCGCCGCTCGCCGACGACGAACTGGCCCGGGGGCTGAGGGAGGGCGACGAGGCCTGTCTGACCGAGGCCTATCGACGCTGGTCGCCGATGGTCCACGCGCTGGCGTGGCGTTGTCTGGGCGACGCGAGGGAGGCCGAGGACGTCACCCAGCAGGTCTTCCTCGGTGTGTGGCGCGGCCGGGGCGGCTACCGGCCCGATCGCGGTGCGCTCCCCGGATGGATCACGGGCATCGCGCGGCGCAAGATCGCCGACGCCCTGTCCGCCCGGACACGCCGCGGCGAGCTGGTCCTGTCGGCCGCCTCGCGCCTCGGCCCGGCCGACTCCCCGGGTGCGCAGCCCGAGACCCTTCTCGACCGGGTGGTGGTCCGCCGCGAGCTGGACCGGCTCCCCGCCGCGCAACGGCAGGTGCTGTGCCTGGCGTACTACGAGGATCTGACCCAGGCCCAGATCGCCGTGCTCACCGGCTGGCCCCTGGGCACGGTCAAGAGCCACGCCCGCAGGGGACTGCGCCGGCTGCGCAGCTGTCTGCAGCAGGAGATCGCACCCTGAACGGGGCGCCCCGACACCCACCCCGTACGGGTCGTTCGCTGCGGAACCGATGCATTCCCGTGGGCGCTCACGCAACGGCCCGGGACGGTGGCACGGGATCACCGTGCGGCGACCGGGTGATCAGGTGGCCTTTCGGCGGCGACTGAGGGAAGGCGGAGAGGGACGGGTTCGCCGCCCGGTACCGCGGTCACCGAGGGCGGCGGCACGCGCGGCCGCGCACCCGTGCGGCTCAAACGGAAGGGCAGCCGTGGAGGGACAGGCCTCACTACCTCACAGGAGACGGCCATGGCTTCGGCGTGTCGGCGCACTGACCGGCCCCGGCGTGCCTCCCGGCGTCACCCGTGCGCTCGCCCGGGCCCGTCGGGCCGGCCCGATGCTGTGGACGGCGTTGCGCCGGACCCCGGTGGCCATGTGGCGGGACGATGCCTCGGACTGGGCGGCGGCCCTGACGTACTACGCCATTCTCGCCCTGCTGCCCATGCTCCTGATGACGGTCTCCCTGATCGGCACGATCAGTCCGCATCTGACGGACGCTCTGATCGACCGTGTGACGGCGTGGGCCCCGGCCGAGTCCGGCTCGGCCCTGCACAGCACGCTGCGCCGGCTGGCCGGAGAGCGGTCCGCCGCGCTCACGGTGGCCGTCGGAGGCGGGGCGAGCGCGCTGTGGTCGGCCTCCAGCTACCTGGCGGTGTTCCGGCGGGCGCTGCACGACCAGCACCGTGTCGCCGACACGCGGCCCGCCCTGCGTACGGCGCCCCGCATCCTGCTCACGGCCGTGATCCTGCTGGTCCTGTTGTTCTGCAGTGCGCTGCTGCTCGTCCTCGGCGGCCCCCTGGCGCGCGCACTGGGCGAGTGGGCCGGGCTCGGCGAGGCGGGGGCCGCCGCGTGGACCCTGCTGCGCTGGCCGGCCCTGGTGGCGCTGGTCGCGTTCCTGGTGCTGGTGCTGTTCCGCACCGGGCCTTCCCAGGCCCGTACGCTGCGCCACGCCCTGCCGGGCGGGGTGCTCGCCGGGGCGCTCTGGCTCGCCGCCTCCGCCTGCTTCACGGCGTACGCCGCGGGACTCGGCACCTACAGCAGGCTGTACGGATCCCTGGCGGGGGTGGTCGTCTTCCTGGTGTGGCTGTGGATGTCTCATCTCGCGCTGCTGGCAGGCGCGCAGTTCACGGCCGAGCTGGCCCGGGCCGAAGCGGCTCCGTCACCGGCCCCGCACCCCCTACACATAAAAGAAAAATAAGAGCAAAATACCCTTATACGGCACTTATGCCGCATCGGACGCGATCGGACCTGCAGAGTCGAAGGAGGCCGGTCATGGCTCACGTCTCACACACCAGAGGCGACATCACCACCCACCCCGATGTCCATGAGATGCGGGACCGCTACACCCGCATGCTCGGCACCCGTGACGTGGCGCTCGTGGACGGACCAGTGTTCCTGCTCGGTCTGTACTGCGCGGCGTCCCCGTGGATACTCCACTACACGACGAGCCAGCCCGCCGTCGCGACGCACAACCTCATCATGGGGATCGCGCTCGGGCTGCTGGCCCTCGGATTCACCATCATGCCGGAGAGGATGTACGGCCTGGGCTGGGCCATGTGCGCCATGGGCGCATGGATGATCATTTCGCCGTGGATCGTCGGCGTCGCCCCCGACACGGGGGTCGTGGTCAACAGCATCGTCATCGGCGCACTCGCCGTGGCACTGGGCGTGATGTGCGCGGGAGCGGCCGTGAGGAGCACTCCGCACGCATAGCGGCACCGGCGCCCGGCCACCGCGGCGGAAGGGCGGCCCGGCCGGCCCGCGGTCGCGGACCGGCCACGGCGTGCGCGCCTTCCGCCGCCCGGCACCGGATCAGTCGTTCGGCACCAGCCACGGCTCCTGCGGCAGCGGACTGCCCGTCTCGATCAGCGACTTGAGGTTCGACAGCACGGCCGCCCAGCCCCCGGCGACGTCCGCGCGCTCGCGCTCGTCCGCCAGATCCTCGTGGGTGACGGTGAGCCTGACGATGTCCGCGTGGGGCTGGATGTCGAAGGTGACCTTGGAGTACGCCTCCGGGCGCCCCTCGTTCTCCGGAGAGGTCCAGGTCGTCACGAGGCGGCCGGGCCGATCGCTTTCGACCACCTCGCCGACCACGTCGGCGATGCCCGAGCCGTCGGTGCGGACATGCTCCCAGCGGGAACCGGGCTTCCAGTCGGAGACATTGCTGTGGCCCCAGTAAGCGGCGGTCAGCTCGGCGTCGGTGAGCGCGTCCCACACGGCTTCGGGGGTGCTCCTGATGTAGATGACGTACACGAACGTGGGCTTGTCGCTCATGGCTTCCTCGGCTTGTCGTTTGACGGCGCTCAGCGCGCGCAGGCGCGGGCGCTCGAACTTGTCGATCCACCGCTCCTGGATCTCGTGGAGCGGTACCGGATTGAGGTAGTGCAGCTTCTCCCGCCCCCGCCGCACGCTCGCGACCAGATTGGCGGCCTCCAGGACGGCGAGATGCTGGGTGACGGACTGACGCGTCATGTCGATGTGCTCGCACAGCTCACCGAGCGTCTGTCCGCCACGCTCGTGCAGCCGGTCCAGCAGCCGGCGGCGGGTCGCGTCGGCCAGCGCCTTGAAGACCTGGTCCATTGCGGAATCGCTCTCTGATGACACACTCAACGTTATGCAGGCAATTACTTGCATGTCAAGGACGGGCAGGTCCCGCACACTGGCGCGGTGAGCCGGACCGTGAGCGCATGGGTGACAGCGGGCGAGGACGTCCTCGGGGCCGTGGGGCCGTTCCCGGTGGACGTTCCGTGGTGGCAGGAGGTCGAGCCGGTCGTCGCACGGCTCGAGGAGCTGCTCGGGGTGCCCGTGCTGGTCCTGCGCCTGCTGACGGTGGACGGCGGCGAGGGCGGGCGGGACGGCCACGCGACCTACCACGTCGAGGCGTTGGAGCGCCCCGCACCCGGGCCGCTGGAGCGGCGCCCCCTCGACGACGGCCGGTTCGGGACGGACTCCGCACTGCGCGCGCCGTGGGCCCGTGCCGCAGGCCTGCGG
>Ga0102590_1001400_pt1 | contig 37027 bp, 35 predicted proteins | sample AraplaMF_Col_mMF_FD_76859 | JGI IMG/M metagenome (GOLD analysis project Ga0102590, IMG submission 76859) | Arabidopsis root microbial communities from the University of North Carolina, USA - plate scrape MF_Col_mMF | ecosystem: Host-associated > Plants > Roots > Endosphere | place: USA... | reverse complement strand
TCCTCGCGCGAGATCGCGGGCGTGCTGAACCTGCGCGGCCGCATCGTCACCGTGGTCGACATGCGCGCCCGGCTCGGCCTGCCCAAGCCGGAGGACGGCAAGACCCCGATGGCGGTCGGCGTCGATCTCCGCGGTGAATCCTATGGCCTGCTGATCGACCAGATCGGCGAGGTGCTGCGGCTCGCCGAAGACGGCAAGGAGGACAACCCCGTCAACCTGGACCCCGGCATGGCGAAGTTCGCCGGCGGTGTCCACCGCCTCGACGGACAGCTCATGGTCGTCCTCGACGTCGACCGCGTCCTCGAGCTCAAGACCGAAGTGCAATTGGCTGCCTGAACTTTCACAGAAGAAATTTAAGCGGGAGATTCAAGATGAAGACGTGTTTGGTGGTCGACGATTCCAGCATCGTGCGCAAAGTCGCGCGTCGTATCGTCGAGGCGCTCGGCTTTCAGGTCATCGAAGCGGAAGACGGCGTCGAGGCGCTGGTCCACTGCAAGAAGGCGATGCCGGAAGCCATCCTGCTCGACTGGAACATGCCGGTCATGGACGGCTTCCAGTTCCTCGGCACGCTGCGCCGCATGCCCGGCGGCGAGGAACCCATGGTCGTATTCTGCACCACCGAGACCGGTATCGACCATATCACGCGTGCGATGGGCGGCGGTGCCAACGAATACATCATGAAGCCGTTCGACAAGGACATCGTGATGGCGAAGTTCCAGGAAGTGGGGCTGATTGCGCTCGGCGAAGAAACTGCTGCCTGAAGCTCATTCGCTAACGCCAAGAGGTCTTCCGTGAACCCGACCGAGTACGAGTACCTGCGTAAGTTTCTGAAGGACAGTTCCGGTCTCGACCTGTCTGCCGACAAGCAGTATCTGATCGAAAGCCGCTTGCTGCCGCTCGCGCGGAAGGCCGGACTCTCCGGCATCGGCGAACTCGTGCAAAAGCTTCAGGCCGGCTCGAGCGCGCTGGTCGGCAGCGTGGTCGAAGCCATGACCACGAACGAGACCTTCTTCTTCCGCGACAAGGTCCCGTTCGATCATTTCCGCGACACCATCATGCCCGAGGTGATCAAGGCGCGCGCCGGCAAACGCAGCGTGCGCATCTGGTGTGCCGCCGGCTCGACCGGGCAGGAGCCCTATTCGCTGGCGATGTGCCTGAAGGAGATGGGGGCGGCCCTCACCGGCTGGCGCATCGAAATCATCGCGACCGACCTGTCGCAGGAGGTGCTGGAGAAGGCCAAGTCCGGCATCTACAGCCAGTTCGAAGTGCAGCGCGGGCTGCCGATCCAGATGCTGATGAAATATTTCAAGCAGAATGGCGAGACCTGGCAGATCAATCCCGAACTGCGGGCGATGATTCAGCACCGGCAGCTCAACCTGCTGCACGATTTCGCCCAGCTCGGCACGTTCGACGTCATCTTCTGCCGCAACGTGCTGATCTATTTCGACCAGGACACCAAGATCAACATCTTCAACCGCCTGGCACGCCAGATCGAGCCCGACGGCTTCCTGGTGCTCGGTGCGGCGGAGACTGTGGTCGGCCTGACCGACACGTTCCGCCCGCTCCCCGAAAAGCGCGGCCTCTACAAGCCGAACGACCCGCGTGCGGCCGCGGCCAGGCCGGCTGTCGCCGGTGCCGGGCCGCCGCGCGTCGCGGTGATGGCAGGACGATAAGCATGGCCGAGGATGGCAAGGGTGCGGAGCGCGTCACGTTCAGTCGTGGCTATGATGTCTGCATCATGGCCATCGACGGCACGTGGCGGCGCGACTGCAAGCTCAACGCGATCTCCGACACGGACGCGATCCTCACGGTAGAAGGCTCGATCCAGGGATTGAACCTGAAGGAGTTCTTCCTGCTGCTGTCCTCGACGGGGCTCGCCTATCGCCGCTGCGAACTGGTGCGCGTCAACGGCGCCGAAATGGACATCCAGTTCCTGCGCGGCAAGAACCGGAAGAAGCGCGGTGCCTCCGGCGGCCGTGACGAAGCAGCGTGATCCTGACGCAGCCCGCGTCGCCGAAACGTTGGTTCACAATTGCTGAAATTTCCGGGTGAATTCGCCGCATCAGCTTTACGTCGCCTAAGCGCGATCCGTGTATCCATGAATGGTCTCAATCCCAGGATACGGAAATGCCCAGAAGTTCCCTCTCCCCCATCCCGTCAAACCTGCCCGACGTTGCCGAGAGGCGCGCGCTTCAGCTCCTTGTCGTCGACGACGACGCCACGCAGCGCAGCCTGATCACCGTCGCCGCCAAGCAGGCCGGCCACGAGGTCACGGTAGCGCCGTCCGTCGCGGAGGCGATCGAAAAGCTCCGCGCCTCGCGCTTCGACTGCGTGACGCTCGATCTCGTGCTGGAGGATGGCGACGGCATCGAGGTGCTTGGCGAGATGGCGAAGGTGAAGTTCGCCGGCGCGGTGATCGTCATCAGCGGCATGGATGGCAAGCGCCGCAGTGCCGCCCGCAGCTTCGCCCGCTCCGTCGGCATCGAGCTCCAGAGCCTGCCGAAGCCGCTGGATCTCGCGGCCCTGCGCATCAGCCTCGCCAATCTCGGCAAGACGGCGATGGGCCTTCCGGCGATACACACCTGGGGCGGCGTCGCCACCGACGCGATCGTGGGGCGGCACCGGGCCTGATGCGCGCAGATGCCATGCAGTCAGCTGCGGCAGATCAGCCGCACTGATTGCGGCTCAATCCGAGTTGCTGAATTCCGACAGTTGCTGCAGGGCGCCGCCAAGGCCCGCCCGGCAGACGTTGAGGGTGGCGCTCGCTGCGGCATAACGGGGCGTCACGTCGTCGAGCACGACCACATCGACGGAACCTGCACTGCCTGAATCGTCCCGTTCCATGGCTGCGTCGATCAGGCGCATGCTGATGTCGATGCGCGCGATCAGAGAGCGAAGGTCCGCTGCGATCAACTGACGGCTGTCAGTTTCAGGCGCCGCGATGAACGAGTGTGTGCCAGCGAAATTTAGCATGGATATTCTCCGTGTCCCGCAATTAGGCCTCCCGCCGCTACTTGTGCGTTAAGTCCATGTCCCGTACAAATACGGGTGGGCCGAATCTGCGCCGAACGCCATAACGAGAGGCGCGGACGCGACTCCTTAATGTCGGATGGACATGGCACATGGTCGAACAAACCTCCCGTGGTGAGATCTTCGTGGTCGATGACGACCCTGCCGTTCGCGACACCTTGTCGATGGTGTTGAAGGCGGCGGGCTATGAAGTGATTTGTTTTGCGGACGGCGCGGCACTGCTCTCCGTCGCGCGAAGCCGCACACCGGCTGCGATCCTGCTTGACGTGAACATTCCTGGAAAGTCGGGTCTCGACATTCTCAAGGAGCTGCACGGCGAGGACTATCCGGCGCCGATCTTCATGATCTCCGGACAGGGCGACATCGCGATGGCGGTGGGTGCGATCAAGAGCGGCGCGCTCGATTTCATCGAGAAGCCGTTCCGCGGCAGCGAGATCGTCGGCCGGCTCGACGAGGCGATCGGAGCCTATGCACGCAGGCAGGCAGAGAGCGCGTCGCCGAAATTCAACTCGCTGCATTTCCCCGGACGCGAGCCATTGACGCGGCGTGAACGGGAGGTGCTCGAACAGTTCGCTTCCGGTGCCTCCAACAAGGAGGCCGGCCGCACGCTCGGCATCAGCCCGCGCACCATCGAGGACCATCGCGCCAACATCATGAAGAAGCTCGGCGCGCGCAATGCCGCCGACCTGATCCGCATCGTGATGACCGCGGCCCAGCGCGCGTCGTAAGCGGCTGCTCTCCTCTCGTGCCCCGGACGCAGCGCATCCTGCAATGATGCGCTGAGTCCGGGACACGAGATCGAGACGTTAGCCGCTCAGCGCCTTGCGGATGATCCGCGCCAGATCCGATTTGCGATACGGCTTCGCGAGCAGCAGCACGCCCAAATCGAGCCGGCCGTGATGGATGATCGCGTTCTCGGTATAGCCGGACGTGAAGACCACCTTGAGATCGGGGCGCGTCTTCAGGACTTCGTCGGCCAGCTGCCGTCCGTTCATCTTGCCGGGCATGATGACGTCGGTGAACAGGAGGTCGAACGGCTCTCCGCTCGCGACGATCGCGAGCGCTTCTGCGGCATTCGCGGCCTGCAAGGTGACGTAGCCGAGCGAATGCAGCTGCGCCAGCACGTACTCGCGGACCAGCCGGTCGTCCTCGACCACGAGGATGGTCTCGTGTCCACCCTCGACCGTCGCCTGGGTCGCGCCTTCGCCCACCGCCGTAGGCGTCTTGCCTGGCGGCAGGTACATCTTGATCGTGGTGCCGTGGCCCTCCTCGCTGTAGATCTTGATGTGGCCCGCGGACTGCTTGATGAAGCCGTAGACCATCGAGAGTCCGAGCCCGGTGCCCTTGCCTGGCCCCTTCGAGGTGAAGAAGGGATCGAACACCCTGGCCAGGATGTTGGCGGGAATGCCGGTGCCGGTGTCGCTCACGGCGATCATGACATAGTGGCCGGGCCGGACGTCGTTGACGCTGGCATAGGCCTCGTCGAGATAAGCGGCGCCGGTCTCCACGATCAGCTTGCCGCCTCCGGGCATGGCGTCGCGGGCATTGAGCGCAAGATTGAGCAGCGCTGTGGTAAGCTGGTTGGGGTCGACGATCGCGACGACGCTTTCGCCCTCGAACACCGATTCGATGTGGATCTGCTCGCCCAGAGTCGGCCGCAGCAGCTTCGCGGTGTCGATGATCAGCGAATTGATGTCGATCTCGCGCGGTTGGAGCGGTTGCTTGCGCGCGAAGGCGAGCAGGTGCTGGGTCAGCTCTGCGCCGCGCCCGGCGGCCTCGTCGATCATCTTCGTGATCGCCGCAAGCTCCGGCTCCTTCGCCACCGCGTCGCTCAGGATCTCGATCGTCCCGGTGATGACGGTCAGGATGTTGTTGAAGTCATGCGCCACGCCGCCGGTGAGCTGGCCGACCGCCTCCATCTTCTCGGCTTGGCGGATGCGCTCCTCGGACGCGATCTTGTCGGTCAGGTCGCGGTAAAACACGTTGAACAGGACGCCTTCGCGGCGCCGCAGTGCGGTGACGCTCAGCTCGGCCTTGAAGTCCTTGCCGTCGCGGCGGCGGCACATGAGCTCGCGGCGGCGATTGAGGGTCTGGCCCTCCGCGGACTCGAGGAACCGCGCGAGGCTGGTCGTGACCCTTTCACGCTCAGCCTCGGCGACGATGAGATCAATCGCGTTTCTGCCCAGCACCTCGTCGCGGCGCCAGCCGAACAGCTCTTCGGCCCGCGAGCTCCAGTTCAGGATGGTGCTGCGGTCGTCGGTCTGGACGAAGGCGTCGAGTGCGGTCTCGACGATGTTGCGGGCGAGATGCTCGCTCTCACGCAAAGACTCCTCCGCGAGCCTCGCTTCGGTCATGTCGCGCCCGACGAAAAAGAAGCGCCGGGCCTGATCCGACCAGTTGCCGAGCCATGACAGCCAGACTTCGTGTCCGTCCTTGTGGAAGCAGCGGGTGTCCGCGAGCTTGGGCGAGGCGCCGCGCCGGAGCTCGCGCATTTCCTCGCGGGACTGCTCGAGATGGGCAGGATGGATGAAATCGGCGCCGCTGCGGCCGATCATCTCGCCTGGCCGGTAACCGAGAATGGTCTCGCAGCTCGGACTGATCTGCACGATATGGCCCCGCGAGTTCATGATCATGATGAGATCCTGCGAGGCGTCGAACAGCTGCCGCCGTTCCTCGAGCTGCTGCTGCAAGGCCCGTTCGGTCCGCCGCGCATCTGTGAGGCGACGCGCAGAGCCGGACGCGCCGATGATTTCGCCCGAGGCCCCCCTGATCGGTGAGAGGCTGACCGAGATTTCGACCGGACTGCCATCCCGGTGCAAACGCATGGTCTCGAAGTGCTCGATCCGCTCGCCCCGCGAAATCCGGGCAAGGTAGTCCTTGCCCTCATCGCGGCGCTCGGCCGGCAGGATGATCGAGGTCGGTTGTCCGACCGCTTCCTCGGCCGAATAGCCATAGAGCCGCTCGGCCGCTCCGTTCCAGCCGATGATGATGCCATCGAGCGTCTGCATGACGATCGAATCGTCGGAGGACTCGACCGCCGCACTGAACAGGCGCTCGCGGACGGCGAGCTGGTCGCGTGCGGCCTCGGTGCGCCGCCGCTCTTCGACCTCGTGTTCCAATGCCGATGTCTTAGCCTTGGTCTCCTCGACCATGCGGGCAAAGGCCCGCGCCAGCATGCCGGTCTCGCCCGAGGCGTCGATCGGGATGTTCGCGGGCTGGCCGCGCCCGATCGCCTCGACCGCGGTCGTGAGCCGTCCGATCGGCCGGGTCAGCGACCGCGCCAGCAGCACGGCAAGCACGGCCGCGACCATCACCGCGATGAGGCCGATCGTGAGGGTGGTTCGTTCGATGATGGCGGCAGGCGCCATGAAGACGGCGTTAGGCACGACACGGATGATGGCGGCCCACTGCCCCTCGGCCAGGATCGCGGGCGCGATCGCGGTCCCGCTCGGCTTGCCGTCGCTGTCTGGCACGACCTGCGTAGCGGGCAGCGTCGATCCTGTGGTCGCGGCAAAGTAGGGGAAGTCGTCCTGCCAGCGCGTCGGTGTCCCCAGTTGCGAACCGAACTCGCGGGTACGATCCGGATGCACGAGGTAATCACCGTTGCGGCCGACGACATAGACCGACTCGCCCTGCCGGATCGATATGCGAATGCGATCGAACACCTGGCGCATGTCGATATTGACGACGACGATGCCGAACAGCCGGTGATCGGGCCCGAACAGCGGTCCCGCGACGCGCAATGTTGGAACATGCGGCATCTGAATGACGCCGTCATCGACGTTGAGGTCGACCGGAGAGACGTAGACCTGGTCCTCGGACAGCTTGATTGCGTCCTGGAAGAAGAAGCGATCGTCCTTGCTCTGCAGAGCCTCGTCGGGAACGCTGCGCACCGATCCGCCCGGTCCCGATCGGTCGACGCGCAGATATTCGCGGCCGTCAGCGCCGATTACGCGAAACTTTGCGTAGGCCGGGTGGGCCCCGACATCGGCCAGGAGGCGCGTCAGCAGCCGCTCGCGCCAGGTCTTTTCCGAGACGTGATCGATCGGATCGACGCCGCCGTTGAAATGGGCATCGATCATGCCGCGCACGGCGGCATTGGCGCGGAATGTCACGATGTCGGCACGCGCGCCGGCGGTCTGGGCTTCGAGTTGGGAGGCGAGCAGCCGTGACTGGCTCTCGATGCGTTCGAGCACGCGGGGCAGGAAAGCCTTCTCCAGGCTGTAATGGCTCAGCCATCCGACTGCGGCGACCGCAACCGCGACCAGCAGGATCATTGCGATGGCTAGTCGTGTTGCGAGGGTCATGTCGGCCTTTGCGCCGCGTCGGGAACAGTCTGGAACCTTCTGCTACCATTTAACATGGAGCTTTCAGCCATCAGCAGCCGCAGCCGGCATTGGGTTGCGGCGGGGACGACGATTGCGCCGATCCGAGGCAGCTGTCGACAGCCGCAAGCAGCGCGTCGGGCCGAAACGGCTTTTGCAGGCTGGCGACCGCGCCGAGCTTGGTCCCCATCTTCAGGAAGTCCGGCTCCGCGTAAGCGTCCGGCGTAACCGAGCGGCCGGAAATGACGATGATGGGAATCGCCGGCTGCCGCGCCCGGATGTGGCGCATCGTCTCCAGGCCGTCCACGCCGGGCATGAAGATGTCGAGGAACAGCAATTCAAACTGGCTGGCTTCGAACAGCACCAGTCCCGTGCGGCCATCGCCGGCGACGCTGACGTGATGACCGGCCCTCTCCAGGATCAGCCGGATCGTGAGCTGCACGGCCGGGTCGTCATCCACGATCAGGATGTTGGCCACGTCTAAAATCCTCCGGTCGAACGGGATGTTCCCGCCGACCCAAATCAAAGTTTCAAATGAGAAATTGTCGCGCGGATTGTGCCCATCCTGCAAGCACTTCGCGGCCATGCAGCGTTCGCTTCGCGCGATTCCGGCGGCGGCGCTCATATGCATGTTTTCGTGCATATGGAGTTCCGGGCGGACCTAGTCGGTCAAGTACTCCGGATGATGGCTTCGGATCTTGTCGAGCTCGCTGAGCGTGCCGGACAGGTGCCTGCGCAGATGCTGCTGAGCCGCATCGGCGTCTCCGGCCTCGATCGCGCGTACGATCAGCTTGTGATGGCGGACGATGTTCTGGGCCTTGCCGGGCGAGGGTAGATGCAGCCGGCGCAGCCGGTCGATATGTCCGCTGCGGCTGCGCACCAGCGTCCAAAGCTCCTGCTTGCCCGCGGCGGCGTAGAGCTGGGCATGGAAATCATTGTCGCCGGCCATGAACGCCTCGAAGTCACCGGCCTTGGCAAATTGTTGCTGCAGTGCAATGGCCTGATCCAGGCGGGCCACCAGCGCGGCGTCGCAGTTGCCCGCGAGCAGGCGCACGATCTCCAGCTCCAGCGCCTGGCGCAGGAAGTGCGCCTGCTCGGCACGGCTGATGTCGATCCGGCTGACCACGGTCGCGTGCTGCGGAAAGACGTCGACCAGGCCTTCCTCCTCGAGCCGCATCAGAGCATCGCGCACCGGCGTCAAGCTGACGCCAAACTGCCCGGCGAGTTCGGCGCGTGACAGCGGCGCGCCCGGCGGCAGCTCCAGGGCGATGATCGCATTGCGCAGGCGCTCGAACACCTGCGGCGCGGCCTGGCGGGCACGATCGAGCCGGGCCGCGCGAGGCGCAGTATGGGTTGCTTCCATGTCGGGTCCCGCGGGCTTGCCTTCGATGCACTAATATATTAGTGCATCACCGGGGTCAACGCGGCGCGACGCTGACCGGAGGAAACACACAACAATGATCAAGCATCTTCGTAGCAGGCTTGCGGTTGCTGCCGTCATCGCAGCAGCCGCCTTCACATTATCCGCGGCACATGCGCAGCAGAAGTCCGAGATCTCGCTGTCGCGCCAGCCCGGCATCTTCTACATGCCGAGCCACATCATGGAAAAGCAGAAGCTGATCGAGAAGCATGCGGCCGCTCTCGGCGTGCCAGGTGTCACCATCAAATGGGTCACCTTCTCGGGCGGCGGGGCGCAGACCGATGCGCTGCTGGCCGGCGGTGTCGACATCCTCAACACCGGCACCGGCAATCTGCTGCTGCTGTGGGATAGGACCCGCGGCGGGGTGAAGGGCATCGTCGCGACCTCGGCGCAGCCGATGACGCTGATCAGCCGCGATGCCAACATCAAGTCGATCAGGGATTTCGGCCCGAACGACAAGATCGCGGTGCCGACGGTGAAAGTCTCGACCCAGGCGATCGTGCTTCAGATCGCGGCGGCCGAGGCCTTCGGTGCCGATCAATGGGCGAAGCTCGATACCAACACCGTGCAGCTCGGTCATCCCGACGCCTATGCGGCGCTCGCCAATCCCAAGCACGAGGTGCACACCCATTTCTCGATCCCGCCTTTCACCTTCCTGGAGCTGAAGAACGTGCCGGGCGCGCATGTCGTGCTGTCATCGCCCGACGTGATGGGCGGCCCGCTCAGCCAGGCGCAGTTCTTCACCACGACGAAATTCGCCGATGCCAATCCGAAGATCATCCAGGCCGTGCGCGACGCGACCAGGGAAGCGCAGGATCTGATCCGTAGCGACACCAGGCAGGCCGTCGAGATCTACAAGGAGATCACCGGCGACAAGACTTCCGTGGAAGAGCTGCTCGATCTCCTCAAGGAGCCCGGCATGATGGAGTGGAATCTCGAGCCGCAGGGCACGATGAAGTTCGCGGCGCACCTATTCAAGACCGGCACGCTGAAGAACCAGCCCAAGGCCTGGACTGATTACTATCTTCCCGTCGCGCACGATCTGAAGGGCAACTGATGGCGCTGCTCGACGTCAGCGGGGTGACGCTGCGCTACAAGACCTCCAGCGCGGTCGTCACCGCCACCGAAAGGGTGAGCTTCACAGTCGACAGGTCCGATCGCTTCGTGCTGCTCGGGCCCTCCGGCTGCGGCAAGTCGACCTTGCTCAAGGCCGTCGGCGGCTACATGACGCCGAGCGAGGGCCGCATGAGCATCAACGACCGCGAGATCCGTGGTCCCGGCGCCGACCGCATGATGATCTTCCAGGAGTTCGACCAGCTGCTGCCCTGGAAGAGCGTGCTTGCGAACGTGATGTTTCCGCTGCTGACCGCGCGAAAGCTGTCGCGCAAGGAGGCCGAGGCACGGGCGCGGGCGTATATCGAGAAGGTCGGCCTGACCCGTGTCGTCGACGCCTATCCGCACACGCTGTCTGGCGGCATGAAGCAGCGGGTTGCGATCGCGCGCGGGATGGCGATGGAGCCGGACATTCTCCTGATGGATGAGCCGTTCGCGGCGCTCGACGCGCTGACGCGCCGGACCTGCCAGGACGAGCTGCTCCAGCTCTGGAGCGAGACCAGGTTCACCGTTCTTTTCGTGACCCATTCGATTGCGGAGGCGATTCGCATCGGCAACCGCATCCTGCTGCTGTCGCCGCATCCCGGCCGCGTCAAGGCAGAGGTGGTCGACGTCGACAAGGTCTCCGCCGACGATGGCAGCGCCGGCCGGCTGGAGAAGGAGATCCACGATCTGCTGTTCGCCGCCGAAGCAACGGCGCATTGAAGGAGCCTCTCATGGGCGAAGCAAGAATATTGCTGCGTGACGCGCCGGTTGCGACCGCGAGCGCCGCCAGCGAGGTCGAGCGCAAGCTGAGCGTGCCTGAAATGCTGTGGAATGACGGTTTCGTCCGCAAGACCGTCATCATCCTGTTTCTCGCCGCGGTCTGGGAGGCCTACGGCGTCACTCTCGACAATCCCCTGCTGTTTCCGACGCTGCACGATACGATCGTCACGCTCTGGGACCGCGTCAGGGACGGCTCGATCCCCATGCGGGCCTGGGCCTCGCTCAAGGTCCTGTTCATGGGTTATTCGGCCGGCATCGTGCTCGCTGCCATCTTTACCGTGATTGCGATCTCCACCCGCATCGGGACAGACTTCCTGGAGACGGTCACGGCGATGTTCAACCCGTTGCCGGCGATCGCGCTGCTGCCGCTGGCCCTGATCTGGTTCGGTCTCGGCAATGGCAGCCTGGTCTTCGTGCTGATCCATTCGGTGCTGTGGCCGGTCGCGCTCAACACCCATTCCGGTTTCAAGAGCGTGTCCAACACGCTGCGCATGGTCGGCCGCAACTACGGCCTGCGCGGATTGCCCTATGTGGCGAAAATCCTGATCCCCGCCGCCTTCGGCTCGATCCTCACCGGCCTGAAGATCGGCTGGGCCTTTGCCTGGCGCACGCTGATCGCAGCCGAGCTGGTGTTCGGCGTGTCCTCGGGACAGGGCGGGCTCGGCTGGTTCATCTTCGAAAACCGCAACCTGCTCGACATACCTGCGGTCTTCGCAGGCCTCTTGACGGTGATTATCATCGGGCTCTTTGTCGAGAACCTGATCTTCCGCGCCATCGAGCGGAACACCGTGCAGAAATGGGGCACCCAATCATGACCAAGACCAAGAAGAAAACACCCGACCAGCTCCGCAGCGCCCGCTGGTTCGCGCCCGACGATCTCCGCTCGTTCGGCCACCGTTCCCGCACCATGCAGATGGGCTATGCTCCGGAGGAGTGGAAGGACCGCCCGATCATCGCGATCCTCAACACCTGGTCGGATGCGCAGCCCTGCCACATGCACTTCAAGTCGCGCGTCGACGACGTCAAGCGCGGCATCCTGATGGCGGGCGGCCTGCCGCTGGAGTTGCCGGCCCTGTCGCTGTCGGAATCGCTGCTGAAGCCGACCACGATGCTCTACCGCAATCTGCTGGCGATGGATGCCGAGGAGCTGCTGCGCAGCCATCCCGTCGACGGCGTGGTGCTGATGGGCGGCTGCGACAAGACCACGCCGGCGCTGCTGCTGGGCGCGACTTCGATGAACATCCCGGCGATCTACCTGCCGGCAGGTCCGATGCTGCGCGGCAATTGGAAGGGCAAGACGCTCGGCTCCGGCTCCGACGGCTGGAAATACTGGGACGAGCGGCGCGCTGGAAAAATTTCTGAAAAGGACTGGCTCGACATCGAAGCCGGCATCGCCCGCAGCTACGGCACCTGCATGACCATGGGCACGGCCTCGACCATGACCGCGATCGCGGAAGCGATCGGCATGACGCTGCCGGGCGCCTCCTCGATTCCGGCTGCCGATGCCAACCACATCCGCATGGCCAGCGAATGCGGCCGCCGCATCGTCGAGATGGTGTGGGAGGATCTGACGCCGAAGACGATCCAGACCCGCGAAGCCTTCGAAAATGCGATCGCGGTGGCGATGGCGATGGGCTGCTCGACCAACGCGATCATCCATCTGATCGCGCAGGCCCGCCGCGCCGGCCAGGACATCGGCCTCGACGATTTCGAGATTGCGAGCCGCAAGGTGCCCGTGATCGCCAACGTGCGGCCGAGTGGTGACGCCTATCTGATGGAAGACTTTTTTTATGCCGGCGGCTTGCCGGCGCTGATGGGCCAGATCAGGCAACATCTGCATCTCGGTTGCGTCACGGTGACCGGCAAGACTGTTGGTGAGAACATCGCGGGCGCCGAAGTCCACAACGGCGACGTGATCCGTTCGGTCGACAATCCCATCTACAAGGAAGGCGCGCTCGCCGTGCTCAAGGGCAATCTCGCGCCCGACGGCTGCGTCATCAAGCCCTCCGCCTGCGCGCCGCGCTTCCTCAAGCACACCGGTCCCGCGCTGGTGTTCGACGACTATCCCTCGATGAAGAAGGCAGTGGACGATCCCGACTTGGATGTCACCGAGGATCACGTTCTCATCTTGCGCAATGCCGGGCCGCAGGGCGGGCCGGGCATGCCGGAGTGGGGCATGTTGCCGATCCCGACCAAGCTCGTGAAGCAGGGCGTGCGCGACATGGTGCGCCTCTCCGACGCGCGCATGAGCGGCACCAGCTACGGAGCCTGCATCCTGCACGTCTCGCCGGAGTCCTACATCGGCGGCCCGCTGGCGCTGGTGCAGAACGGGGATCGCATCACGCTCGATGTCGCCGCGCGCACCATCAACCTCGACGTATCGGAAGCCGAGCTCGACAAGCGCCGGGCCGCCTGGAAGCAGCCCGAGCGCCGCTTCGAGCGCGGCTATGGCTGGATGTTCACCAAGCACATCAAGCAGGCCAATGAAGGCTGCGACTTCGACTTCCTCGAGACCGATTTCGGTGCGCCGATCGGCGAGCCGTCGATTTACTAACCCCGTCATTCCGGGGCATCGCGAAGCGATGAGCCCGGAATCCATCGTGCAGCAGTCCGTGCTGCTCCATGGATTCCGGGTTCGCGCTACGCGCGCCCCGGAATGACAAGAGAGAGTATCCCATGACCAAACTGTCCGAAGCCACCCGCACCAAACTCAAATCGGTCTCCACGGCCACAGTCGCCACCGCGCTGTTCAAGCGCGGCCTGCGCATCCAGATGATCCAGGATGTGCATCCCCTGGGAGCGGACCAGCCGACCATGGTCGGAGAGGCCTTCACGCTGCGCTACATGCCGGCGCGTGAGGATCTCAACACGATCGACGTCTTCAAGGACCGCTCGCATCCGCAGCGCAAGGCGGTCGAGGATTGCCCGCCCGGTTCGGTGCTGGTGATGGACAGCCGCAAGGACGCGCGCGCGGCCTCGGCCGGCGCGATCCTGGTGACGCGGCTGATGAAGCGCGGCGTTGCCGGCGTCGTCACCGACGGCGGCTTTCGCGACTCCGCCGAGATCGCAAAACTCGGCATTCCCGCCTACCACCATCGCCCCTCGGCGCCGACCAACCTGACGCTGCACCAGGCGATCGAGATGAACGTGCCGATCGGCTGCGGTGACGCGCCGGTGTTTCCCGGCGACGTCATCCTCGGCGATGCCGACGGCGTCATCGTGATCCCCGCGCATCTCGCCGACGAGATCGCCAACGAAACCTTCGAGATGACCGCGTTCGAGGATTTCGTCACCGAGGAAGTCGACAAGGGCCGCGGCATCTTCGGTCTCTATCCCGCCACCGATCCGCAGACGCTCACCGACTTTGCGGAATGGCGCAAGAAGAACGGTCGGTAGCAGGGGGCGGTCGCGGAGGGTTCACAGCATCCCGGGCCGGAACAGCTTCCGGTATTTGCGTGTCTCGGCGCCGGAGATCATGAATTCGCCGTCGCCGCGATAGTGGATGGTCTTTGGCAACTTCGGCGCCGTTGCCACGTGAGCCTTGACGACCTCGAAGACGAACATGTTGTACTTCTTCACTTGGCTGGCGTCTGCAAGCTGGCATTCGAAGCTGGCATAGCACTCGTCGATCAGCGGCGCCCGGACATGCGTGCCCGGCTTGGGCGTCAGGCCGAATTCGCCGAACTTGTCGATATCGCGCCCGGAGCTGTTGCCGATTTTCACGACCGTCGTTGCGAGGTCGGCGGTCGGGATGTTGATCACGCATTGGCGGCTCTTGCGGATCAGCTCGAAACTGTGGTTCGCGCTCGAGATGATGCAGGCCACCAGCGCCGGCGAGAATTCCATCATCATGTGCCAGCCCATCGTCATGATGTTGGTCTCGTTCTTGTGGGCCGAGCTCACAAGGACGATGGGCCCCGGCTCGAGCAGGCGGCGCACGTTCGAGGTCGGAAAATCCCGCTTGGTGTAACGCCGCATGCTCACTCCGAATCTACGCCTGCGCCATTCCCGCCGCCCACAGCGCGAACGCGTAGACGATCGCGACCTCATCGAGCCGGTCGAAGCGCCCCGACGCGCCGCCGTGGCCGGCGCCCATGTTGGTGCGCAGGAGAACCGGGCCGCCGCCGCTCATGGTGGCGCGCAGGCGGGCGATCCACTTGGCCGGCTCCCAATAGGTGACGCGCGGATCGGTCAAGCCGCCCATTGCCAGGATCGCCGGATACTCCTTCGCGGCGACGTTGTCGTAGGGCGAGTAGGACAGGATGGTGCGAAAGTCCTTCTCGCTTTCGATCGGGTTGCCCCATTCCGGCCATTCCGGCGGTGTCAGCGGCAGCGTGTCGTCGAGCATGGTGTTGAGCACGTCGACGAACGGCACCTCGGCGACGATGCCGGCGAACAGCTCGCCGGCGCGGTTCGCCACCGCGCCCATCAACATGCCGCCGGCCGAGCCGCCATGGCCGACGATGCGCTTTGCGCTGGTGTACTTCGCGTCGATCAGCGCGCGGGCGCTGGCCGAGAAGTCGTCGAAGCTGTTGGTCTTCTTCTCGCGCTTGCCGTCGAGATACCAGCCCCAACCCTTGTCGGCGCCACCGCGAATATGGGCGATGGCGTAGACGAAGCCGCGATCGACCAGCGACAGGCGATTGGCATTGAACGAGGCCGGCATCGCCATGCCGTAGGACCCGTAACCGTAGAGCAGCAGCGGCGCCGATCCGTCGAGCGTGAGGCCGCGACGATAGAGGATCGACACCGGCACCTCGGCGCCGTCATGCGCCTTCGCCATGACGCGCGTGGTGACGTAGTCGGCCGCATTGTGGCCCGACGGAATCTCCTGGCGCTTGCGCAAGGTGCGCGTGCGCTTGGCCATGTCGTAGTCGTAGACCTCCGACGGCGTCGTCATCGACGAATAGGCGAAGCGCAGATTCGTCGTCTCGAATTCGTAGGAGCCCATCGTGTCGAGCGAATAGGCGGCCTCGTCGAAGGCGATGGCGTGCTCTTCCTTGGTCGTGAGATCGCGGATCACGATTCCCGGCAGCGCATTGGCGCGCTCCAGCCGCACCAGATGGCCGGCATAGAGATCGAGATCGATGATGTAGATGCCCGGACGATACGGGATCAGGTCGCGCCAGTTCGCGCGCTCGGGCTGGCCAAGCGGCGCCGTGACGATCTTGAAGTCGATGGCGTCGTCGGCATTGGTGAGGATGAAGAGCTCGTCGCCGCGATCGGCTAGCGAATATTGCACGCCTTCCTCGCGTGCCGCGACCAGGCGCGGCGGCGCTTCGGGATGGGCGAGATCGATCAGCCGCTGTTCCGAGGTCTCGTGGTCGCCGCCGGCGATCACGCAGAAGCGGCCGCTGGTGCTCTCGTGCAGATGGGTGAACCAGCCGGCATCCTGCTCTTCGTAGACGAGCGTGTCGTCGGCCTGCTTGGTGCCGAGCTTGTGCCGCCACACCTGCATCGGCCGGTGATTGTCGTCGAGCTTGACGTAGAAGAAGGACTTGGCGTCCGCGGCCCAGACCACGCCGCCATCGGTCTCCTCGACGACGTCGTCGAGATCCTTGCCCGTGGCCCAGTCGCGGACACGGATCGAAAAATATTCGGAGCCCTTGGTGTCCGCGCTCCAGGCCTGCAGCTTGTGATCGTTGGAGTGGCGGCTGCCGCCAAACTTGAAATAGGTGTGGTCCTTGGCCAGCGCGTCGCCGTCGAGCACGATATGACCCTCGCCGCCGTCGCGCGGCATGCGGCCGAACAGCTCGTGCTGGCCGCCTTCGCGGAACTTGCGGAAATAGGCGAACGGCCCGTCCGGCGAGGGCACGCTGGAATCGTCCTCCTTGATCCGCCCACGCATCTCGCGCACCAGCGTCTTCTGGAGGGCTCCGGTATGGCCGAGCAGGCTCTCGGTGTAGATGTTCTCTTCATCGAGATATCTTCGAATATCGGGATCGAGCACCTTGGGGTCGCGCAGCACCTCCTGCCATTTCTCGTCCTTCAGCCAAGCATAGTCGTCGGTCACGGTGATGCCGTGCCGCGTAAAGGAATGCGGCCGGCGCGGGGCGACGGGGGGCTTCGAAGGTGTCTTGGTCTGGGTCACTCGGTCCTCGTTCAGATGTCTGTCCCGTCTTATATCGTCCCGATCTAACGAATTGCCAGCGACCGCGCCAAGTCGCCGGGTTGTTGATCGCCCCCTGGTATGCTTTAGGGACGATATCCCGCCGCCGGTCCAGCCTGATGCTGTTCAATTCCTATCCGTTCATCCTGCTGTTCCTGCCGGTCGTGCTGGCCGGGTATTTCTGGCTCGGGCGGCGCAGCAATCTGGCCCCGGTGATCTGGCTGGCGCTGGCCTCGCTCGCCTTCTACGCCATCGGCAGCTGGCAGTTCGTGGCCCTGTTGCTGCTGTCGATCGCCTTCAACTACGGCGTCGGCCATCTCCTCATCGTGGCGAAGCTCACCCGGCCGCAGCGAAAGGCCGCGCTCGCGCTCGGGGTCGTCGGCGATCTCCTCGTGCTCGGCATCTTCAAATATGCCGGCTTTGCCACCGACAACATCAACGCGCTGTTCGGTACGCATCTCGCAATCCACATCCTGCTGCCGGTCGGCATCTCCTTCTACACCTTCACCCAGATCGCGTTTTTGGTGGACGCATATCGCGGCCAGGTCGCGGCCTACGCGCTGCCGCATTACGCGCTGTTCGTGACTTATTTTCCGCATCTGATCGCCGGGCCGATCCTTCACCACAAGGACATGATCCCGCAATTCGAGCGCGAGGAGTCCAAGCATCCGGACCCGCATCTGATGCTATGCGGAATCATCATCTTCGCCATCGGACTGTTCAAGAAGACCTGCCTTGCCGACGGCATCCAGCCGCTGGTCGCGATGGCCTTCGACGCGCGCGCGCCGAGTTTTGACCAGGCCTGGCTCGGCGCACTCGCCTACACGTTCCAGCTCTATTTCGACTTCTCCGGCTATTCCGACATGGCGATCGGGATATCGCTGATGTTCGGCATCTTCCTGCCGATCAATTTCAACTCGCCCTACAAGGCGACCAGCATCGTCGATTTCTGGCGGCGCTGGCACATGACCTTGTCGCAGTTCTTGCGCGACTATCTCTACATCCCGCTCGGCGGCAACCGCCGCGGCCGCGTGTTGCGCTACGTCAACCTGCTGCTCACGATGCTGCTTGGCGGACTTTGGCACGGCGCGGCCTGGACTTTCGTCATTTGGGGCGCGCTGCACGGCGTCTATCTCTGCGTCAACCACGCCTTCAACGCGCTGGTGCCGAGCGTCCCGGCGATCCTTGCGCGACCAGTTCGTTTCGCCGGCGCCGTGCTGACTTTCCTCGCCGTCGTCGCTGCCTGGGTGTTCTTCCGCGCCGAGCGGGTCGATTGGGCGCTGCGGATCCTCCACGCCATGGCGGATCCCGCGAATATCGTGTTCGGGCGCGAGGAGATCGCGGCACTCGTGATGGTATCGATCTACGCGGCGCTGGTGTGGCTGGCGCCGAACACGCAAGCGATCATGGGATACGATCACGGCAATCGCAGGGTCGGCGAGGCCATGCGGGCAGGGCGCATGCGGCCGCTGGTCCTTTATGGCGCATCGCTGGTGCTCGCGCTCGGGATTCTCGGCATCCAGAGCCACAGCGAATTCATCTACTTCCGGTTCTGATGCGCAGCGCCTTCACCAGTCTGAAGCGTCTCATCCTCGCGAGCATCGCCTGTGTGCTGGGCGCGGCTGCGCTCACGTTTGCGGTCGATCCCCTGCAACTGTTCCGCCCCTCGCGTCTGGTCGCAGCCGGTTACTCCGAAGACACGCGCGTGCAGAATGCCGGGTTGATTCGCAGCCAGTCGTTCGACACGGCCTTCATGGGCACGTCGCTCGCAATCCACTTCCGCCAGAGCGACATCGACCGCGCGCTCGGCGTCCGTTCGCTCAAGCTGGCGATGACCGGCTCCAACTCGCGCCAGCAAGGCTTCGTGCTGGAGCAGGCGATCGACCACGGCGCCCGGCGCGTGATCTGGGCGATGGACGATTTCAGCTTTATCGATGCGGCCGATATCGAGGCCGATCCGTATCTGTCCGTCGATCTCTATCGCAGGACGCCGAGGGGCATCGCGTCCTATCTGTTCAGCGCCGCGATGGAGAAGGAATCCCTGTTCGCACTGCTGCGATCGATTCCGCCGCTACGGGACCCGCTGACACGGGCTGCACCTTATCTTCCCGTCAAGTTCGCGCTGTCCGACGTCGACGACATCTACGCGCTGCCGCGGAATTTCGACGTCGCGCGCGGCTACAATGCGGAGAGGACGCTTGCCGCCTTCGCCTACATCACCGATCCCGTCCGCAGCCGCTTCCTGGGCGAAGGCTATGGCTATGAGGCCATGGTGCGGCATTTCGAGCGCGACGTTGCAGGCCTCGTCACGCGCCACCCGGATGTGACCTTCGATATCTACTTCCCGCCCTATTCGATCCTGCAATTCGTCGCGATGCGCGATGCCTCGCCGGCGACGCTGAAGATCGTCACCGATCTCACCGCACACATCGCGCAGCGCCTGTCGCAGCTTTCGAACGTCCGGCTCTACGACTTTCGCGCGATCAAGGCGGTGACGCACGACCTCGGCAATTACAGCGACGTCATCCACCATTCGCCGGTGGTGGATGCGATGGTGCTGGGATGGCTGGCGAGCGGGGAATATCGCGTCGATCCAAATACGCCGCTGGCGTCGCTGGAGAAGCTGAAGGCGCAGGTCGAATCGTATCGGATGCCGCAGCCTTAGCCAAAAACTCCCTGTCGTCCCGGAGAAGCGAAGCGCAGATCCGGGACCCATAACCACAGGCAGGAGTTATCGCCCGAACTGGCAACTCCCAGTCTTCGCCAAACCACTCCCTGTGGTTATGGGTCCCGGGTTCGCGCTATGCGCGCCCCGGGACGACGGCGGAGTGTGGGGCGCGGGCGGCGCCTACGCCGCCACCTCTTCACCGAGATACGCGACCGCCGCTTCCAGTCCGCCCTTGCCGTGCGGGATCTTCAGCGCGTTCAGCCCGACCTCGATCACCCCCAGCGTGCCGAGCAGCATCGGCGCGTTGATATGGCCCATATGGGCGATGCGGAAGGCCTGGCCCGAGAGATCGCCGATGCCGGTGCCGAGCACGACGCCGCACTTCTCCTTGCAATAGCGTTGCAGGATTGCCGGATCATGCCCGTTGCTCATCGTCACCGTTGTCACGGTGTTGGAGCGCTCGCTGGCTTCCGCGATGTTGAAGCCGAGCACCTGGCCCTCCGACCATGCGCCAACCGCGCGGCGCGTGGCTTCGCCGAGCAGGCTGTGGCGGCGGAAGGCGTTCTCCAGCCCTTCTTCGTGCAGCAGGTCGATCGCCTGGCGTAAAGCGAACAAGAGATGCACCGGCGCGGTGCCGGCATATTTGCGATAGTGCTCGCTGCCTTCGCGCTCGCTCCAGCTCCAATAGGGCGTGCTCATATTGGCCTTCTTCTGCACCTCGAGCGCGCGCGCATTGGCCGCGACGAAGCCGAGGCCGGGCGGCGTCATCAGGCCCTTCTGCGAACCGGACATGGCAACGTCGACGCCCCATTTGTCCATCTCGAACGGCATGCAGCCGAGCGAGGCCACGGTGTCGACCATGTACAGTGCCGGATGGCCGCTTGCCTTGATCGCCTTGCCGATCGCCTCGATGTCGTTCTGCACACCCGAGGCGGTGTCGACCTGGACGACGACGACGGCCTTGATCGCGTGCTCCTTGTCGCGGCGCAGGCGCTCCTCGACCTCTTGCGGCCGCACCGCGCGGCGCCAGTCGCCCTTCAGCACCTCGACCTCGGCGCCCATCAGGGCTGCCGCATGGCCCCAGCCGATCGCGAAGCGCCCGCTTTCCAGCACCAGCACCTTGTCGCCGCGCGACAGCACGTTGCTCAGCGCGGCCTCCCAGGCGCCATGGCCGTTGGCGATGTAGATGTAGGACTTGCCCTTGGTGGCAAACAGGCCCGAGATGTCGCGGAGCAGGCTCTCGGTCAGATCGGTCATCTGCTTGGAGTAGATGTCGATCGCCGGACGATGCATCGCCTGCAACACGGCGTCGGGCATCGTGGTGGGCCCGGGGATGGCCAGAAATTCCCGGCCCGCGCGAACGGTCATTGCGGTCAGTCCTTGTTGCTTGAGAACAGGGTGGTGGGTCGCTGATTCATGCTTTTACGCGGCGCTGCGATGCAAGAAAAGCGCCTAAAACGCAGGTCTGGGGCTCTATCTCTTCGTTTCGCGGCAGCCGGCGGCCTCCGCCTCTTCCACCGAGCAGAACCAGCGGGTGCCCTTGCTGATCCGCATCTTGATCTGGGTGTACCAGCGGCTGGTCGGCTGGTGAAAAATGCACTCGCCGGCGCTGTTGACGTTGCCCTTGATGGTGCAGTCGGGCGAGGGCGCGACCGGCCCCGAGGCCGAAGCGAGCAGCACCGCATGCGCCCCGTCCGGCGGCTTGGTCGCGCCCAATATCGTCGTCTTCTTGTTGCGCACGCGCCAGTCCCACGGCGCAATGAAAGCCCCCTGCCACATGCCGGCTTTTGCCTCGCGCGCGGCGGCCTCGTCGGCGTCGTAATCATGCGAGACGCGGGTGTAGGACAAGGCCCAGCCGCTGCGCACCAGCCATTTCTGGATGTCCTCGCCGCCGACCTCGCAGCGCGCCACGGTGCGGCCGCGCCGGTCGATCGCGCGGGCATGGCAGAGCCAGTTCTTGCCTTCGGCATATTTGGCGAGCTCGTCGCGGGCGGCGATGCCGCAGGTCCAGCGCTCGCTCTTGGTGTTGAGGCAGAGCTGGTCGACCTGTGGCGCGTCGATGCCGCCGAGCCGGACGCGTGTGTTGCCGATCACGACGGCATCGCCGGAACGCACCTTGGCTGTGCCGGAGATGTCGGCGGCCTCAGCCTGCGAGGGCAAGGTGAGCTGGGACAAGCCGAGCAATGACAGCGCAATCAGGAATTTTCGCAACATGCCCGGCCCGCGTGTGAAGACAATCTCGATAGAGCCCGCAATTGTGGTCGGCTTTTGTCCGCCCGGCCAGCGCCAGCCTGACGATTGACCTTTCAACTTCCCGTCATTGCGCCAGGGTCTTCTCCGCTCGCGTGTCCCGGACGCGGTGCGGCGTGCAACGCCGCGCCGCACGAGGCCGGGCTACCCCCGTCCCGCCATCGCCCGCTTCGCTACCGCCAGTCCCATCAGCACGAACGCCGACGTCACCTCTGGCCCTCCAACCAGAATCCGTGTCGGCGTCTTCATCTTGTTCCATTCATAGGCGCGGAACGGGCCGCGGCGCCCGCCTTCGCCGAGGCTGGCGACGATCACGTTCAACGCCGGCGCGAACGCACGCGGGTCGGCGCCGAGATGGCCGAGCGCGATCAGCGCCAGCGCCGCGTCGAACACGTTCATCTCGGCGGCCATCAGCTCGCCCTTGACGTAGGAGAGCACGCGGTGGCGGATGAAGTCGAAATCGCCGTTGGGGTCGATCGCGGCCTGCGCCGCCAGCGGCAGCGCCAGGAAGGCTGCATAGCAGCGGCCGAAATAGGCGCTGTAGAGCTCCGGCAGATAATAGATGTGCGAGCGCGGATTGGCGAAGGCGCCGCTGGCGGCGAGCCGCTTCTGGAAACCGATGATGCGATGCACGGTGGCCAGTCGCGCCGGCGTCTCCAGGATCTTCCAGCGCGCAAGGTTACGAAAGCTCACCTCGAGAATGTCGAGATTGAGCGTCGGATCGAGATCGTTGCCGTAGGGCCGCTCGCCTTTGAGATTGTCGATCCAGGTCGCGACCCCGCCCTCGTAGTCGATGTTGTCGTTGATCGGGACCGTCACGCGCGGCTCGTTGACGCCGGCGCGCACCTGGTAGCCCGAATAGAAATCCAGCAGCGGTTGGTCGATGATCGGATCGGTGCAGCCGGCCTGCGTCGCCGCCGAGATCGAGCACGCCGTGGTGTCGCAATCCGGCACGTAGACGCCGAAGCCGAGCTCCTGCTTGATCTGCGCGAAGAAGCGCGAAAAGCGCGGATGCGGCGCCGGCGCCAGTGCGGTGATGACGTTGAACCGCGCGCCGTCCAGGCCCTCGACCTCCTCGCGGCTGATGTTGACGCAGAAATCCACCATGTCGGCGATCGCGCGCTCTGCCGCGATCTTGTCGGCCGGCGAGGCGAGGCCGGTCTCGGCATAGCTCAGCAGTGCCTCGATGAAGAACGCGTCGTAATAGGCCGAGCGGTGCCGGATCTGCACCGGCTCCCACATCGGCTCGGCGATGCCGGTCCAGGGCGGATTGATGACGGCCCGTGCCGGCGATCGCGCGATGAAGACACGGGCGAGGTTGAACAGCAGCGAGGAATTCTTGTAGCCGCGCGCGTTCAGCCCCGTCAGCGCCATGGTCAGCTCGCGCCCGCGAAAATCGGGGTCGCCGATCAAATTGAAGGCGGCGTAGGTCGGCAGAAAGCCGTTTCGGCGGTACGAGCCGAGCAGATGCTGCGCGCAGTCGCGGATCACGCCGTCGATCTGCGCCTGGGGCGGTGCCGAGCCGGTGAACATCGCCGGCGGCGGTTTCGGATGGTCGAGCGCGATGCTGTCGACGAGATCGGCGACGGGCTGGCCGACCGCCGCCCAGTCGGGCTCGGCCTCGTCGCGGGCGTGCGCGAGCGCCGCGCGCAGTTTGCCGAGCTTCGCCTCGTCACGCAGCTCCGGCAGGCCGGCGCGTCGCAGCAGCACCCGCAGTGCGGGATTGCCGAGCGCAGTCTTGTAGAACTTGGCCAGATGCGGATCGCCGCTGGTGGTTGCAGACAATACGGGATCGCAGACGTCATAAAGAGAGGGGCCGTCCTTCGGCGCCAGCAGCGCCCGGCAGGCGGCGCCGGCAAAATAATGAAAGCTCATGAAATACCTGGTCGCGGGGCCTCGGCCGGGGGCCGGCCGGCACGCTCCCACCTGCGTGCCACCCCCTGCAAGTCTTTGAAAAGGCTACCCGGATTCGCAGGAAATACAAATGTGAGGGATCTCACGGAAAAACCCGGCACGAGGGCTGCGTATTTGACCCCCGGAAGGCTACGGGGATCGGGAAAATGCGCAGATTGTGTCCGCTGAATTAATTAATACATTCAGCGGCTTAGCTCAAATTCTGGGCAATCTATTGCCGGGGAGGCGATATCCGGTTAAGGGTTTGTTTGGTGCGGCGCCGCAAATTGCGCGCAATTCGGGGGCACACCCCCGGCCAATCCCTCAAACCTGAAGACGCTATCGCGCTACTTAATCTGTGTGCGCGCGCTTGGCTGGTCTTTGGCACTGACAGGAATGAAGCGAGATGAATGTAAGGCAGCTCGACATTTCCCGACGCACGATCGCGGTGGCCGCAGCCCTCATCGGGACGGTCTCGCTCGTGATCGGCGCACATGCTGCCCTCAACATGCGCGCGCTCGATGCCGCCAAGGCCGTTACGACCGACCAGGTCACCGGCTCGATCGGCCAGGCCTCGCGCCTCGCCCTCGTCATCGGCAACGGACATTATCCCGACGCTGGCGCGCCGCTGACACAGTCTATCAACGACGCCCGCGCGCTGTCCTCGTCGCTGCGCAGGAACGGCTTTGACGTCGACATGGTGGAAGACGCGACCAGGGACGACATGGTCCGTGCCGTCAACCGCCTGAAGTCCCGGATCAAGCGCGACACCGTCGTCATGCTGTTCTTCGGCGGCTTCGGCGTGCAGGCCGGCCGCCAGAGCTACATGCTGCCGGTCGATGCCGTGATCTGGAAGGAAAGCGACGTCCGCCGCCAGGGCGTCTCCATCGACGGCGTGCTCGACATGATGAAGGAGCAGGGCGCCAAGGCCAAGCTCGTCGTCGTCGACGCCTCCCGCCGTAATCCTTACGAGCGCCGCTTCCGCTCCTACAGCCACGGACTCGCGCCGATCAGCGCGTCCGACAACGCGCTGATCCTCACCTCGGCCTCGCCCGGCAAGGTCGCCGACGACGGCAAGGGCGAGCACAGCGTTCTGGTCAGCGAGCTGCTCGGCAATCTCAATGCGCAGGGCAGCGCCGAAAGCGTCTTCAACAAGACCCGCGTCGCGATCTCCCGCGCCTCCGAAGGCGACCAGGTCCCGACCGTCTCCTCATCGCTGCTCGAAGACGTCCATTTCGACGCAGCCGGCGGCTAGGATTTTTACCCTCCCCTGGAGGGGGAGGGTCGATCGCGCGAAGCGCGAGCGGGGTGGGGTGATCTCTCCACTCGGGCACCGCTTCCGTGGAGAGACTGTCACCCCGTCTCACATTTCGCTGCGCTCCATGTGAGCCGACCCTCCCCCTCCAGGGGAGGGTGCAGCGTCACGCCGCAATAAATCCTACTTCGCCGCTTCCGCAGCCATCACCGGGCGCACCGGATCGCCTTCGCGGAGCAGCGCGCCGGCGCGGGCGACGACGATATCGCCTTCGTTGAGGCCTTCCCGCACCTCGATATTGCCGCCTGACATCAAACCGATCTCGACGCGCTTGGTCTCGACGCGGTTGCGGCGGATCACTTGCACCACGGTGCCGGCGGTCGAATATTGCACCGAGGTCAGCGGCACCGCGACGTTGCAGCTCTGTCCGGTCTTGATCAGCGCACGTCCGCTCGCATTCAGCAGCAGCCGCTTCTGCGAGGAGATGCCGATATAGACCAGGCCCTGCTGGATGTTGGGCTCGACGGTCGGCCCGATGCGGCGCACCTTGCCGTCGATGTCGCCGGCACCGGCAATGCGCACGGTGGTCGGCTGATTGATCGCCAGCTTTCTGATATCGGTGGTCGCGACCAGGCCGACCAGATCGTATTCGCTGCGCGCCACGATCGTGAACAGCGCTTCGCCCTTGGCCGAGGCGAAGTTGCCGATCTGCGCGGTCGACGTCGCGATCACACCCGCCACGGGGGCGGTGACCTGAAGCGAGCCGCCTTCCGGCAGCGCCAGCCGCGCCAGCACCTGGCCGGCCGTGGTGGTGTCGCCGGCTTCCGCCAGCAAGTCCGTGACCTTCAGGCCCGGACGCTCGGGCCGCACCGAGGCCGCCTCGCGCGCGATGATCGTGCCGGTCGCCTCGACGATGTCCGAGAAGCAGGATTTTGCGACCTTCAGCACCGTGACCGCCGGCCCCTTGGGCGCGTCGTCATCGGCGGCGAGCGCGGGCTGGGCGGACAGCAGCAGCAGCCCGGTGAGCGCAACGAGATGTCGGGAAAAGGAACGCGCAGGCAATGGACGCATCGGTCATTCCGGTTGGGGCCTTGACGGCCTCATCGTTAGCAGAAGCGACCGCGGCGGGCCATGGTCCGGCCGGATGAGAATGCCGCAGGAGCAGGCGGCGCGATGCCGCCTGTTGAATTAGTCGCCGCGAAGGCCGAGAGGTTCGCTGGAGCGTTTACCCTCCCCTGGAGGGGGAGGGTCGGCTCACGGCAGGCTCAAGAACTCCACCCAGTTCGGCTTCTTGCCGGTCGGATAGGATTTCAGCCTGGCCAGCGCGCCGCTGCTCTGGTCGATGGCATAGACCGTCATGCTGTCCGACATCTCGCCGACCGCGGCGAGATAGCGCCCGGAGGGATCGACGTGGAAGCCGCGCGGCTGCTTCTCCGTCGGAACGCTGCCGATCAAGGTCAGCTTGCCGCTTGTCCCGTCGACCTTGTAGCCGGTCAGCGTGTTGGTGGTGCGCTCGGAGGCATAGAGGAAGCGGCCGTCCGGCGTGATGTGGATGTCGGCGGCCCAGGGCTTTTTACCAGAGTCTTTGCCCGAGAAGCCTTCCGGCAGCGCGGTTGTGCGCTGGATCTCGTCCCAGGCGCCGCTTCTGGCCTCATAGGCAAATGCCGCGACGTCGCCGTTCAGCTCGTGGACGAGATAGACGAACTTGCCATTGGGATGGAACACGAAGTGCCGCGGCCCGGATTTCTCCGGCGCCTTGATAACAGGCGGATCGTTCGACGTCAGCGTGCCGGCTGTCGCATCGAAGGCGAAGGCCAGCACCTGGTCGGAGCCGAGATTGGTCGCGAACACGAAGCGGTTGTCGGGCGAGGGCAGGAAGGCGTGCGCGTTGAGTCCGGTCGGGATCACCTGCATCGGCTCGCCGACGACGCCGTTGGCCTGCAGCGGATTGAGCGCGACCTTGTTGCCGCCGTAGGAGGCGCTGAACAGGAATTTGCCGCCGCGATCGAATGCGATATTGGCCATGCTGTCGGCGAGCGGCCCGTTGCCGATATGGCTGAGCTGGCCCGTCCTGGGATCGATCGCAAAGCTCACCGCGAGAAAGGGCTGCGATCGGACGCCGGCAACCAGCACGCGGCGGTCGGGCGTGATCGCGAGCGGCGTCGAGGAGCCGGGCTTCTCGACGCCGGTGAAGGCGGCGGTCTGCACCGGCGTCATCTCGCCGCTCTCGGCCATCTTGAATACGCTGATGTCGTTGCTGTCGGCATTGCCGACATAGGCGAAGGTGTCGGTCATGCCGGCGCGAACTCCAGGAACGAGGGTAAGGAAAGCGAGGACGGTGACGGTCGCAGCGCGTGATGCGGCGCGGCGTGCCGGTCTGAACATGGATCTGAACATGGGCGTCCTCCTCGCGCCGGTGCGGGCTTGTTGTTTTGCCGGGGAGAATAACGGCAGGCGTGCCGCCGCACCAAATTCCAATGGGGATCAATCGATACCGAAATCGTATCGGTCGCGCGTGCTAGCGCACCGCCGCGGTCAAGTCGCGGGAGGGCGGACGCGGACCGGTCGGGTGGTCAGGCGGTCCGAGCACCGTCCACACGGCCACCGCGACCAGGGCTGAGGTCAGGATGGTCCAGGCAACGAGTCGGTCCCGCATCAAGCCAAATCCGTCGATGAAAGCTCGATCTATCGTGCACCGCAAACAGCGACGATCCTATGAACTCGTTCACGGCAGAAAACAGCGCATGCGATACGAACGATTGCCGCGCCGGCGCATTGACCCCGCATGTCCCGTGACAACGACCTCGAAGGCAAGCCCGACATGGGCGGCAAGCATGGCGGCCAGGCCGGCCAGCCCAAACCCCCGCCGCGCCCGCGCGAAGGCGCGCGGGATGGAGACGTCGTGGCAAAGCGCCACACCGGTCAAACCGATCGCACGTCACCGCCGACCAACAAGAAATAGCGCCGCGCTTCGCCCGCGCCACACCGTGCCGCAATCGCGCGGGGAACGGCAGCCTTGCCTTGCCGTTACCTTGATCCCCGCGGGCGGTGGAGATCGAACGGAGGCTGGCATGTTTTGGATCTATTGGAACACCGCCTGGTCGCTGATTATCAGCGGCATCATGGTCGCCACCATCGTCAGCCATCCCGACTCCGAATTCGCCGAAGTGCGTGCCGCAAAGCAGCGGCTGATGTGAACTTCGAGGCCTTCTGAGACGTTAGCTGACCGATCGCTGGCCTCACCTTCGCGGTGAAGTCACGGTCCGAGGTCCGGTTTGGATTCGCCTCCGTTTCCGGGCCTCGTCCCCGCCGGGGTGACGTGACGTTTTAGCAGCGAGATGCCGCGCCGAAACCCGACCGCTTGGAAGCGATCGGTCTCGGGCCGAAGGCCGCGACATGCGCCTGTCAGGCTAGTGGTGATGATGACGCCAGTTGCCGCGTCCCCGGTACCAGCCATAGTGATGTCCGCGATTGCGATGCCAGCCGCCATGGCCGTGACCATGGCCATGGCGGACCTGGATCACCGCGTCGCTCTGCGTGTCGGCCAAGGGAGCTATTCCCAGCCGCGCCGAAGCCGGCGATGACAGTCCGATCGTCGCCATCACGGCCGCCGTTGCGGCCAGTCCCAAAAGTCTCATGGTCGTTCTCTCCTGCTGCTCTTCTGATCCCGGGTCACATCGGGCACGCAGAGCCGGGTCCCCGCGTATTCGGAGTTCGCTCTCACCAGCCGCCAAAGGCTTCGCGGTGTTCGTAGGCCAAACGCCGCTCCGATGCGCCGCGGGCGGATCGAGAGGAGCGGCGGGCGTGCCGTGGCTTGGTGCCATGTTCGGCGACGGCGCGTATCGGCGTCTCGGTCGCGTGGTCCTGCGTCATCATCGCAAGCGCTTCACGCGGCGGCTGCTCGTCGTGCGCGATGTCGGAGGTAATGGAAGCCGCAGGGAGGGGCGAACGATGCGAGACGTCGAACACGATCTTTTCAGGGACAGGACGGGTCGAACTGATCCGGATGATGCTTCTGTCCACCTCGGCCGTTGAAATCGGCTCTACGGCAGGCGGAAGAAAATGATCTGCAGCGAACAGCAGCGACAGCAACAGTCCGCCGGCGAAGACGAGATATTTGAGGATAGGCATGAACACCCGCAATCGCGTCCCATGAAGCAGGACGCGGCGCTAACGGGAAAAACATGCAATCGTTCCAAACGGATCATGTCGTGAGGATCGTATCAGGATAGCTGCTGCATAGATAACCCTGGCCAGAACTGGAACTTTATCGATACCCGCGTCGTTGTCGGGAAAAAGATGTAAATATCCCCGATCGCGGGCGGCACCGCCTGGATACGACAACAGATTCAAATTGAATGATGGACGACAAGAAATCGATCGAGGATGTTCTTTCAGGCCTGCGAATAGATTCCTCTGCCAGACCTGCCCAAGCCCCCGTCAGGAGTTTCGAGCATCTCAGCGATGAGGGCGTCCTGCGTCTCTACGACGGCATCCGCCGCCAGGTCGACGCGGACAGGGCACTCGGAGAGAAGTATCGCCTGGTCGGTGCCGCCGCCAGGGAGCGGGCGGAGCGCCTTCGCAAGGAAATCGTCGAACGCGGGTTGAAATTCACCCCGATCGTCTGGTAGCCGCCGCTACGCGCGTCTCGAAGGTGCGCCGGCTCTCTTGATCTAAATCATCCGCACACGGCCGATTTGATGGAGAGTCCCTAAAACCAGAGGGGTTCACTTGTCCATTGATCGTTCGCGCATCGCGTCGCCGGCATTTCGCTCGAAAATCATGTCGGCCGATGATGCCGCCGCGCTCGTGCCGCACGGCGCGAATGTCGGCATGAGCGGCTTTACCGGATCTGGTCACCCGAAGGCGGTCCCGACGGCACTGGCGCGCCGGATCGAGCAGGCGCATGCGCGCGGCGAACAGTTCCGGATCGGCGTGTGGACCGGCGCTTCGACCGCGCCCGAGCTGGATGGTGCGCTGGCCAAGGTCAACGGCGTCGAGCTGCGCTTGCCCTACCAATCCGATCCGATCACGCGCGAGCGCATCAATGCCGGCGCGATGGAGTACGTCGACATCCACCTCAGCCATGTCGCGCAGTTCGTCTGGTTCGGCTTTCTCGGACATCTTGATGTCGCGCTGATCGAGGTCACGGCCATCCTGCCGGACGGCAGCCTTGTGCCCTCGAAGTCCATCGGCAACAACAAGACCTGGCTGGACCAGGCCGATCGCATCATTATCGAGGTCAATTCGGGGATGAGCACGGCGCTGCAGGGCATGCACGACGTCTATTACGGCACCCGGCTGCCGCCGCACCGCAAGCCCATCCCCATCATCGCGCCCGGCGACAGGATCGGCGAGACCACGTTTCGCTGCGATCCCGCCAAGGTCATTGCCGTGGTCGAAACCAATGCTCCGGACCGCGACACCAGCTTCGCTGCATCTGATGAGACATCCGAAGCGATCGCCGGTCATATCCTCGAATTTCTGGGGCACGAGGTTCGCCGCGGCCGGCTACCGCCGGAATTGCTGCCGATCCAGTCCGGCGTCGGCAACGTGGCCAATGCCGTGATGGCGGGACTCGAGAACGGCCCGTTCTCCGGGCTGACCGCCTATACCGAAGTGTTGCAGGACGGCATGCTGAACTTGGTTCGCTCCGGCCGGATGGTGCTCGCCTCCGCCACCGCGCTATCGTTCAGTGCCGACGCGACCCGGCAATTCGATCGCGACATCGAAAGCCTCAAGACGAAAATCGTGCTGCGCACGCAGGAGATCTCCAACCACCCGGAAGTGATCCGGCGGCTCGGCGTGATCGCGATGAACGGATTGATCGAGGCCGATATCTACGGCAACGTCAACTCGACCCACATTCGCGGCACCACCATCATGAACGGTATCGGCGGCTCCGGCGATTTCGCGCGCAACGCCTATCTCTCGATCTTCATGACGCCGTCGACCGCCAAGGGCGGATCGATCTCGGCGATCGTGCCGATGGTGACGCACGTCGATCACACCGAGCACGACGTGCAGATCATCGTGACCGAGCACGGTCTTGCCGATCTGCGCGGCCTGTCGCCGAAACAGCGGGCCGCGGTCGTCATCGGCAATGCGGCGCACCCGTCGTTCCGGCCGGCACTGAAGGATTATTTCGACCGTGCGTGCCGGCTCTCGCCGGGAAAGCACACGCCGCATCTGCTGGACGAAGCCTTCCGCATGGTCAATCCCTTGCGCTGAAGAGCGCAGCCGCCGGGGCGGCCGCGTTCAGCTCGCGGGTCGTGCGGTCTGCGGCAAGCCGGGCTTGCGCTCCGGAAGCTTCTTTTTCGGAGGCGCGGGAAGCAGGCCTTCCCTGATCATCTGCTTGCGGGCGAGCTTGCGGGCCCGGCGAATGGCCTCGGCTTTCTCGCGTGTTTTCTTCTCGGAGGGCTTCTCGTAGGAGCGCCGCTGTTTCATCTCGCGAAAAACGCCTTCGCGCTGCATCTTCTTCTTCAGAACACGAAGCGCCTGATCGATGTTGTTGTCGCGGACGAGGACCTGCAATTGAAATTCCTTGGCTCAGCTGCGAAATGAGGCAGTCCTGCACGCAGCCGATTGCGCAGGAGTTTCATTGCGATCGTGAGGGTGACAGCAACGGCGATCTGGTCCGCCGGCCTCGAACACGCGAGCGACTTGGCATCGCGATACAGTTCGGCGGCGACGTGAACACTCCCGGGCGGCCGTGTCAATCGATAAGGCGTCCCTGGACGTCAATTCGCGGTCCGGAACCCGCGCGGGGGCGCGGCGAGCAGCGCTAGGCAGCCACTGCTTGCGCGGCCAACAATTGCTTCAGTTTCGCGGCCGGCACCGCTGGGCTGAACAGCCAGCCTTGCATCTGGCTGCATCCGAGCTGCCGCAGCACGTCGCGCTGGGCTTCGGTCTCGACGCCTTCGGCCGTCGTCGCCATGTGGCGGGCGGCGGCCATGTGCACCACCGCCTGCACGATCGGCGACGAATCCTCGGGCTCGCCGATGTCGCTGATGAAGCTGCGGTCGATCTTGATCTTGTCGAAGGGAAAACGGTGCAGGTAGCTCAGCGAGGAATAGCCGGTGCCGAAATCGTCGAGCGCGATGCGCACGCCGAGCTCGCGCAGCTGCTGCAGGATCGTCAGCGCCTCCTCGTCGTCGCGGATCAGCACGGTTTCGGTGACCTCGAGCTCGAGCCGGCCGGGCGCGAGGCCTGATTCCGCGAGCGCGGCGGCGACCTTGAGCGCCAGCGTACGGGCGCGGAACTGCACCGGCGAGACATTGACGGCGATATGGATATCGCCCGGCCAGCTGGCGGCTTCGGTACAGGCCTGCTTCAGTACCCATTCGCCGATGTCGCCGATCAGTCCGGTCTCCTCCGCAACCGGAATGAAATCGGCGGGCGAGATCATGCCGCGCTCGGGATGGCGCCAGCGCAGCAGCGCCTCGCAGCCGGTGACGACATTGGCGGCAAGGTCGACCAGCGGCTGGTAATGCACCTCGAATTCGCCGCGGGCGAGCGCCTGGCGCAAATCGAGCTCGAGTTGCCGGCGCTGCCGCGCCTTGGCGTCGTATTCGGGCACGAACAGGCGGAAGGTGCGGCGGCCCTCCGACTTCGCCGCATACATCGCCAGATCGGCGCGCTTGAGCAGGTCGTCGAGATTGTCGCCATGGTCGGGCGCGATCGCGATGCCGATGCTGGCGTCGGTCGGAATCTCCTGGCCCTTGCAGTTCACGGGCGAGCGCAGCGCCTTGAGGATATCTTCAGCCAATGCCGTCAGTTCGGCCGGGTCGCTGGTTCCGGCCTTGACGATGGCGAACTCGTCGCCGCCGAGACGCGCGACGAGGTCGTTGCCGCTGACGCAGGCGCGCAGGCGGCTCGCGACCTGGCGCAGCAATTCGTCGCCGACCTCGTGACCGAGCGAATCGTTGACGCCCTTGAACTCGTCGACATCGATATAGAGGATCGCGAACGGCTTGCCCTGGGCCAGCTCCGCCACGCGGCGCTCCAGATGGCCGCGCATCAGCACGCGGTTGGGCAGATCGGTCAGCGCGTCGTAATGCGCCATGTGCGCGATGCGCTCGTCGGCGCGGATGCGCTCGGTGACGTCATCATGGGTGGCGAGCCAGCCGCCGGAGGCGCCGGGCTGGTTCTTGATCTCGATCAGGCGGCCGTCGGAAGTCTCCACGATGGCGCTCTGCGTCAGCCCGACCTGGCTCAGGATCCCGTCGCAATAGGCATCGACGTCGCCCTCGAACGAGCCGGTATCAAAGCGGTGCTGGATCACGTCGCGGAAATAGGCGCCGGGCTTCACCACGTCGGTGGAGAGGCCGTACATCTCGATGTAGCGCCGGTTACAGACGATCAGCTGCTCGTCCTGATCGAACATCAGAAGGCCCTGCGTCATCGTGTTCAGGGCGGTGTCGAGCCGCTGCTTCTCGATCGACAGCCGGCGTGTCATCTGGCGGAAGATCAGATAGAGCGTGAGCACGAGCAGGCCGATCGACAGCACGGCAACCGCGACGAAGAATTTGGTTTGGGTGTGCCAGGTGGCGAGCGTCGCGTCCAGCGATCGGGTGGCGACCACGACCAGCGGTTCGCCGGTCAGCATGCGCGAGGCGACAATACGGTCCTTGCCGTCCATCGGGCTGGCGAGCTGGGTCGTGACGAAAGTTCGCTCGAACACCGCCATCTGCTCGGGCGTGCCCTTGCGGTAGTTCTGCCCGATCATCGCGTCGACATGCGGAATGCGCGCGAGCAGCTGGCCGTTCTGGTGGTGCATCGCGATCGAGGAATCCTCGCCGAGCCCGCTCGATGCGAAGAAGGACTCCAGTTGCTCGGGCGCGATCGCGCGCGACACCATGCCGAGGAATTCGCCGTGCGGACCGGAGATGCGGCGTGCGAACACGATCGCGGGTCCGTCGCCGAGCCGGCCGGGCACGACCTCGATCTCTTCCTGTGCGGCGGGATCGTTCATGAGGCGGTTGAAATAGCCGCGGTCCGATACCGAGATGTCGGCGACCGGCCAGCGCTTCGACGAATTGATCAGCACGCCCCTGGAATCGAACAAATTGGCGCCGGCGACATCGGACCAGCCGCTGGCCTTGGCACGCAGCACCTCGTGCATCGCAAGGGTGCCCATCTCGCTGCGGAATATCTCGGTGGATTCGATGCCGTGGCTTTCGAGTTCGGCGATGATGCTCTTCTGGAGCACCGCGAAATCCTCGAACTCACGGTCGAAATGCCGGGCCAGCAGCCGCACGGCGCTTTCCAGGCTGTCGCGGCCGCTCTCGATCGCATTCTGCCGGAAGCGGTCGACGGTGAGCGCGGTGCCGATCGCCATCGCGACCATCAGCACGACGCCGCCGGCGATCAGCCACGTCAGCGGCGCGCCCTGCCAACGGCGGAGCGACGCGCGCATGCGCGCGGTCCATCGGATCGATGTGCCCATCCAGCCCTCCCGTGGGATGCAAGATGCAGCAAAACCGCCAAGACCCCGTTACCAGCAAGGGTTAGGAAATGATGAATCGGAGCGGAATTAGAAGGTTGGCGCGCCGGCCGGCGTTCACCGCCGAATTTCCCATTTCAGCGCTTCCGCATTCCCCTTGGCGAACATCTCCGGCACGTCGAACTTGCCGGTCTTGAGGTCGTAACGGCACTTCCAGTCGGCCAGTCCCTTCACGGCGACGTTCTTTGGATGTTTGTCCATTTCGCCCGACAGCGAGATGAGGAGGTAGCGGTTGTTGGGCCAGTCGACGCCGAGCCAGCGATAGGCCTCTTCGGTGCCTTTCATCAGATTGGCCGAGACGTGGTAGTCGAGCTTCAACTTCTTCGTGTCCGGCCGGCCGTGGAAATAGGCCCAGGCGAGATCGCTGAGCGACGTCTTGGTCGCGTTCACGAAGGCGCCGTTCTCGACATGGTAGAGAAACAGGTCCTGCTCGCCGGAGCCGGTCTTCTGCATCCGCACCAGCCATTGCGAGTCGGCGGTGAAGCGGAATCCGGCGCCATAACCCTGCTCCGGCTTCAGCTCGGTCATCTGCTCGCCGCGCCGCGCCCAGGCCTGCCATTTGACCTCCCAGTCGCCGCTGTCCTTCATGTACTGCTCGATCCTGGTGGCGCCGTCGGGCGAGGTGAAGGCGAGATCGGCATTGTCAGTGAGGACGTAGTCCGGCGGCGGGCCGGACCCGGCAAGCGCGGGGGAGCCGGCGAGCGTGAAGGCGAGCGCCAGCCATGACGCGGTGCGGAAAAGCGCGGTCACGGGAAAATCCCTGAAAAATGCCGCAGCGCGGCCTCGCTGATTTGACGCCGATGGGGCCGCGCCGGTTCATCCCATCGACCGTCTTGCTGCCGCAGCCAAATCGGCGCAATTTGCCGCCTTCGGCCGATTTGCCAGCCAAGGTTCATGTCCTGATGATCACCGCGTCCAAGGCCTTCATTGCCTTCTGTCTGCTCGCATTGGTCGGCACCGTGCTGGTGATCGGCCCTATCGAGCTGCGCCGCCTCTTGCCGGGCGGGACCAAGACCGAGATCGCGGCGGCCGCGAAGCCGGAAGTCAGGCCGGAGCCGAAGGCCGAGGCCAAAGTCGAAGCCAAGCCGGCAGCCAAACCTGAAGCCAGGCCCGACGAGCCAAAGCTTGCCGCGACGGCGCCGCCCGCGCCATCCGCGCCGAAGGCGGATGCGATGGCCGAGACGCAGAAGCAGGTTACGGCGCTGGCCGATCTCGTGCCGGCCAAGCCCCCGGCGGCGACCGACGCGGGCCCCCGTTTCGACGTTGCGCGCGTCGACGATCATGGCGAGGCGGCGGTCATCGCGGGCGTGGCCGCGCCGGGCGCCAGGGTCGAGCTGCTGCGCGACGGCCAGCCGCTCGATGCTGTGGTGGCCGATGCGTCGGGCCAGTTCGTGATGACCCCGCCAAAGCTTCCCGCCGGCTCCTATGAACTGACCCTGCGCGCGAAATCGCCGGACGGCACCGTCATGCAATCCGCCCGCACCATGCCGGTGACCGTCGCCGAAGCCGCGCCGCCGCCCGCGCGCCCCGCGCCGGCCGCCCGGCCGGAAGCGAAGCAGGCCGACAAGCCGGACGACAAGCCGGACGACAAGTCGGATGTCGTCGCGGCTCTTCCGGGGCCGCGCCTGTCGTCCGCATCGGAGAAATCCGCGGCGCGGCCGAGGCTGACGGGTGCACCGAAGCCACGGCTGATGGCACATGCGCCAGCCGCGCCGGCGCCCACGACGGTCGCATCGGCGTCGACGGCAGACATCTTCAACACCGCGCCCGCCGGGACCGGCAGCCGGGTGATCACCCGCGGCGACAGCCTGTGGACCCTGAGCCGGCTCGCCTACGGCGACGGCGCCCGCTACGCCGTGATCTTCAACGCCAACCGCGACAAGATCCACAATCCCAATCTGATCTATCCCGGTCAGACCTTCGTGCTGCCGCAGAAGGCGGAGTGAGCTCAGCTCTCCCTTCGTCATGCCCGGGCTTGTCCCGGGCATCCACGGTCTTGATGGTGCGGATGAAGGCGTGGATGGCCGGGACAAGCCCGGCCATGACGTCGTTGAGGCGGCCAGCCCCCATATGCGATCGCCCTGTCGCTGGCGGAAAAGAGTCTCATCCATGGCTCCGCCCGCGACGCTTTGACCGCCGCTGCTCCGGAACGTTTGGTTCCGCTTTGAGTCTTCTCCATGCGACGCAGTGCGCGCTTGGCGCTGGAGGAGGGCCAAGAAGTGGTCAACTCGTTGGTCAGGTCAGCGGTCATGTCGGGATCACGCCTGGGATTGGCGCTATCGGGCGCGGCGCTCGTGATGCTGATCGTCTTGCTGCCAGGCAAAGCCGAGGCGCAGTTCGGGATCCGCGGCGGTCCGCTCGGCGTCGCACGTTTCGCCGTCGGCCACGTCATCGGCATGTCGCGCCTGCGCCATTCCCGCATGGCGGTACGCGGCGGCCGCTACCGCGCCGCCGCGTTGCGGTCGCAGGATCCCCGCGGTGCCCAGCGCGGCCAACTCGCCAATCCCTATGTTCTGCGTGCCGCACTCACGGCGCAGGCGGCGCTATCGGGCTGGCATGGCGGCCGCCGACCGCAGGGCTGGTGGCGCCATCCTGACGGCAGCTACGGCTGGGTCGGCCCGGTGTTCTGGCCGTTCGCGCATGACGATCTCACCAATGCCGTGATCCTTGGCGATGCGACCAGCCTCTCGCTCT
>Ga0102590_1001399_pt1 | contig 37044 bp, 30 predicted proteins | sample AraplaMF_Col_mMF_FD_76859 | JGI IMG/M metagenome (GOLD analysis project Ga0102590, IMG submission 76859) | Arabidopsis root microbial communities from the University of North Carolina, USA - plate scrape MF_Col_mMF | ecosystem: Host-associated > Plants > Roots > Endosphere | place: USA... | reverse complement strand
CTCGCGCACGAGGCGGACCACCCCGACGCCGAGGCGATCCTGCTGCCCGACACGGCACTGCACACCGTCGCGCACCTGGCGGCCCTGGAGAAGGAGCTGGCGAAGCCGGTCCTCACGGCGAACCAGGTCACGGTGTGGGAGGCCCTGCGCCTGGTGGACCGCCGTGTGAACGCCCCCGGCCTCGGGACCCTGTTCACCAGGGAGCCGATCGTCCAGGTGTGAGCGCCCGGTCCGGGCCGACGGACCGGGAATAACCGGGGACTGCCTCCTGTTGTGCGTGGGAGTCGCGACACACACGCAGGAGGCAGTTCGGTGGACGAGATCCGAGCCACGGCACAGGGCACCGCGCCCGTACCCCTGTCCGTACTTGACCTGGTCACGGTCGGTGCGGGCCGTACCGCCACCGACGCCCTCCGCACCAGCGTCGATCTCGCGCGCCTCGCGGAGTCCCGCGGTTATCACCGCTTCTGGGTCGCCGAGCACCACTCGATGCCGGGCGTGGCGTCCTCCTCGCCCGCCGTGATCCTCGCCCACCTCGCCGCCCACACCGAGCGCATCCGGCTCGGCTCGGGCGGAGTGATGCTGCCCAACCACGCCCCGCTCGTCATCGCGGAGCAGTTCGGCACGCTGGAGGCCCTGGCTCCCGGCCGTGTCGATCTGGGCCTCGGCCGCGCTCCGGGCACCGACGGCGCCACGGCCGCCGCACTGCGCCGCACCGATCAGCTGAACGAGGGCGCGGACGACTTCCCCCAGCAGCTCGCCGAGTTGACCCGGTTCCTCGACGACGACTTCCCGGACGGCCACCCCTACTCCCGTATCCACGCGGTCCCGGGCCCCGTCCAGTCCACCTCACCGGGTGGCGTCCAGTCCCCGCACCGGCCGCCGATCTGGCTGCTGGGCTCCTCCGGTTTCAGCGCCCGCCTGGCCGGCATGCTCGGCCTGCCCTTCGCCTTCGCCCACCACTTCTCGGCGCAGAACACCGTCCCGGCGCTCGACCTGTACCGCGAGTCCTTTCGGCCGTCCGCGGTGCTCGAAGCCCCGTACGCCCTGATCGGTGTCGCCGCGCTCGCCACCGACGAGGAGAAGGAGGCCCGCCGCCAGGTGAGGGCCGCCGCCCTGAACATGCTCAGGCTGCGCATGGGCCGTCCGGGTCTCGTCCCCACTCCGGAGGAGGCGGAGAGCTACGAGTTCGGTCCGCTGGAGCAGGAGTTCTTCGAGTCCTGGACGGCGAACGTCATCCACGGCACGGCGGACGAGGTCCGCGCGGGCCTGGACGGCCTCCAGAAGCGCACCGGCGCCGACGAGCTGATGCTCACGTCCAACGCCCACGGCGGCGACGTACGTGTGCGCTCCTACGAGCTGATCGCGGACGCCTACGGTCTGCCGACCGCCTGAGGCCGCCCTCACCCTTCATGACCGCGCGGCGCCGGCGCGGTCAAGGGTGACAGGCCTCCGGATCCACCAGCTCGGAGATGCGGTCCGGTGGCACCGGCCGGGAGTACAGCCAGCCCTGGCCGGTGTCGCAGCCGATCCGTCGCAGTCGGCTGGCCTGCGCGGAGGTCTCCACGCACTCGGCGGTGACGGTCAGGCCCAGCCGGTGCGCGAGCTGGATCATGGCCTCGACGATCACCTCGTCCGCGGGGTTGGGGTGCACGCCCGTGCCCTCGTACTGGAAACCGCGGACGAACGACCCGTCCAGCTTCAGCACCGACACCGGCAGCCGGCTGAGGTAGGCGAGGTTGGAGTACCCCGTCCCGAAGTCGTCGATGGCGATCCGCACCCCCATGTCGCTGAGCGCCTGGAGCGCCTGGAGCGGGCGGCCGGCCGAACCCATGACCGCGGACTCCGTGAGCTCCAACTGCAGCAGATGGGGGGCGAGTCCCGTCTCCGCGAGGGTTCCCGCCACATCGGCCACCAGATCGGAGTCCCATACCTGACGCACCGCCACGTTCACACTGACGAAGATCGGCGGCTCGTCCGGGCGCTCCAACTGCCATCGGCGCGCCTGACGGCAGGCGGACTTGAGCGCCCAGCGTCCGAGCTGCACGATCGAGCCGTCCTCCTCGGCCAATCCGATGAACCGGTTCGGCGTGAGCGTGCCGAACTGCGGGTGATGCCAGCGCACCAGTGCCTCCACCCCGCGCACCCGTCCGTCCTCCATCCCGACGAGCGGCTGGTACTCCAGGGCGAACTCACCCCGCTCGATGGCCGGGCGCAGACCGGAGGACAGGGCCTGCCGGGTCATACGGTGTGCGTTGCGCTCGGGGTCGAAGAGGGTCCAGCGGCCCTTGCCGTCGGCCTTCGCCCAGTACAGCGTCGTATCGGCGGCCTGCATCAGACCGGTCGCCGTCGTCCCGGCCGCGTGCCGCTCCACCACACCGATGGACGCCGAGACGGACAGGCGCTGCCCGGCCAGGTCGAACGGCGCCTGAAGCGCCTTGAGCACCGACTCCGCCAGCTCGGCGAGTTGGTCGGTGCCCGTCGAGTCCTCGACGAGAAGGGCGAACTCGTCGCCCCCCAGCCGCGCCACCAGGGGAGTGGCCGCCCGCGCGTAGCCCGCCTCGTCCGCGCACGCCGTCAGGCGCTCCGCGACGGCCGCGAGCAGCCGGTCCCCGACGCGATGCCCGAGGGTGTCGTTGATGGCCTTGAAGCCGTCGAGGTCCAGATAGCACAGCCCGACCCGGCCGGTGCCGCTCTCCTCGTACGATTCGACCTCCAGTGCGGCCGACAGACGTTCGAAGAACAACGTGCGGTTGGGCAGCCGTGTCACCGGATCGTGCATCTGCAAGTGCCGTAGCTGTGCCTGGAGTTCGCGGCGGGCGCCGATGTCGGCGACCGAGAGCAGTACCGCCTTCTCCGTCTCTGGCAGAGGGGTGACGGTCACCTGGACCCAGAGCGAGTGGCCGTCGGGATGTTTGAGCCGGCGCGTACAGCGCAGCCGCGCCTGGCGGCCGCGCAGCACCTCGCGGTACGCGTGCCAGGTGCGGGCGTCCGAGGACAGGTCCACCAGATCGGCGGCGGCCTTGCCGGCCAGGGCGCCCGTGCCGGTGGCGAGCAGCGACCCCATCGTCTCGTTGGCGGTGACGACCAGGCCCTCGCGGTCGACGAGCGCCATGGCGAGCGGGGCCGCGGTGAACGCCGCTTCCAGCGGGTGGGACCGGGAGGCGTGCGGCGCAGGGTCGGGGGCCGGTGGGATCGGATGGTCCCCCGGGAGGGACGACGGTTCGGACGCACCGGACGTGGGGTCGTTACTTCCTGTGACGGCCGGGCCGACGAGGTCTGCCGCAGGCGTCGGCCCTTGGGACGTTCCGCTCACCGCTCGCTCCCGCAGTGCACTCGTTCTTCGTACGGATCTCGTGTGTCTCGCCGGGGTCGACGGTCGCGTGACGGCCGACCGTGCGCGTCGTGTTCGTGCAGGGAAGTGTGCCGATCATAGAGCCCGGCCCGGAGGCCTTGCAGCCGCAGTCCGGTGCCCAGGAACGGGCGCACGCTCTGACAGATCGTTTCTGCCCGCGGCGGGCGCCGGTCTGTCGGGCCGTCCGCGGTTGTGACGTTGTGTGAGTGGTGGGGGTGTCGGCCCCTGTCGGCCGCCCCCTCCGTCTTCCTGCGCCGTCGTGCGCTCCCGCGTCGCACTGCCCCTCCCTCGGCCGACGCGGTTTCTCTGTGCCCTTTCCCCCGTCTGAGGGGGTCTCACCCTTCCGGTGCAGGCAAACAGGGCGTAGTAGTACAAGTAGGACAAAGCTGGATGCGGAGCCCCTGAACCGCACCCGGAGGTCGACGTGCCGCGTCCGCTCCCCGCCAAGGGGCCAACCAGGTACGTACCCAAGGCGCTCGTACGGGGCAGGACGCCCATGCTGCGCAGGACCGCGGCCATGGCGACGTCGATGGCGGCGCTGGTGGCGACCTCGCTCATCACCGGACCCTCACTGGTCGGACTGCCCACGGCACCCTGTGAACTCCCGCGCAGCGAGGCCCATCACTCGGAGGGCGTCGACACCTGGAACGCCGACTACACGCGGCCCACCCACCCGCTGGACGCCGTACTGGTCTTCCTGTCGTTCCCGGACGCGACTCCGCTGACCACGCCCGACGAGCTGACCGGCGACTACTTCCCGGCCACCAACCGTTTCTTCCAACGTGCCTCCTACGGCCGCTTCTCGGTACGCCCGCATCCTCTGAGCCACTGGATCCGCATGCCACGGCCCTCCGACTGGTACGCCATCGGGCGGGACTGGGACCCCGAGCACCGGTCCGCGTATCTGCACGACGCGGTCACCGTGGCGGACAAGGAGGTCGACTTCTCGAAGTACCGGATCGTGTACTTCGTGGCCGACCCGGACGCGCCCGGAGTCGACTCGGACGCCACGAAGGTGGTCAACCTCGACACCCCGATGCAGGCCGACGGCACGGACATCCGCCGGATGGTCACGGTCTTCGAGAAGCATCCGCCGGACCACCTGGTCCTCGCCCATGAGACGGGCCACATCTTCGACCTGCCCGATCTCTACCACCGCCCCACCGACGGCAAGGGCGACTGGGACACCTACGTGGGCGACTGGGATCTCATGGGCAGCCAGTTCGGTCTGGCTCCCGATCTGTTCGCCTGGCACAAGTGGAAGCTGGGGTGGCTGGACCCGCGGCAGGTGGTGTGTGTGCGGGGTACGGTCACACGGCTGACGCTGGAACCGCTCGAGTCCAGCCCGACCGTGCCGCAGGTGCCGGTGCACGCGGACACACAGCAGGACGGCGGGGCGACAGGTGCGGCGGGCAGCCCCGGGGAGCGGTTGCTCGGGCCCGGGGTGGAGGCCTTCGGTTCGGGACGCGGCACCAAACTGGCGGTCGTGCGGACGGGGTCGGACAGTGTGCTCGCCATCGAGGCACGCGGGGTACTGGGCAACGACACCGGGGTCTGCCTGCCGGGCGTCCTCGTCTACCGCGTCCACGGAGAGACGGAGTCGGGCAGTGGGCCGATCGAGGTCCTGGACGCCCATCCGCAGACCGCCGCCTGCTGGGGCAACTCGGTCTATCCGGCCCTCGCGGACGCCCCGATCCCGGTCGGCGAGAGCTTCACGGTGGCGGCCGGAGCGGTGAAGGTGAAAGTGGAGGTGGAGGACCGCACCGCAACCGGGGCGTGGACGGTGAAGGTCACGAAGAAGTGACTCCGGGCGCGGTCCCCACGGGTCGTCCGCGCGCGATCGAAGGGCGGGCCCCCGGCACCCATGGGAGCCGACCGCACGGCGGGGTGTGGCTGCGGGCCGGCGGGGCGGGGCGGCGCTCGCGCCCGCGGTTCGCCGTGGCCGGTCGGGGGCGGTGCGGTTCGTCCCGGAGGCGGGGCTTGTGCGGGGTGGTTTGGGGCTGCGGTCCGCCGTGGCAGGTGCTCGGGGGCCACGGCCCCGGATCGGTAAGGCCTCCGGGTGCGCCCGAGGCCCCAGGACGGCTGCGGACGCCGGCCCACCGGAGCGGACCCGCAAGGGGGGGTGGGTGGCAAAGTCCCCCACCACGCGCGGTGACGCCACGTAAAAACAACGATGGCGACCCCGTTCGCGTTGTCCGCGAACATGAATCGCCATCGTCATCGTGCGCCGCCAGGGACTCGAACCCCGGACCCGCTGATTAAGAGTCAGCTGCTCTAACCAACTGAGCTAGCGGCGCCTGCTGACGTCGTAGACCTTAGCATCCTGGTCGGTGGGAGGAAAAATCGATATCCGTACAGCCGCGGAGGCGGCCGTACGGGCCGCCCGGACGGCCGCCCAGAGCACGACCTCCGGCCCGGGAAGCCACGGGTGACAGGTGTCGGGCGCGACCAGCCAGCGGGATTCGGGGCGTGTGGCGGCGGTGTCGGCGGGGTGGATCGCGGGCACGGTCACGGCGTCACCGGGACCATGGCACAGCAGCGGCGGAATCGGCTGGACCCGGCCGCCCCACTCCTCCCAGTCGAGCAGCGCGGGCAGCCGGCGTGCCGTGCCGGGTGCCGCGAAGAGCAGCATGCGCCCGCGGTGCTCGGCGACGGGCCCGGAGCCCGGGCCCTCGTCCCAGAGCCGGTCGAGCATGCGCCGCCCGAAGATCGCGGGCGCGTTGATGATGTCGAACGCGGTGCCGCAGGGCAGCACGACGGGGGCGGAGGGGCGATCCGCCCAGTGCGCGAGCGTGCTGCGGGGACAGGCTCCCGCCGAGGCGAGCCAGATGGCTCCCTCCGAGGTGACGCCGGAGGCGTCGAACCGGTCGGGGAGGTGTCGGCAGGGTTCGTCGGACGGCGCTCGACTGCTCATGACACCCAGGTCTACCCGCAGTGAACGAACCGTCTCCGAGGGTTGCCGAAAACCGGGACAGGGTGGGGCGGGAAGGGGTATTGTGCCGCCCGGCATATGCCAAAAGATCATTCGGGTCGGCGGCCGGGACGGTTCCCCGCCGCCGCACCGCTCAGCCCAGGTTCTCAGGCCCGCTCGCCTCGACGCCGCGCATCAGATCGCGGCCGAACTCCACCATCTTCTTGGCGTAGTCCTCGGTCCATTCCGCCTGTTCGGCGATCGCGGCGGGGGTCAGCCGGTCGAAGCGGCGTGGATCGGCGAGCTGGGCCGCGGCGACCGCCTGGAACTCCACCGCCCGGTCCGCGGCAGCGCGGAAGGCCTGAGCCAGTTCCGTGGCGCGCGCCAGCAGGGCCCGCGGGTCGTCGATCGACTCCAGGTCGAAGAAGTGCTCCGGGTCGGAGGCCGCCTCCGCCGGCTCGAAGAGCAGGGGCGCGGGGCGTAGCCGCGGCTCGTTCCGACGCGGCGTGGGCTCCGCCATGTCTTCTCCTCCTCGTAGGGTCCGAGTGACACCACCCTTCGGGTGGGCCACCGTCCATTGTCTCGCGACGATGCAAGAGGGCCTCGACGCGCGAGTACGCAGGACCGGGCGCCGACCGTGCCGCACGCCTCGCGCAGTCTCAAGGCCGCCCGCTCACGCGATGTTCCCGTCGAACGGAATTTTCCGGCCGCCGGGGCGTTTGCGCCGGTCGAGGGCCTGCCGGCCGGCAGCCGGTGCCGCGGCCCCGGCGCGGGCGGCCGTTCACGTATCGCCCGGCCGACCCGGTGTGCCGTTGGTCACCGGCCGTACGGCCGTACCAGTGGCCCCGCCCCTCAGGGACGCCAGGCCACCCGGTGTTCCGCCAGATGGGTCAGCACCGCTTGGTTCGCCTCCCATCCGTCCGGGAACTTCACCGTCACCCCCAGCTGCACCGGTTCCGTCGACGGATGGTCGTCCAGCAGATCCGAGACCCCGGCCCGGCACACCACGATGCACGCATGGCGGTGGCGGGAGGCCAGCACGCACAGCCGCCCCGTCTCCAGGTGGAACGCCGTCGCGTCAGGACGGCCCGACAGGGGATGCAGCATCACCGTCACGTCGAACTCCCGGCCCTGGAGCCGGTTGGCCGTGTCCACCGTCACGTTCGTCACGCCGAGGTCCGTCAGCGCCGAGCGCACCGCCGCCGCCTGGTCCCGGTGCGCCGTGCCGACGGCGATCCGGTCCGCGGTCAGCGGCGCAGGATCCGTGGCCCGCTCGGAGACCGACGCCCCGCCCCGGTCCAGCAGGCGCCGTACGACCAGGGCGACCGCCCGCACCGCCTCGGGATCCGTGCGCGGGGTGTACCGGGCGGGCAGCTCGAGCAGCCCCCAGCCCGACTCGGCCGCCTCGTCGATCACCCGGTCGGGTCCCGAACCGTCGGAGGCCACCCCGAAGGTGAGCCGCCGGTCCCCGTGCCCGGTACCGCTGCGGAACGGTGTGTACGGATAGAACGCGTCCGACACCAGAGGGGCCGCCGACGCCGGAAGCCGCCACGACACCGGCAGCCGGTGCTGCGGGAGCGTGGGGTTGTGGGCGAGGAGCGTGGTCACGGCGGACCCCGAGGGGTCGTACGACAGCCCGGCCCACTGTTCCGCGCCGACGATCGCGAACGGGTCCAGCTGCCCCGGATCACCGACGAACAGCGCCCGCTCGAACAGGCTCGCCACCGCCAGCAGCGCATCGGACCGCATCTGGTACGCCTCGTCGACGATCGCGTGCGGCCACGGCTCGACGTCCTTGACATGCGCCCACTTGGCGGCGGTGGAGATGACGACGTCCAGGCCGGCCAGATCGCCCGCCTTCGCCGACTTGCGGACGTGCGGCAGATCGTCGAGAGCTCTGTCGTAGGGGTCCGGGTCACTGCTGTGCAGCCGGCCGACCGGAAGCCCGGGGTCCTTCTCCGCCAGCCGCAGCACCAGGTCGTCCACCTGCGCGTTGGTCTGCGCGATGACCATCAACGGCCGTCCCGCGGCCGCGAGTTCCAGCGCGGCCCGGACCACGAGTGTGGACTTCCCGGCGCCCGGCGGCGAGTCGACGACGACACCGCGGTGCGCCCCGTGCAGCGTGTCGTGGAGGATCGCCTCCGTGGCCCGGGCGGCCGCGGCCCCCGGATCGAGGGCCCCGCCCGGCTGGGCGAACACGGTCACAGAACGTCCTCCTCGGTCACCGGATCGGGCTGCGGCACGGTGTCGGTCTCACCCGGAGGCCCGCCGTGCGTCCAGGGCGTCTCCTCGGGCTCGGGCAGCTTCGCCCCGCCGCGCTGCTCGTGCTCGAAGACCGTGAAGCAGACGCGGTCGCCCTTCTCGGGCACGGTGCCCGCCTCCGGCTCCTTGCCGCGCCCCATCTTGTCGACGATCCGCAGGACCACGAGACCGCCGCCCTGGGCGAGCTCCTCGTGCCCGACGAACTCGGCGGCCTGGGGCTTGCCGGCCAGCGACCGGTACACCTTGGTGCGCTCCCCGAGATGGGGCCGGTCCTCGGTCCGTACGGTCAGCAGCGGGCGCGGGCTCGGGCGCTTGCCCTCGCTGTACGTCATCACGACGTCCGTGACCTCGCCCGCGAACGCCTCGCCCGACAACCGCCGCCCGGCCATGACAAGCGGGTCGTCGAGTGCCTCCTGGGCGTCGAGGCGGGCCTGTTCGCGCTCGCGCGCGGCGAGTTTGTTCGCCGCCGTGACCGCGTCGTCCCGGCGCGGCTGCGGCGGTTCTCCCGCGGCCACCCGGTCCCGGTGGCCGGTGAACGACCAGCGGTCACGCGTCCAGCGGTCGGCCACATGGCCGCCCTCCTCGAGCTCGCGCAGCAGGTCGAGTCCGCGCCACACCGCGTCCCAGGTCGGACGCGTGCACTTCTCGACGAGCGTGCGGATCGAGTGCTCGGCTTCGGTGAGTTCACCGAAGCGGTCGTCCGCCTCGACACCGTCCTCGGCGGCGGCGAGCCGGATCCGCACCTGGTCGTAGCGCTCGATGGCCGGGGCGAGCAGCTTGTTGTCGAAGGCCGGGTCGGTGGCCGGCCCGGCGGGCGGGCACAGCAACTGACCGCTTCCGTCCCGGGCCAGCTCGGCCCGCAGCGCCGCGTCCGCGCCCGTTGTGCCCTCCGGCGGGTCGATCCAGGCCAGCAGTGCTCCCAGGTGCTGGTCCTCCAGATGGGACTGCCCGGTCGCCCAGTGCCGCGGCAGCAGATCGGTGACGGCGAGCAGCAGGGAGGATCCCGGGACTCTGGAGCGCTCCCCGAAGTGGGTGAACCACCGGCCCAGCAGAGGTACACGGGTGGGCGCCGGGAACGGGGTCTCGGGGTCCTGCTCGGCGGTGCGGCGAAAACGCATGGAGCGGCCGAGGAGCCGGACGAAGTCGATGCCCGCGCGGCTCGGCACGATCAGCTGCGGCGCGTCCGCGCACAGGTCGACCTCGACCTTGACCCGCTTGCCGGTCTCGGGGTCGGTCTCCGAGCGCTCGGCGGCCTCGACCGCCTCGGCGCACCCGTCGATGTACGGCAGGACGACGTCCGCGAGGTCGGCGAGGAACGCGAACCTGAGGTCGCGGTCGCGTGGTTGCGGCACCACGAGCAGCCGCGGCGCGTCCCGGTCCGTGCCGACGAGTGCTCCGAGCGGTGCTCCGGCCTCGCCCGCGGTGGTGAGCGGAACGAGCACGAGGGGCCGCTCGGACAGGTGCCGGTGCCGGACGGTGGCGAGGGCCTGGGCGCGGCCCGACCGGACGGCCTCGAGCCGGGCGAGGGTCGCGATCAGCGACATACGGCGTCCTCCCGGCCGGCGACTGCCTCCGCGCGCAGTTCCGCCGCCCTGCGCAGCGCCGCCACGGCCGGGTCGTCCGGGTCGCCGGCCGTGCCGTGGGCGGCGGCCAGGACCTCGTCCACCGTGGTCAGCCCGCCCAGCTCGGCCCGCAGCGACCTTCCGAAGGAGGTGACCGCGCCCTCGGCGCGTGCATGGTCCCGGCAGTGGAAGGCCAGTTCGCACGCGGCAAGGCACTCGGGCGCATAGGTCGCAGGGACCGACTCCACCGCGGTGGTCAGCTCCTGCCGCGGGAGGTCGGGCGCGAAGCACGTGCCCTGCGGGAGGGCGTCGGCGATCTCCTCGACACGGACGAGACGGGTCAGCTGGCGCCGGGTGACCGCACGCTGCTTGCGGACGTCGAGCGCGGAGGCGGTCGGCAGATTGCTGAAGTCCTTCGGGCAGACGAGCAGGACCCGTTGGCGCACCACGGGAGGTGCGCTGCCCTCGGCGTCGCAGACTTCCGGCTCCGCACCGAGGCGGGCGGCGACCTCCTCCAGAGCCAGCACGTACACCGCGGACTGGCGGGCGGCCGCTCCCACCTTCGCCGGGTCGGCCGATTCGTCCAGCATGGGGAAGGACTTGATCTCCACGACGGTCCAGCTGCCGTCCGGGTGCACCACCACGGCGTCCGGCTCGAGGAACGCGAGGGAGCCCGCCACGGGGAGGGCGAGCATGGGGTGGTCGAGCAGGGTCCAGCCGCCCTCCTGGACGGCCTCGCGCAACGCCAGCGCCGTCCGGGCCGTGCGCCCTTCGGGACCGGCGGCGGTGAGGTCGGGGACACGCGCCTCTTCGGGCGCGTCGGCGGCCGGGTCCAGCTTCTCGTGCACCAGCCGCAGCAGCTCCGCGCCGCCGTCGGCCTTGACCCTGGCCTCGAACGCGTTGCCCCGCACGAAGGCGAACTGCGACTGGCCGAACGCCGAGGGCGCTCCCAGTGCTCCCGCCAGCGCCGCCTTGTCCACCCCGGCCCCGTCCAGGAGCGCGCGGCGTCTGCACCCGGGGTTCGCGGCGAGTGCGGCGAGGGCGCGCGCGTCCAGCGGCTTGGGCGGTACGGAGGGGCCGCGCAGGTCAGCGAGCCGCTGCCGCAGCGCCGTCCCCCGCGTCCGCGGAAGAGGCACCCGGCTCGGCTCCCGGTCCGGAGCGGGAGATGCGCTGTCGGGGAATTCGCTCACCCGTCGAAGTCTGGCACCCGGCACTGACAATTGGGGAACCTGAGGCGTGCGGGGCGTCCACCGTGGGCACGAACGGCCGCCGCAGCCGGGTGCGCACCACGTCCGCCGCACGCATCACCGACGGGGCCAGCAGGAAGCCGGCGCCCATGACGGCGACACCCGCGACCGCGTCGAGCGAGTAGTGGTTCGCGGTGCCCATCACCACGATCGCGGTCAGCAGCGGATAGGCGACGCCCGCCACCCTGGTCCAGCGCCTGCCGCCGAATCGCCACAGCATCACGCCGCACCACAGCGCCCAGCCGACGTGCAGGCTCGGCATCGCGGCGTACTGGTTCGTCATCCCACCGAGCCCCCGCGGTGCGCTCGCGTCGCCGGCCCACCAGCCGTAGGAGCTGTACTGGGCCATCGTGTCGACGAAGCCGTGGCCCGGGGAGAGAAGCCGGGGAGGGCAGGTCGGCAGCAGCGTGAAGCCGATCAGACCGATGAACGTGGACGTCATCAGCCAGGTGCGGGCCGCCCGGTAGTGCTCCTGGCGGCACCTGAACAGCCACACCAGGATCACCGGGGTCACCACGTAGTGCAGTGACGCGTACCAGAAGTCGGCGGGTATGCCGAGCCACGCCTCTCGGGTGAACAGCCGGTTCAGCGGGTGCTCGGCGTTGATGCGCAGCAGCTTCTCCAGGCGCAGTATCGCCAGGCCGTGGTCGACGGCGGAGGAGACGTCGCCCCGGGCGAGCAGCCGGCCGGCGGAGTAGCACATGTACACCAGCAGGATCAGGGGCAGTTCGGTCCACCAGCGCAGCCGGGTCAGTGGGCTTCCCCCGATGCCTGCTGTCTCGGCCTGCGGCATACGATTCGCCCTCCCCGTTCTGCTCTGCTGCGGCTTCCGTTGCCCGGTCTGCCACCTTACGGCGTATGCGCCCCCTCTTGAGGGGCACCCCGGCGGACAAGACGCAGAGATCGCCCACCGGGTTGCCCGGGGGCGGGGTGAGCGATGATGGTGTGACGTCCTTGTTGACTTCTGATGGATTCATCCCGAAAGGTCGCTCATGGCACCGCGCATCCTGCTGGCCCGGCACGGACAGACGGAGTGGTCGCTGTCCGGCAAGCACACCGGCAGGACCGACGTACCGCTCCTGGAGGAGGGCAAGCGGGGTGCCGAGCTGCTGGGCCGGCGCCTGCACCGGGCGCCGTTCGACGGGCTGGACGGTGTCGAGGTGCGCACGAGTCCGCTGGCACGCGCGCGTGAGACGTGCGAGATCGCCGGTTTCGGCGAGCGGGCGAGCACTTGGGACACATTGCTGGAGTGGGACTACGGCGCGTACGAGGGCATGACGCCGGCCGAGATCCAGGCGGTCCGGCCGGGCTGGCTCATCTGGCGCGACGGGGTGCCCGAGGGGGAGACCCTGGCCGAGGTCGGCGCGCGGGCGGACGAGGTCGTCGCCTGGGCCCGCGCGGTGGATCGCGACGTGCTGGTCTTCGCGCACGGGCACATCCTGCGCTCCATAGGGGCGCGGTGGCTCGGGCTGCCGCTGGAGTTCGCGGCCCGCATCCGTCTCAACCCCACCTCCCTGTCGGTCCTCGGGTGGGCCTACGGGGAGCCGGCGATCGAGTCCTGGAACGACTGCGGTCACCTCATGGCATGACCGCGCTCCCCGCGCGGGCACGGCTCAGGCCGTGCGCGGCAGGGACGCGTGGCGGTCCAGGAACGCCGACACGCCCGCTGCCCGGCGGTGCGGCAGCAGGACCCGCGCCGTGCCCGCGAGCATCGTCTGGATCCGGGACGACTGGACCTGGTCCAGGAGGTCCAGGACGCGCAGCCCGGCCTCGGCCGCCTCGTCGGGGCGGCCGCCGCGGGCCAGGTCGTCGGCGAGCTCCGCGGTGTACAGGGCGATGTTCCGGGAGAAGTGCGGGTCCTGGAGATGAGCGGCGCGCCGGGCGTGCCGGGCGGCGCGCGGCCAGTCGCCCAGGGCCGACCAGCACTGCGCCTCCAGGCCTTCCAGTTCGGCCTCGCCGTAGAACGTCATCCACTCGGGGTCGGTCTCCGACGGCCCGCGTTCGAACAGGGCCTGCGCCCGGGCCAGCGCCTGTTCGCAGCCCGCCCGGTCGGTGAGCCCCGCCCAGCCGCCCGCCTCGCGCAGCGCGAGCAGCGACATCAGGCGCTGGGAGCCCAGCGGGCGCGCGGCGCGCTGGGCCGCCTGCGCCGCCCGTACCGCCTCGCGGGGCCGGCCGGCGTCACGGGCGAGGAACGCGGTGTTGCAGAACGCGTGCGCCTCAAGGGCCGGGTCTCCCGACATCCGGGCCGTGGCCAGTGCCTCCGCGTAGTGCGAGCGGGCGTCGTCGAACCGCCCGGAGTCGTGTGCCAACCAGCCGACCGAGATGGCCAGTTCGCCCGCGCCCACATACAGCCGGTCGGTGACCGACTGCCGGGTCGTGCCCGCGTCGAGCAGTGCGTAGGCGGTGCGCAGCGGGGCCGCCGCACGGCGGTACAGGCCGTCCGCACCGTGCCGGTCGTCGAGCAGTCTGATCTTGCGTACGGCCTCCTCGAGCGCGCTCGCCTCGGACGAGCCCGCGCGATGGACGGGGCGTTCGGCGGCCGCTGCCGCACCGCCGAAGGTGAGCCCGAAAGGGCCGAGGGATGCGGTCGCCACCGTGACGGTGCCGCCGGTCATGAATGCGCGACGCAGCACGTCGCTCTCCTCGTGGTTCTGTTCGCCGTACGCGTGTCCGTCGTACGACTCGTGCGTCTCGTAGGTGTCTGGCGTCTCATACGTCTCGAAGGCCTCGCGTGTCTCACATGAGGCGAACGGACGGCGGATGGTGTTGACGGGGGTCGCCTCATGGGTGGCTCGCGCCCCCCGGCCGCGCACCGCGGAGCGAGGTGCGAACCCCAGGTCCGTGAGAGTGCGTCCGGGGAACATATGGAGGAACACCCGTTCGTAGGCGTAGTTGGGGCAACGGATCTCGCCGGCCTCCACACGTCCGATGTACCGGGCGTCACAGCTGACCCGCTCGCCGATCTCCCGTGCGGCGCGTCGTACCGCCGCGGCGAACTCGCCCGGTGAGCGCTGCCCGCGCAGCTGCCGGAAGGCGAGGTTCGGCCGTGGTGGCCGGGGGTGCTGGGACGAGGTCATGGTCGGGCTCCTTCGTGCGAACCGTCGAACCATGCCGGATTCGGGACGACTTGCCCGCGTGGTGCAAGTTGTTCCCTGCGTCCGGCGGTGCACGAACGTACCCGTCCCGCGAGAGTCGTCACGCGGGGTTTGCCTACAAACCGGATATCTCATGCGCGATCTGCCATGAACTGCCATCCTTTGCGGCGGCGTTGTGCCCGTTGCCGTTGACGTTCCGGAGCGTTTAACCCGATGGACCGGGAGCCCCCCGAACTCCCGACCCAACTCACGCGTCGAGGAGGGGTTCCGCCATGGAGGCCGGGATGCAGAGCACGCAGAGCACCGAATTCCGTACGTCGCAGTCGACCGCGCGGCACATGCCGACCCGGGAGTGCAGCGCACCGCCGCAGCAGGCCCCGGACCTCGTGACCGTGCCGGCCCGGCAAGGACTGGAGGCCGTCGACATCCTGCGTCGAGGCGCAGGCGACTGCGTCGGGCCCGTCATCCACGACGACGGCTGCGACACCCTGGGTTTCCTGGTCCCTCCCGGCACCGCGGACGCCTGGGACGTCCCCGGCAGCACCTGCACACAGACCCAGGGCCGCGGGGTCGGTCAGGCCGCTCCGGTCCCTCCCGTCGAGGGCACGGGCTGGCTTCTGCCCCCGGGCGACGTGGAACTGGCCACGGACCCCACCGTGCTCCGCGAGGCCCTCGGGGAAGCGGCGCGCATGCTGGAGGCCGCCGACAACTGTCGGTGAGTGCGCGCTGACGGTCCGCGTCGGCCGGGCTCCCCGCACACCGCCGGTGGGCCCGCCATCGCCGTCCCCTCGATAATGGCTGAATGGGCAGGACACGGAATGCGCGGCGCGGGCAGGCCGCAGAGGCCGTCGTCGAGACGGTCGAGGGCGGACTCGCGCAGCTGATACCCGACCGGGAACGGGTGCGCGCCTGGACCCTCCTCATCGACGGCGCACCCCAGTCGCACGTCGACCTCGACGACCCGTCGTACCTCGCGTTCGAATACCAGCGCCGCCTCGGTCATGTCATCGACCTGGCCGCTCCGCCCGGCCGTCCGGTGCACGCCGTGCACCTCGGCGGCGGTGCCTTCACCCTCGCCCGCTACACCGCCGCCACCCGGCCCCGCTCCACCCAGCAGGTCGTCGAGCGCGACGGTGCGCTCGTCCAACTCGTGCGGCGCGCCCTCCCCCTGGACCCGAACGCCCGTATACGGGTGCGCTCCACGGATGCCCGCGAAGGGCTCGCCAAGGTGCCGGACGGCTGGGCGGACCTGGTCATCGTGGATGTGTTCAGCGGGGCGCGCACGCCCGCGCATCTGACGTCGGTCGAGTTCCTCACCGATGTGCGCAGGGTGCTGAACGACGGCGGTCAGTACGCGGCCAATCTCGCCGACGGGCCACCGCTCGCCCATCTGCGCGGCCAGATCTCCACCGCCGCGGCCGTCTTCCCCGAACTCGCCCTGATCGCCGACCCCGCCGTACTGCGCGGCAAGCGCTTCGGGAACGCGGTCCTGGTGGCCTCGGCCCATCCGCTTCCGGTCGCCGAACTGACGCGCCGGGCCGCCTCGGACCCGCACCCGGCACGTGTCGAGCACGGCAGGGCGCTCACCGACTTCACCGGAGGCGCCGCGGCGGTCACGGACGCGGCGGCCGTGGCATCACCCGCGCCGCCGCCGTCGGTCTTCCGCTGATCCGGGCACCCGCCCCTCAGTAGTTGCCGATCTCCACGTGCGGCGGACCGTCGTGCCAGGTGCAGAACACCGACACCCGGTTCACACCCGAGGCGAACTCGACCCGGATCCAGGACTCGGTCTTCCACACCTGCATCGACCAACCGGGCCCCGGCGTTGCCGACACCAACGACGCCGACGTGCTGCCCAGGTCGAAGACCGCGCGCCCGCCGTCGGTGTCGTAACTCTTCACCCGGCCGTACCCGGAGGGGGACGAGGACGTCGTGGGAGTGGTGCTCGGACGCGCGCCGGCCGTCTTCACCGGGGTGGGCCCCGGGCTCGAGGCGGGCCCGCGGCTCGAGCCCGGTGACGGCTCGGGGCGCGTTGTCGACGACGCAGCGGGCTTCGCGCGCTGCGTCGTCGCGCCGCCCGCCGTGATGGGCAGGGCGCGCGGCGGATCGTAGGCGGTCCCCGTCATCACCGTGTGCACGCCCCACCACGACAACGTGACCGCGGCGCCCGTGGCGACCGACCACGCCAGTACGTGTACGAGTCCTTTGACCATCCCCGCCATACTGCCCCACACGCCCCACCGGTGTCTCACGGGTCGCACACAGTTCCGGTCCTCCCTGCGGGAGCCCGCGAGCCGGTCCCCTTACCACGGTTGTCGCCCCGCCGTCTTCGCCCGACCGGGGGGATCGTCGTCCCCGTATGGCGTACGGTGCCGCCCATGGCACGTGTGCTCGTGGTCGAGGACGACCAGTTCGTACGCTCGGCGCTCATCAGGCACCTCACGGAGGCCGGACACACCGTGCGCAGCGTCGGCACCGCGCTGGAGGCGCTGCGCGAGGTCGCCCATCTTCCGTTCGACGTCGTGATCCTCGACCTCGGACTGCCCGACCTGGACGGGTCGGAGGCGCTGAAGATGCTGCGCGGCATCACGGACGTGCCGGTCATCATCGCCACCGCCCGCGACGACGAGGCGGAGATCGTCCGCCTGCTCAACGCGGGCGCCGACGACTACTTGACCAAGCCCTTCTCGGTCGAGCACCTGTCCGCACGGATCGCGGCGGTCCTGCGCCGTACCCGCGCCGCCGCGGCCGAGGCCGCCCCTCCGTCCGTCATCCGGGTCGGCGGCCTCGCGATCGATCCGCTGCGCCGCCTCGCGGAACTGGACGGCGCACCACTCGACCTGACCCGCCGTGAGTTCGATCTGCTCGCCTTTCTCGCCGGCCGGCCCGGTGTGGTCGTGCCGCGCCGGGAGCTGCTCGCCGAGGTGTGGCAGCAGTCGTACGGGGACGACCAGACCATCGACGTCCATCTCTCATGGCTGCGGCGGAAGTTGGGTGAGACGGCGGCGAAGCCGCGTTATCTGCACACGCTGCGGGGAGTGGGCGTGAAGCTGGAACCGCCGAGGACGGAGCCGTTGTCGTGAGGTGGGCGCTGGTCAAGGTCTGCGTGGCGGTGACCACCATGGTCGTGGTGGCCTTCGCGGTCCCGCTCGGGCTCGTCATCAAGGAGATGGCACGCGACCGCGCCTTCTCGAACGCGGAGCGGGAGGCCGCGGCGATCGCGCCCGCCCTGTCCATCACCACCGACCGGGACCAATTGGAGAAGGTGGTCGCCTCGGCGGGTCCCGGCGACGCGATGGCCGTGCACATCCCGGCGGGCGACGGCACGAAGGCCGTCGACATCGGGCCCGGTCGCGCGCCTGCCAGGGACATCGAGACCACGCGCCGGCTGGGCCGGGCCTCCATGGCGCAGGTCCCGGGCGGCTCGGCGCTCCTCCAGCCCACCGCCCTGAGCTCGGGCGACATCGCCGTCGTCGAGGTGTACGTCCCCGAGTCCGAGGTGTCGAACGGCGTCGCCACGGCCTGGGCGGTGCTCGCCGCGGTCGGCGTCGCCCTCGTCGTCGGCTCGGTGGCGGTCGCCGACCGGCTCGGAGTGCGGATGGTGCAGCCCGCCCAGCGCCTGGTCGAGGGCGCGCACGAGCTGGGGGAGGGGAGACTCGCGGCACGGGTGCCGGAGGAGGGACCGACCGAACTGCGGCTCGCGGCCGTCGCGTTCAACTCGATGGCCGACCAGGTCGTCCAACTGCTGGCCAAAGAAAGGGAGCTGGCGGCCGATCTCTCCCATCGTCTGCGCACCCCGCTGACGGTGCTGCGGCTGAACGCGGCCTCGCTCGGCGAGGGCCCGGCCGCCGAGCAGACGCGGGCGGCGGTGGCGCAACTCGAACGCGAGGTCGACACGATCATCCGTACGGCGCGGGAGGCCAAGCCGCAGACGGCGGCGGCGGGTCCGGGCGCCGGGTGCGACGCGGCCGAAGTGGTGTGCGAGCGGATGGAGTTCTGGTCGGCCCTCGCCGAGGACGAGGGCCGCAAGTGGCGGGTGGCCGGGGTCGACCGGCCCGTGCGCACACCCGTGGCCCGGGCGGACCTCGCGGCCGCGCTCGACGCACTGCTCGGGAACGTCTTCCGGCACACGCCGGAGGGCACGGCGTTCGCAGTCGACGTGCACAACGGCGAGGACGCGGTGATCGTGCTGGTGTCCGACGCCGGGCCCGGCATCCTGGACCCGGAGGCCGCGATGGCCCGGGGTCGTGGCTCGGGCGGTGCCGGATCCACCGGCCTCGGCCTGGACATCGTGCGGCGGCTCGCCGAGTCGACCGGCGGCGACGTGCGGATCGGCTCGTCCGTGCTCGGCGGCACCGAGGTGCGCATCTGGTTCCAGCTCGACGGGCGGGCCCCGGTGCGGCGCGGGCACCGGGTGCGCCGCAGACGCGCATTGGTCTCTACCTTTAACCGGCCCCGATCCCTTCCTTAAGCGCACCCTAAGATCCCCGGATGCCGTCCGGATGATCTGATTTGCGTGATCCCCGCTCGCTAGCGTGCTCCCGCATCCCACCCCCCCCGTGAGCAGCGAAGGCAGGCACGCGATGAGCAGTACGCACCGGCGCAGGGTCAGCGGCAGGAACAAGGTGATCGGCGGGGTCGTCGCCGCCTCCGTCGTGGGCGGCGCAGCGCTTCTGGTCACCGGCACCGCGCATGCCGCCGGAGTCGGTGCCGTCTACACCAGGACCAGCGACTGGTCCACGGGATACACCGCGCAGTACGTCGTCTCGAACGACGGCGACCGGACCAAGGACGACTGGACGCTCCGGTTCGATCTGCCGGCCGGTGCGAAGCTCAGCTCGCTGTGGAACGGCACGTCGACGGTCAGCGGGCAGCATGTCACCGTGAAGCCGCCGTCCTGGGACAAGGACGGGCTGGCGGCCGGCGAAACCGCGACCGTCGGCTTCGTCGTGACCGGCTCCGGGAACCCGACAGGCTGCCTGATCGACGGCGCCGAGTGCTCCGCCGACGACGGAGCGACGCCCGAGCCCAGCGGGCGTCCGACACAGTCGCCGACCCCCACCGCGACCCCCACCAGGACACCGACCCCCACCGCCACGGCGACCGGCACGCCGTCCCCCACCGCCTCCGGGACCCCCGGCTCCGGGACGAGCACGAGCGCCGGCTTCGCACCGTACGTGGACACCTCCCTCTACCCGGCCTTCGACCTGATCGCCGCCGCCGACGCGACCGGCGTGAAGGACTACAACCTGGCCTTCGTCACCGACGGCGGCGGCTGCACCCCCAAGTGGGGCGGTGCCACGGCCATCGGCAGCGACGCGGTGGCCGCGCAGATCGGCGCCCTGCGAGCCAAGGGCGGCGACGTCCGTGTCTCCTTCGGCGGCGCCTCCGGAGCGGAACTGGCCACGGGCTGCTCCTCGGCGGACGCGCTCGCGGCGGCGTACGGGAAGGTCGTGGACGCGTACAAGCTCACCAAGGTCGACTTCGACGTGGAGGGCGGCGCGCTGCCGAACACGGCCGCCAACACCCGCCGAGCCCGGGCCGTCACCAAGCTCCAGCAGCAGCACCCGGGCCTGGACGTCTCGTTCACCCTCCCCGTCATCCCGGAGGGCCTGACCCAGGACGGCGTGGACCTCGTGGCGGACGCGAGGACCAACGGCGTGAAGATCTCCACCGTGAACATCATGGCGATGGACTACGGAGCCGCGTACAGCGGTGACATGGGCACCTACGCCACCCAGGCCGCCACCGCCGCCCAGGCTCAGCTCAAGAGCGTGCTGGGACTCTCCGACGGTGCGGCCTGGAAGGCGGTCGCGGTCACCCCGATGATCGGCGTCAACGACGTGTCGTCGGAGATCTTCAAGGTCGACGACGCCGCCCAGCTGGCGGACTTCGCCCGGTCCAAGGGTCTCGGCGGGCTGTCGATGTGGTCGGCCACGCGGGACAGGCAGTGCGACGGCGGTGCCAGGCCCACGGCCGACCCGACGTGCAGCTCGGTCGTCCAGGACAGGTTCGCCTTCTCGAAGGCGTTCGCCGCCTTCAAGTAGGGCCCGGCTCACCGGACGGGATCCCGGACCGCCGGGGACGCGGCGTCTCCCTCCCGCGCCGCGTCCCCGGCCGGTCAGACCTGCGGAGGCGGCAGCTTTCCGGTGCGGGCCGCCAGGGAGTACCAGTGCGCGCTCGACTTCGGCTGCCGGGCAAGCGTCGCGTAGTCCACGTAGACCACCCCGAACCGCTTGCTGTAGCCGTGCGCCCACTCGAAGTTGTCCAGCAGGGACCACAGGTAGTAGCCACGTACATTGGCGCCGTCCGCGATGGCACGGCGGATCTCCGACAGATGGCTGTGCAGGTACGCGATCCGCTCCGGGTCGTGCACACGCCCGTCCGGGTCGGGCTTGTCGTCGTAGGCCGCGCCGTTCTCCGTCACGTAGAGCGGCAGGCCGGGCACCTCGCGGCTGTACCGCATGATCAGCTCGTGCAGGCCGGCCGGGTCGATCGTCCAGCCCATCTCCGTGCGCTCACCGGGACTCTGATGGAAGGACACGTCCTCCGCGCCCGGCCAGGGTGTGCCCGCGGCCCTGTCGTGACCGCCCGGCCGTGGACGGCCCGCTGCCGTCCGTGACGCGGCCGACACGAGAGTCGGGGTGTAGTAGTTGAGGCCCAGCGCGTCCAGCGGCTGGTTGATCGTCGCCAGATCGCCGTCGTGGACGTAGGACCAGTCCGTGAGCGACGACGTCGCCGTGAGCAGGGACTGAGGGTAGGCACCGTGCAGCATCGGGCCGTGGAAGACCCCGTTGGCCAGGTCGTCTATCTTCCGCCCCGCCGCCAGGTCCGCCGGATCCTGCGACACCGTCCGCACCGGGCACGAGTTGAGGCTCACCGCCACGGTGTTGCGGGCCGGCATCACGGACCGGAGGGCGGATGCACCGAGGCCATGGGCCAGGTTCAGATGGTGGGCCGCCCGCAGTGACGCCGCGGCGTCGGTACGGCCCGGAGCGTGCACCCCGGCGCCGTAACCCAGGAACGCGCTGCACCAGGGCTCGTTGAGAGTGATCCACTGCTCGACGCGGTCGCCCAGCGCCTCACCCACCAGCTGGGCGTACTCGGCGAACCGGAAGGCGGTCTCACGCTGCGGCCAGCCGCCCGCGTTCTCCAGGTCCTGTGGCAGATCCCAGTGGTAGAGCGTGATGGTCGGCCTGATGCCGTGCGCGAGCAGCTCGTCCACGAGGCGGCGGTAGAAGTCCAGACCCCGCTGGACCACCGGGCCCCGGCCGGTCGGCTGCACCCGCGACCACGACACCGAGAAGCGATAGGCGCCCAGGCCGAGTTCGGCCATGAGCGCGACGTCGTCGCGGTAGCGGTGGTAGTGGTCGACGGCTATGTCACCGGTCTCGCCGCCGACCGTCTTGCCCGGTGTGTGGCTGAAGGTGTCCCAGATGGAGGGCGTGCGGCCGATCTCCCGCACCGCTCCCTCGATCTGGTACGCCGACGTGGCGGCACCCCAGAGGAAGGCGCGGGGAAACGTCACCTGCGGCGCGGACACGGTCATCGTGGGGGCTCTCCTGGGTCGGCTGGCCCCATTGTGCATGGGAGCGCTCCCATACGGAAGGGGGTGCGCGGCGGAAAGTCCGTGCGGGGCGGGCGTCCGCCATCGGTGCCGCGCTGCGGTCGGGTCCCGTCTCGGGGCCCGCCGAGTGGACGGCGCCGCTCAGGCGGACTTCCGGACCACCAGTTCCGTCGGCAGGACGACCTCCCGGTGGCCCTTGCCCCGCTGGGCGATCTCCTCCAGCAGGAGGCGCGCCATGGTGCGGCCCATCTCCTCGATCGGCTGGCGCACGCTGGTCAGCGGGGGATCGGTGTGCCGGGCCACGATCGAGTCGTCGAAGCCGATGACGGCGACGTCGTCGGGCACCCGGCGCCCCGCCGCACGCAGTTCGAGCACGGCACCCGAGGCCGTCACGTCGGAGGCGGCGAAGACGGCGTCGAGGTGGGGGCGCCGGCGCAGCAGCTCGCGCATGGCCGCCCTTCCGCCCTCCTCCGTGAAGTCGCCGACCGCGATCAACTCCTCGTCGACGGTGATGCCCGCCGTCTGCAGGGCCTCCCGGTAGCCGTCCAGACGGGCCCGGGCGACGTCCATGTCCAACGGTCCGGTGATGGTGGCGATGGTCCGCCGGTTTCCCTGCAGCAGGTGCCGGACCGCGGCCCGGGCGCCGCCTCCGTTGTCCGCGCGGACGTGTCCCAGAGGTTCCGGATGGCCGCGGCGCCCCGCCAGCACGGTCGGAATCGCCAGTTCGTCCAGCAGGTCCGGAAGCGTGTCGTCGCGGTGCACGGCCACCATCAGCACGCCGTCCACCCGCTGCTCGGTCAGGTATGTGGCAAGCCGAGCGCGCTCGCTCTCGTCGCGCACCAGCACCAGCAGCAACTGCATCCCCGCGCCCGAGAGGCCGGAGGACACGCCCCGGATGATCGCCGAGAAGTACGGCTCGGAGAAGAGCCGGGTCTCGGACTCGGGGACGACCAGGGCGACCGAGTCCGTACGGCGCGTGACCAGGGAACGGGCGGCGCGGTTGGGAACGTAGCCGAGTTCGGCGATCGCCTGCTCCACCGCCGCCCTGGACTGGGCGCTCACCTTGGGGGAGCCGTTGATCACCCGGGAGACAGTGCCGCGGCCGACGCCGGCGCGTGCGGCCACGGCGTCCAGCGTCGGGCGCCGGGCGCGGGCGGCCTCAGGCGGCTGTGCGGCAGAACTCATTGTTCACCTTCCGGCGTTCTGTAAGGGGTGCTTCATTGTGACCCGGAAATTTCGCCGAACGCTTCCACGGGCAGGCCGGCCCTGCGCCTGCATGCGTGCATTCCGTGCGTGACCTGCGCCGATTCCCCAACAGTACGGCGAGCACCTCGCCATTGAACGGCCTGCGGCGCGACACGTTCACGTGACGTACAGGACACGCTCGCGCAACAACGCTGTTTTCAAGTCTTGACACATGGCCCGCCAGGAAGGAGTCTTCCGGCATGCCGCGTGGGAGCGGTCCCACGGGTAGCCCCGGGGGTCGTCTCGCGCGGCCCCGAAGCACCGATGGCCTTTCCCTCTACCTCGCATGGCACACCGTTGACCAGCATCTTCGCACTGCACGCCCGTGCTGTGGGCTGGCCGCTGCTCGAACCGAGAGGGGCAGGTCCGGACCGTCGACCGCTGGCGGTCCGAATCCTGAGGTCCGTTCCCCACTGGAACAAGGAGTAGTGGAATGCGCATAACTGGCACCGGCGGCGGTCGCGGCCGCAGAGCGGCGGTCCTGACCACCTCGGTCCTGGCGGCCTCGGCCCTGCTGCTCACGGGCTGCAGCAGCGACGACGGCGATTCGGACGCCTCCGGCTCCGACGGCAAGATCACCCTCACCGTGGCCGACTTCGGGCAGTTCGGTTACAAGGAAGCCGATCTGTTCGCTCAGTACCACAAGCTCCACCCGAACATCACGGTGAAGGAAGAGACCACCGCCAACGAGCAGGACTACTACCCGAAGCTCCTTCAGCAGCTGAACACGGGCAGCGGTCTGGCGGACGTCACCGGCATCGAGGTCGGCCGCATCAAGGAGGTCGTCGACACCCAGGCCGACAAGTTCAGCGACCTGAGCAAGTCGATCAACGTGAGCGACTGGGTGTCCTGGAAGGAGAAGCAGGCCACCACGAAGGACGGCGCGGTCATCGGTGCGGGCACCGACATCGGTCCGATGTCGCTGTGCTACCGCAAGGACCTCTTCGAGAAGGCCGGTCTGCCGACCGACCGCGAGGCCGTCGCCAAGGCCGTCGCGGGCGGCTGGGAGGACTACCTCAAGCTCGGTGAGCAGTACAAGAAGAAGGCTCCCTCCGGGACCTACTTCATGGACTCCGCGAGCGCCATGTACAACGCGGTCGTCAGCTCGGACGCCAAGCAGTACTACGACGCCGAGGGCAAGCCGATCTACAAGGACAGCCCGGCCGTCCAGCAGGGCTGGAACCTGGCCGCCGAGGCCGCCTCGAAGAAGCTGACCCAGGGCCTGCCGCAGTTCACCGACGCCTGGACGGCTGCGCTGCGCAAGGGCTCCGTGGCCACCGTGGCCTGCCCCGCGTGGATGGCCAACCAGATCTCCAACAACTCCGGTGACGCCTACAAGGGCAAGTGGGACATCTCCCGCGCGCCCGGTTCGACCGCGGCCAACTGGGGTGGCTCGTTCCTGGCCGTCCCCAAGAGCGGCAAGCACGTCAAGGAGGCCACCGACCTGGTGAAGTGGCTGACGGGCGCCGAGCAGCAGGCCGCCGTGTTCAAGGCGGCCGGCATCTTCCCGTCGAACCAGGGCGCCTACGAGCTCCCCGACGTGAAGGACGCCAAGCTCGCCTACTTCAGCGACGCACCCATCGGCCAGATCTACGCCGAGGAGGCCAAGACCATCCCCGAGGCGGTGCTCGGCCCGAAGGACGGCGTGATCAAGGACACGATCTCCACGCAGATCAACAACATGGAACAGCGGGGCACCAAGCCCGCTGACGCGTGGAAGGCCGCGACCGAGACGATCGACAAGGCGATCGGCTGACGCTCGCCGGTGCGGGCGGCTCCGCGGCCGCCCGCACCGGCCCGGGCGCGAAGTCCGGTCCGGCGGATCCCACGGCAGGAAGGGTCCGTTCCGCGTCCGGCCGAGTGCCCGGCTCCGTACGGGCGGAGAGCGTCGCGGCGCCCGCCGGCGCGGCCCCTGGTGCCGCGCCGGACGCGCCACGTGGTCCCTCCGCCCGCCGGTGCACGTCCGGCAGCGCGATCGGTCCGGCACCTGAGCCACAGGGCCGGGCATCCGGCGGCCGGGTCCCGCATCGCACGGACTTCAAGGCCAGGCGCGCAGCGGGCCGGTGCCCGAACCGACGTGCTTCGCGGCGCGTCGGGACCGGCGCCCGGCCCTGGACGCGTCTGCGGCCCCGTACCCGGCCGAACCCCCAGAGAAGGACTTCCTCCGTGGCAACAACAACCCCCACCCGGGGCGCCTACAGCCCGCCGCCCGGCGGCTCCGGCGCCGCGTCGAACGGAAGCGATCGGCGATCGTGGCGCAGTCGGCTCTGGCGCTTCGACGACCTGGCCTCCCCCTACGCGTACATCGCCCCCTTCTTCCTCATCTTCGGCGCCTTCGGGCTCTATCCGCTCCTCTACACCGGCTGGATCGCCCTGCACCGGGTGGAGATGACGAGCCTCAGCCAGTCCGAGTGGGTGGGCTGGGACAACTTCGCCAAGATCCTCCAGGACTCCGAGTTCTGGACGGCCGTCGCCAACACCTTTGTGATCGGCGTCATCTCGACCGTCCCGCAGCTGCTCGTCGCACTGGGCCTTGCTCATCTCCTCAACTACAAGCTGCGCGCCAGCACCTTCTGGCGGACGGTGATCCTCACCCCGTACGCCACCTCGGTGGCGACCGCGGCCCTGGTGTTCGCCCTGGTCTTCCGGGCCGACGGCGGCCTGCTCAACTGGGCGCTGCACTTCGTCGGGTTCAGCAACATCGACTGGGGCAACGGGGAGTGGACATCCAAGATCGCCATCTCCGTCATCGTGATCTGGCGGTGGACCGGTTACAACGCGCTGATCTATCTCGCGGCCATGCAGGCCGTGCCGACCGATCTGTACGAGGCTGCCTCGATCGACGGGGCGACGCGGTGGCAGCAGTTCCGCAAGGTGACGATTCCCTCGCTGCGGCCGACGATCCTCTTCACGATCGTCATCTCCACCATCGGTTCCATGCAGCTCTTCGGTGAGCCGCTGCTGCTGCAGGGCGGAACCCTCGGCTCGATCGGTGGCAACGAGCACCAGTACGAGACGCTCAGCATCTATCTCTTCAACTACGGCTGGAAGCTGGGGCACCTGGGTCCGGCCGCGGCCGTGGCCTGGGCGATGCTCGTCCTGCTGCTGCTCATCGCCCTGATCAACTGGATCGTCAGCCGGTTCGTGCGCAAGAGCGCGGCCTGACGGGAGCGAAATCGATGACCACGACCAGTCCCACCAAGACCGCACCGACCCTCCTCCCGGCCGGACAGCCCCGGACCGAGGGCACGGGCCGCAGCCGTTTCAAGCTCGGCGCCGGCCAGCAACTGAAGGGCGGCCCGCTCACCTACGCGGCCCTCGTCATCGTCGGCCTGGGCTCGCTCTTCCCCCTGTACTGGACCCTGGTGGCCGCCTCGCATGACCAGCAGCGGGTCCTCGACACCCCGCCGCCGCTCGTGCCGGGCGGCCGTCTGTGGAGCAACCTCCAGTCGGCCTGGGAACAGGCGCACCTGGGGAAGGCCATCGTCAACAGCATCATCGTGTCCGGCTGTATCACGGCGGCGACGCTGTTCTTCTGCACCCTCGCGGGCTACGCCTTCGCCAAGATGCGCTTTCGCGGGCGCGGCGCCCTGATGACCGCCGTCATCGCCACGCTGACCATTCCGCCGCAGCTCAGCGTCGTTCCGCTCTTCATGATGATGTCGGACATCGGATGGGGCGGAAAGCTGGAGTCGGTGATCTTCCCGACCCTCGTCGGTGCCTTCGGCGTCTTCTTCATGCGGCAGTACCTCTTGGAGGCCCTGCCGTACGAGCTCATCGAGGCGGCCAAGGTGGACGGTGCGAGCAACATCCGGATCGTCTGGAACGTCGTCCTGCCCGTGGCCCGGCCCGCGATGATGGTGCTGGGCATGCTCACGTTCGTGCAGGCGTGGAACGACTTCTTCTGGCCCTTCCTGGCCCTGAACCAGGAGAACCCCACCATCCAGGTGGCCCTCGGCCAGCTCAGTGCCTCCTACACCCCCGACCAGAGCATCGTCATGGCCGGAGCCCTGATCAGCACGCTGCCGCTGCTGCTGGTGTTCGTGATCTTCGGCAAGCAGATCGTCGGGGGCATCATGGCGGGCGCCGTGAAGGGCTGACACCGTCCACGCCGGGCCGGCGCCCCGGCAGCCCACGCGCCTGCCCCGTCATCCGCCGTCCGGTGGGACCCGCCCCGCACGCAGGCTCCACCGGACGGCCGCCCGGCCCGCGCCCGGCCCCGCATCCTCCTCCCGCCGGACCACTGTCCGGCCTTTTCACCCGATACTTTGGGAGCGTTCTCACGATGACCGCAGTACGACCCGAGGCGACCCCCCTGTCGGCTCCGGCCACCTCCTTCCCCCAGGGCTTCACCTGGGGCGCCGCCACCGCCGCCTACCAGGTGGAGGGTGCCGCCACCGAGGGCGGCCGCACCCCGTCCATCTGGGACACCTACAGCCACACCCCCGGAAGGGTCCGCAACGGGGACACCGGGGACATCGCCGCCGACCACTACCACCGCTACCGCGACGACGTGGCGCTGATGAAGGACCTCGGCCTCAAGGCGTACCGTTTCTCCATCTCCTGGTCCCGGGTGCAGCCCACCGGGCGCGGACCCGCCGTCGAGCGTGGCCTGGACTTCTACCGCCGGCTCACCGACGAGCTGCTGGAGGCCGGCGTCACCCCTGTCGCCACGCTCTACCACTGGGACCTGCCCCAGGAGTTGGAGGACGCGGGCGGCTGGCCGCACCGCGACACCGCATACCGTTTCGCCGAGTACGCCGACATCATGGCCCGGACCCTCGGTGACCGGATCGGGGTGTGGACGACCCTCAACGAGCCGTGGTGCTCGGCGTTCCTCGGCTACGGCTCCGGTGTGCATGCGCCCGGCCGGACGGACCCGGCGGCCACCCTGCGCGCCGCCCATCACCTCAACCTGGCCCACGGCCAGGCGATCGGGGCGCTGCGCGCGGTTCTGCCCGCGTCCGCGCAGACCTCCATCACCCTCAACCTGCATCAGGTGCGCCCGCTGACCGACAGCGCCGACGACGCCGAGGCCGCCCGCCGTATCGACGCGGTCGGCAACCGGGTCTTCACCGGTCCCATCCTGGACGGTGCGTATCCCGAGGACCTGCTCGAGGACACCGCGCACATCGTCGACTGGGGCAGCCTGGTGCACGACGGCGACCTGGCGGAGATCTCCCGTCCCATCGACGTGCTCGGCGTCAACTACTACTCGCCGACCGTGGTCTCGCTTGCGACCGAGGGCGTCGGCACCACCAAGAACGACGGTCACGGCGCGAGCGAGCACTCGCCGTGGACCGGCTCCGACCACGTCGCCTTCCACCTCGCCAACGACAACCTCACGGCGATGAACTGGGCCATCGACCCCAGCGGGCTGCACACCCTGCTGACCGACCTCTCGAAGTCGCATCCGGAACTGCCGCTGATGGTCACGGAGAACGGTGCCGCCTTCGACGACTACATCTCGCCCGAGGGCGTGGTGAACGACCCGCAGCGGATCGCCTATCTCCACGCCCATCTGGACGCGGTGCGCAGGGCCATCGCCGACGGGGCGGACGTCCGCGGCTACTTCCTGTGGTCCCTGCTGGACAACTTCGAGTGGTCCTACGGCTACTCGAAGCGCTTCGGCACGGTCTACGTCGACTACTCGACCCAGCGCCGCATCCCCAAGGCGAGCGCCCACTGGTACGCGGACGTGATCCGCAGGAACGCGCTGCCCGCCGTCGACGGGCAGAACAACGGCTGATCACCCGGCCGAGGGGCGCCACCGCTCAGTGGCGGCGCCCCTCGCGAGTGCCCCACGGCCGGGAGTGCCCGCCAGCGGAGGATGATGGGAGCGGGGGCGTCAGGACAGGGACTGTTACATTCCTGGCCGAACGGCCGCGAACACGATCCTGGCCTGGCGGCTGCGAACGGGAGGCGGAGACCATGGCAGTCAACGCGGGGCGGGGACGGAACGGTCGACGGCCGACGCTGGAGGAGGTCGCCGCACGCGCCGGTGTCGGCCGGGGCACGGTCTCCCGGGTGATCAACGGCTCGCCCAGGGTCAGCGACGCGACGCGGGCGGCCGTCGAAGCGGCCGTCGCGGAACTGGGCTACGTCCCCAACACGGCTGCCCGCGCCCTCGCGGCCAACCGTACGGACGCGATCGCCCTCGTCGTCCCCGAGCCGGAGACCCGTTTCTTCGCCGAACCGTACTTCTCCGACATGCTGCGCGGGGTGGGTGCCGAACTGTCGGACACCGAGATGCAGTTGCTGCTGATCTTCGCGGGCAACGACCGTGAACGCCGAAGACTGGCCCAGTATCTGGCGGCCCACCGGGTCGACGGCGTCCTGCTGGTCTCGGTGCACGCCCACGATCCGCTGCCCGACCTCCTGTTGCAGCTCGGCATCCCGGCCGTGATCAGCGGCCCGCGCTCGGAGCACGAGGCACTGCCCTCGGTGGACTCCGACAACTATGGCGGCGGCCGCTCGGCCGTCGAGCACCTGATCGACCGCGGCCGTGCGCAGATCGCCACCATCACCGGCCGCGTCGACGTCTACGGCGCGCAGCGACGCATCGACGGCTACCGCGACGCCCTGCGGGAGGCGGGGCGCGAGGTGGACGAAGGCCTGATCCTGCCCGGTGACTTCACGGAGGAGGGCGGCCGCCGCGCCATGACGGAACTCCTCGCCCGCCGCCCCGACGTGGACGCGGTGTTCGCGGAGTCGGACGTGATGGCGGCGGGTGCCCGCCAGGTGCTGCGCGAGGCGGGCCGGCGCATCCCCGACGACGTGGCCCTGGTGGGCTACGACGACTCGGCGATAGCCCGCCACATGGATCCGCCCCTGACGAGTGTGCGCCAGCCGATCGAGGAGATGGGCCGCGCGATGATCGACCTGCTGCAGGACGAGATAGCGGCCCCCGGCCCGTCGGTCTCGCGGGGCCCGGCCCCCCGCCAGGTGGTCCTGCCTACGGAGCTGGTGGTGCGCGCGTCCTCCTGAGCAGGGACGCGGCCGTGAGCGCGAGTTCGCCGCGGTGCGGCCGGGAGTGGGTGGGACCGCACGATCGGGCCGTGCCGGCCATGGGATCCGTCGTGCCAGGCGTGCCGGACGTGCGGTGTGCCGTGGGCGTCCGGGTGGAAGCCCACCGCCGTGTGCCGTGGGACGGGATCGAGGACGATCGGGCGGTGCCCGTGCCGCCCCGGGGCGGGAGACCGGGCCGTCGCCGGGGCCGAGCGCGACGCTCGCCCACGGGACCCGCGCGTGTATCCGGACCGCACACCACCTGCGCGGCCGAGCGGGGCGCGCAGGCCGAGCGGGGCGTCGCGCCCGGGTTGCGGCGAATACAGAGGGACCGGTGTCCCGAGGACGCCGACTCCGTGCGGCCCGGGGACCCGGACCGCAACCGGTTCTGCGTCAGCAACGCCGGCCGGGGTGCGGAAGAGGCCGGAAACGCGATCGGCCGGCGACCCGCTCCCACGGGTCACCGGCCGACTTCGAAGGGTGAGTGACGGGACTCGAACCCGCGACATCCTGGACCACAACCAGGTGCTCTACCATCTGAGCTACACCCACCATGACCGGTGTTCTTCAAGTGGTTCCCCCACCGGCCGAGAAAAAGTGTACAGGGTCCGAAGGGGTGCTCGCGCCGGCGTTTCTCCGAGGTCCGTCAGGGTCTCGTCAGGGCCGAGGGGAACCGCTACCGGGCGGGCAGCACATGACGGGCCGCGATCGTGCGTGCCGTGTCCGAATCGGGACCCGGCTGCGGCACGAAGATCGCCTCCCTGTAGTAGCGCAACTCCGCGATGGACTCCCGGATGTCGGCCAGTGCCCGGTGGTTCCCGTTCTTCTCGGGACTGTTGAAGTACGCGCGCGGGTACCAGCGGCGGGCCAGCTCCTTGATCGAGCTGACATCCACGATCCGGTAGTGGAGGTAGCCCTCGAGCGTCGGCATGTCGCGGGTCAGAAAGCCGCGGTCGGTGCCGACGGAGTTGCCGCACAGCGGGGCCTTGCCTGGTTCCTTGACGTGCTCCCTCACATACGCGAGGACCTGCTCCTCGGCGTCGGCGAGCGTCGTACCGGCAGCCAGCTCCTCGAGCAGTCCCGAGGAGGTGTGCATCTGACGCACCACCTCCGGCATCGTCTCCAGCGCCGCGTCCGGCGGCCGGATCACGATGTCCACCCCCTCGCCGAGTACGTTCAGCTCGGAGTCGGTGACCAGCGCGGCCACCTCGATGAGCGCGTCGTCGGACAGCGAGAGTCCGGTCATCTCGCAGTCGATCCACACCATGCGATCGTTCATGTGTCCCACCTTATGGCCCTGCCGGGCCGCGCGGACCGCTCCTGCATGCGGTAATGCGGCCGCGAGCACTCCGGCGGGGGTCCGGGAACCGGGCGTCCTCGCCGTCGGCCCACCGGTCCGCGGGCCGACGGGGCCGCCAGGAGCCCGTGAGAGCGGCCGGAAGGCCCGCACGGTCCGCCCCGAAGGCGGCCGGCACGGCGGCGCGCCGGGAGGCGTCAGGGCCGCGGCGTGGGACGCGTCACACGCCCTACGGTCCCGGAGGTCTTTCAGGGCGTGCGCGGGCCGAGCGGGATCCGGTGGCCTGTACGGCCTTCCCGGCTCCCGCCCGTGCCCGGCGCACCGCGGTGTCAGTGCGCGCTGCGCTGGCCGGGCAGTCCGCCCCGGCCCGCCGCGTACAGCTCCGGGACGTGCTTGCCGTTGTCCGTGGAGACGGACGCGGAGGGGCCGAGCGCGCTCGCGGCCGCCGTGCGGCGGGTCTGCATCGGCAGCGGGGCGGCCTCCTGCGGGACCTGCGGTGACGTCGTTCCTCCGGTGCCGTCGGTGTCCCCGGGACGGTCGCTCTGCGGGCGGCGTGCCCGGTACGCGGCCCGGTACGCGGCGGGCGACGAGCCGAGCTGGCGCCGGAAGTGCCCGCGCAGCGCGACCGGCGAGCGGAATCCGCAGCGCCCGGCGACCTCGTCGACCGAGTAGTCGGAGGTCTCCAGCAGCCGCTGTGCCTGGAGCACCCGCTGGGTGATCAGCCACTGCAGCGGCGCGCTGCCCGTGAGCGAGCGGAAGCGTCGGTCGAACGTCCGCCGGCTCATGTACGCGCGTGCCGCGAGCGTCTCCACGTCGAACTGTTCGTGGAGGTGTTCCAGGGCCCAGGCGACGACCTCCGCGAGCGGGTCGGCGCCGATCTCCTCGGGTAAAGACCTGTCGAGGTAGCGCTCCTGACCGCCGCTGCGGCGCGGCGGGACCACCAGCCGCCGGGCGAGCGCGCCGGCCGCCTCGTTGCCGTGGTCCGTGCGCACGATGTGGAGGCAGAGGTCGATGCCCGCAGCGGTGCCGGCGGACGTCAGCACGTCGCCGTCGTCCACGAACAGTTCGCGCGGATCGACGTGCACCGACGGATAGCGCTTGGCCAGCGTCGGCGCATACATCCAGTGTGTGGTGGCCGGGCGGCCGTCCAGCAGTCCGGCGGCGGCCAGGACGAAGGCGCCGGTGCACAGCCCGACGATGCGGGCGCCTTCCTCGTGGGCGCGGCGCAGTGCGTCCAGCGCCTCCTCCGGCGGCGGTGAGGTGATCGACCGCCAGGCCGGCACGACGACGGTGCCCGCCCGCGAGATCGCCTCGAGGCCGTACGGCGCGGTGAGTTCCAGGCCCCCTGTGGTCCGCAGCGGGCCTTCCTCGCCACCCGCCACCAGCAGTCGGTAGCGCGGCACTCCGGCGTCCTGGCGGTCAATCCCGAACACCGACAGCGGTATGGAACTCTCGAAGATGGGGCCGCCGCTGAACAGCAGCACCGCGACGATCTCCTTGCGCCGTCGCCCGGACAGTTTCCGGGCCGCGGCATCCGGCGCGGCAGTGGAGTCGTGGCTCATCCTGCTAAGCCCCCCTCGGTGGTCGCGGCTCCTCGGTTGTGTCGTTCCTGCACGTTTCCCCTCGGTCCTGCACGAGTCCCCCGCCGTAGACAGTCATGATCGAATCTACTGTGTCCCGTGGTGCCGGCGTGACCAGTTCACCATCCGGCACATTGTCGACATGGCAACTTGGCGTGAAGCATTCGATCACGAAGCGTTGCACTCGTGGGCCGTGCAGGGAAGTGCGCCTCGCCCCGGTGGCCAATCCGCATAGGGTGCGCGCGCCTTCGGGGACCCTTTCGGTGCAGGTCGAACGGGGGGTGGCGGGGCGTTCGACGCTCCCATGCGCAGGGTCGAGAAGTTGGCTGAAAAGAAGCGGGGGCGTGCGCGGAAACCGGTCAGTCGACCGGAGCGCCGTCCCCAGTGTGACGCCCGCCCCTGTGCGCCCCCGCTCCGGTCCCGCCGTGCCGTCCGCCGAGCGGTTGGCGCTCCTCGGCCCTCAACTGCGCCGCGCCGCGCTCCGACTGTCGCAGCAGCGCGCGACACGCCGAGGTGACGGCGGTCAGACCCAGCGCCGCGCTGATCGCCGCGGCCGTCGAGATGCCGTACCAGACGAGCACCACGGGGACCAGGACGCAACAGAAGGCCGCCCAGCGGACCACATCGCTCGCCCTGTCCGGCTCGGGGTGCTTCCGGACGATGCGGGGTGCGGACACGACATGCTCCCTAAAGCGGTGGGTCACCGGAATCAACGCGTCCCCGCCCGGCGGGTCACTGCCGGATCCCGCGGGACACGGCTTCGCGCCCCGGCGCACGGCGCCAGGCCGTGCGCCGGGCGCGAAGCCGTTCCGGTTCCTGAGTGAACCCTGGGCAAACCGCCTGTACGGGGCAGCAGCCATTGCGTTACGGGTGCCCCCTCGTGCATGCTCCCTGGAACCCCGCGAAGGGGGTCTCCCGGTTCGAGCGGAGCAGCGAGCCGGGGTGTGCGCGGGATCTGGGCTAAGGAGGCGTGCCGCCGTACCCTTGGGGGTATGGGGTTGGGAAGATGATTCCCGGACACAGCTCCGCTGCTCACTGTCGTCCCACCCACGAGGATCACAACGCCGAGACACCCATGGCCGGTCAAGAATTCTTCGATCCCGCGGACCGCAAGCGCCCCGTCGCCGACCCCACGGCGGCCGAGCCCTTGGCGGCGGAAGAACCACGCACGTCCTGCGACCCCGCATTCAAACACGGTGTGGTGGTCGGCTTCGACGGCTCGACGTCCAGCGAGCGCGCCCTCGCGTACGCCATCGGCATGGCCCACCGCTCCGGTTCGGGCCTGATCATCGTCCACGTGGCCAATCGGCTGCCCACCACGGTGTGGGCCGGCTGTGAACCCCCGGTCTTCGTCGACGTCCCGGACCACCGCACTGAGGTGCTCGGGCTGGAACTCGCCTGCGCGGCGCACCTTGCCGAGGTTCCGTGGATCCTGGTCGAGCGCGGCGGCGACATCTGCCACGAACTCGAGGAAGTGGGGCGGGAGTACGAGGCGGACGCGATCGTCGTCGGCTCCACGCACGGCATAGTCGGCAGGATCTTCGGCTCGGTGGCCGGACGCCTCGCCAAGCGCGCCAAGCGCCCCGTGATCGTCATCCCCTGACGCTTCTTCAGCAGGCCGTTTCCGGCGGAGCTTTGGGCCGCCCTCGGCGGGCGCTGCGGCAACCCGGGCGTTGTCATTCCGCAACTCGGCGTTGGCCCAGGTGAGATGACCCGTGGGTAGGGGCCGTTCCCTTTGCATGGCCGCGTAAATCTACTGGCGCGTAGAGGTGTTTGTGCCTTTGTGAAGGGCATATATCGGTCACCGCACAACCCGTACAAGCAGGACAGAAGGGAGCCCGCCGTGGACAACGACGTCTCTGCGGGAAGCACCACCTCGATCGTCGGCCGGCTGGCGCTGGGCATCACACTGCTGGCCTTCGGTCTCGGAACCACCAAGGTGATCGACGGTGTGACGACGGCCGACGCCGTGTCACTGGCCCACTATGTCGGCGGCGTGGCCCTGTTCCTCGTCGGCCTGCTCGCTCTCCGCGACCGCGACACCGCCACGGGTACGGCCTTCGCGGCGCTCGGCGCCCTGTGGTTCACCTGGGCCGTCGGGGCCGGCAGCCAGGTGTCGGACAATGCGGCCGGACTGTTCCTCCTGCTGTTCGCCCTGGTCGCGCTGAGCCTTGCGCTCGGGGCCGGCGGCGTCCTCGACCAGGCCACCTACGGGCTGCTCTGCGTCTCGATGCTCCTGCTCGCCGTGGCGGGCTTCGCGGACAGCGACTCCCTGGGCAAGGTCGGCGGCTGGTTCGCGGTGGCCGCGGGGGCGGTCGCCTGGTACGCGGCGACGGCGGTACTGGCCAAGTGGCCCACGGCCCTTCCGCGACGTGCTGCGGGCCGGGGGGTGACGGCCGCCGGCTGACGCAGCGCCGGGCCGGGAAAGAAGGGTCCCCCCGTCGGCCGAGGCCGGCGATACGGGGGAGGGCGGTCCCGGCCCCGAAATGAGCGACCCCCTGTGCTGGTGGCACACAGGGGGTCGTTCACATGTAAGCCGGTGAGCCGGGAGCCGCTACTCCACCGTCACCGACTTGGCCAGGTTGCGCGGCTTGTCGATGTCCCGACCGAGCGCCAACGCCGTGTGGTAGGCGAGGAGTTGGAGCGGAATGCCCATCAGGATCGGGTCCAGCTCGTCCTCGTTCTTCGGGACGACGATCGTGTCGTCGGCCTTTTCCTGCTCCCGGTGGGCGACCGCGAGGATCCGGCCGCTGCGGGCCTTGATCTCCTCCATGGCCGCGCGGTTCTTCTCCAGCAGGTCGTCGTCCGGCACGATGGCGACGGTCGGAAGGGCCGGCTCGATCAGCGCCAGCGGGCCGTGCTTGAGCTCGGAGGCCGGGTAGGCCTCGGCGTGGATGTACGAGACCTCCTTCAGCTTCAACGAGGCCTCGCGGGCCACCGGGTAGCCGCGCACGCGCCCGATGAAGAGCATCGAGCGGGCCTCGGCGAACTGGTCCGCGAGCTGCTTGATCTCCTCCTCCTGCTTGAGGATCTCGGAGATCTGCTCGGGCAGCCTGCGCAGACCCTCGATGATCCGCTTGCCGTCGCGCACGGACAGATCACGCGTGCGACCGAGGTGCAGGGCGAGCAGCGCGAAGGCGACGGTGGTGTTGGTGAAGCACTTGGTGGACACCACGCACACCTCGGGCCCGGCGTGGACGTACATACCGCCGTCCGCCTCACGCGCGATCGCCGAACCGACCACGTTGACGATGCCCAGCACCCGCGCGCCCTTGCGCTTCAGCTCCTGCACGGCGGCCAGCACGTCATAGGTCTCACCCGACTGGGAGACCGCGACGTACAGCGTGTCGGGGTCCACCACCGCGTTGCGGTAGCGGAACTCCGAGGCAGGCTCGGCGTCCGCCGGGATACGGGCCAGCTCCTCGATCATCTGGGCGCCGATCATGCCCGCGTGGTAGGAGGTGCCGCAGCCGAGGATCTTCACCCGGCGCACGGCGCGCGCCTCCCGGGCGTCCAGGTTCAGGCCGCCGAGGTGCACGGTGGAGAACCGGTCGTCGATGCGGCCGCGCAGCACCCGGTCCACGGCGTCGGCCTGCTCGTGGATCTCCTTGTGCATATAGGTGTCGTGGCCGCCCATGTCGTAGGACTCGGCCTCCCACTCCACGGTGGTCGGCTCGGCCGTCGTACGGGTGCCCTCGGTGGTGTACGTGCGGAAGTCGTCGGCCTTGAGGGTGGCCATCTCGCCGTCGTCGAGGGTGACTATCTGGCGGGTGTGGGTGACCAGCGCGGCGACGTCGGAGGCGACGAACATCTCCTTCTCGCCGATGCCGAGCACGACGGGGGAGCCGTTGCGGGCCACCACGATGCGGTCGGGGAAGTCGGCGTGCATCACGGCGATGCCGTAGGTTCCCTCGA
>Ga0102590_1001395_pt1 | contig 37117 bp, 33 predicted proteins | sample AraplaMF_Col_mMF_FD_76859 | JGI IMG/M metagenome (GOLD analysis project Ga0102590, IMG submission 76859) | Arabidopsis root microbial communities from the University of North Carolina, USA - plate scrape MF_Col_mMF | ecosystem: Host-associated > Plants > Roots > Endosphere | place: USA... | reverse complement strand
GGCGGATGATCGAACGGCAGCCATTCCGGCTCGAACGCGTCGATAGCGGCGCTGGTCTTTGCGAGGATATCGGAGAGCAGGGCATCCGTGGCTGGCCGCGCGCCGGTCTCGCTGTGCAGGATGACATGCTCAACCGTGGGCAGGGAGCGACGCAGCTCAGCGACGACGTCTTTGCGGTCATGCCGCCGGCCGGCATAGGTGACGGCGTCACAGGCGATCAGCACCTTCGGCTCGATTTGCTTGAAGCGGTCGATCACGGCGGGCGCGGCCATGTCCGGCGCGCAGACGCTCCAGACCGCGCCGAGGCTGGCGCTTGCCAGGAACGCGATGATGGTCTCGGGAATGTTGGGCAGATAGGCGGCGACACGGTCGCCGGGCTTGATACCCCGGTCTTTCAGATGCAGCGCGAGCGCTGCCGCCTTGCGCCGCAGCTCGGGCCAGCTGGTTTCCGTCAGCCTGCCGTCTTCGCCGCCGCTGACGATCGCAGGCAGGCCTGCGGCATGCGCCGCCTCGACGTGCCGGAACACCTGCCGCGCGTAATTGACCTGCGCGCCGGGAAACCAGACCGCGCCGGGCATCTTGCGCTCGGTGATCGCGGCGGCGAACGGCGTCGGCGATTGCAGATCGTAATAGTCCCAGATGCTGCGCCAGAAGCCGTCGAGATCGCGCACCGACCACTGCCGCATCTCCTCGTAGTTCGCGAAGGTGAGGCCACGTTGCGCGGCGAGCCAGTTGCGATAGAGGGCGATCTGGGGAACGAAGGGTGCGGTCATTGCATGTCGGATTCTGTTGCGGGGAGGAGGAGTTTAGCGGGTGTCGCGGCGGAGCAGAAGCGTCAGTTCCTCATCCCTGCGCCACGGCAAAGCGCCCGCCGCCGAGCCCGGCCGGATTGCGCGCGCTGGCTTGAAGTGCTCGCGTTCGCACGCCCGGCATGAAAAAACCCGCAGCGGATTTCTCCACGCGGGTGTTACGAATTTTCGATGATGCCATTCTGCCAGTGTTTTGCCCGACGTGTCAAATCCGGACGACGCCGTGCAAAGCGCAGTCGCGTTTCTGTGAGCGGTTCACGTCAGACCACGTCCGAGAAGGGCCTGACTGCAAGCGGCTGAAAATGGCGAATGCTTTCAATGTCTGCGCTACTGTGCATGGGGTTGTTTTTCAGCTTTCATTTGAGAGCCGTTGCCATGATCAAGGGATCGCTATTGTCCCACGCAACGCGCGACACTGGTTTGCCCCGGGGCGATCGTTGCCATCAGGCTCGGCCAACTGCCAGCCGCGCCTAGCTTACCACTCCACGCCCGCCCAGCGCCGGCCGAACACCGGCGGCTTGGTCTTCACCGCCTGCCAGCCGAAGAAGTGATGCTTCCCCGACCATGCGTGCACCTCGCCGCTGCAGATACTGCATTTGAAGCTGCCGCTGTGCAGCTCGCTGTGTTCTTCCCGTGTCGCGGTGTAGTTCATGCCGCAACCGGTGCAGGTGAATTCTTCGGTCGTCCAGATGCTGTTGGCCATGGCACCTCAGTGTTCTTGAAGACTTGGTGGGAAGTCCTTGGCGCGAAGCGTAGGTGCGGGGCTTTGCATCGGCGTAAACCGGCCTCGGGAAATCCGGTTAATCGGCGTTAGTCAAACCGGCCTGGAGCAAATGGACAGGCATCGATCCGACCGATCCGACGTCGACCTGGAGCTCGGTCACGGCCAGCGGCGGTATCGTCGGCGGCCAGATCGGCGGCAATTACCAGGTCGGCAATATCGTGGTCGGCCTCGAGGGCACGGGCGCCTGGTCCGGCGTCACGTTGAACGCCGGCGGGCCGTTCGGCGGCGGCGCCGGCTTCAACCTGTCGCTCAAGAACGACTATATCGCCACGGTCGCGGGCCGCTTCGGCGTCGCCTTCGATCGCGTGCTGCTCTACGCCAAGGGCGGCGCGGCCTTCACCCGCGACAAGTACAGCGCCGATAACGGCCTTGCCGGCCCGCTCGCCGGTTCCGCCTCGGGCAGCTTCAGCCGCACCGGCTGGCTCGCCGGCGGCGGCGTGGAATGGATGTTGATGCCGAACTGGTCGGTGCGGGCCGAGTACAACTATCTCGGCTTCGGCGCGATCACCGAGCAGCCGGTGACGACAGGCAATCTGGCGGCGACGCCGGCCAATGTGAAGCTGAACATCCAGACCGGCACAGTGGGCGTGAACTACCACTTCTGAGCGGACGGTGCGCCACCGCTCGGCCGGCCGGGCGAACCGCCCGCCGGTGACGTCCGATGCCGCGCCGGCGGCGCAGCGGTCCGATTGCTCGCGCCGGCGCGCGCCTGGTCGCCTTGACGCCGGAGGCGGGGATGGCAATAACGGCTGCCCGCAAGTGCCGGAACCCGCGTCAATGCCGCAAGGAAAGCCGTGGCCGTGAAAAGTCTCCGTCAGCTCCTGACGGGAGAGGACATCATCCAGCTCGTGATCCGGCTCGGCCTGCTTGCCCTGCTGATCATCTGGACCTTCCTGATCATCCGCCCGTTCGTGCCCATCCTGGCCTGGAGCGGCGTGCTCGCGGTGGCGTTCTACCCGGCCTTCAGCTGGGTTGCCCGGATGCTTGGCGGCCGGCCCAAGACCGCCGCCGCCATCCTCACCCTGATCACGCTCGGCATCGTCATCGGTCCTGCGACCTGGCTCGGCCTCAGCGCGGTCGACGGCGTACGAGAGCTGGCGCACCAGCTCGGCACCGGCGACCTGGCGCTGCAAACGGCGCCGGAGCAGCTTAAATCCTGGCCGGTCGTCGGGCCCTGGCTGTTCGACCTTTGGGAGCAAGCTTACGCCAACATCCGCGCGGTGCTACGCGAGGTCGCGCCGTATCTGCAGCCGCTGGCTGGACCTCTGCTGTCGCTGGCGGGCGATGCGAGCCTCGGAACGCTGCAGTTTCTCGTCTCGGTGTTCGTGGCCGGATTCCTGTTTCCGCACGGGCCGCGGCTGGTTGCGGCCAGCCGCGGCTTCCTGTTCCGCATCGTGCCCGAGCAGACAGAGCATTTCCTGGGGCTTGCGGGCGCAACCATCCGCGCGGTGGCGCAGGGCGTGATCGGCGTCGCGATCGTGCAGGCGCTGCTGGCCGGCATCGGCTTCAAGCTCGCGGCGGTGCCGAGCGCGGGGCTGCTCGCCTTCATCGTGCTGCTGCTCTCGATCGTTCAGATCGGCGCCTTCCTGGTGCTGCTGCCGGTCATCATCTGGATCTGGACCGCCAAGGACGTCACCACGGCGCTGCTGCTCACGGTGTTTCTCGTCCTGGTCGGCTTCATCGACACCATGCTGAAGCCGCTGGTGATGGGGCGGGGCCTCACCACGCCGACCATCGTGATCTTCGTCGGCGTGATCGGCGGAACGCTCGCCCACGGCATCGTCGGCCTGTTCATCGGGCCGATCATCCTCTCGGTGGCCTGGGAGATGATGATGGCCTGGATCAGGACGGAAGACCGGGCAGGAGCCAGGACGGCGGCGGGCGAGGGCTGATCCCGCGCTCGAAAGGCGCGATCTGCCCGCCGGTGGCGAAAAATCGTCGCGGCCCGCGGCCTGTGGTCAACTGGCCCCGCAACTTGTCTATTCGACTAGACAAGTTACCATGGGACGATTCTGTTTTCCATTTACTTACGGCAGCAATGGCGAAGTCTTCCAAGCTGGTTGCCGCGAAACGCGGCAAGGTATTGTTGGTCAGGCGACGGTCGGACGGCCTGTGGATGTTCCCGGGCGGCCGCAAGCGCGCGCGCGAATCCGACAAGGACTGCCTGCGCCGGGAGATCAAGGAGGAGCTGCCCAAGCTGAAGCTCGGCAGGATCAGCCTCTGGAAGGAAGTGAAGGCCAGGAACAAGCGCTCCGGCCGCAAGATGAGCGATGCGATCTTCATCGCCAAGGGCGCCAAGGGCAGGCTTGCGATCGGCGACAAGAATGAGATCGACCGCGCCGCATGGCAGAAGCCGCGCGGGATCCGCCTGACGCCGACCTCGCGCTATATCCGCGATCGTCTGTTTCCGAGGAAGTCACGCAGCCGGTGAACGGGGCGGCCGCTGGCAGGTAGCTGGCGAGCTGCGCCTTACTCGGATCGGCCCACCGTTCGCCTGCGGCCATCGGACGAGCGCGATGTCGGTGCCTCCGGGGCAAGGCGCCTCGCTGCCTGGGCCTCGCGCAACTCCTTGCGGACCTTGCGTGCGTCGCGCATCGCGCGCTTGATGAAGGGATGTTGCGAGTCCTCGGCGAAGAACAGCACCACTTCGCAACCCGGACATTGCCTCGAATAGCCGTCCTGCAATCGTCCGGCGCGGTCACGAAACACGCCCTTGCAGCGCGTGCACTGAATCTGGACGGAACTCATCGGACAACAATGATCAATGGGAATGGATCGTCAGGTGAGCCCAAAGGTCTGAAGAAAGGTTGAATGGTCAGGTGAGCTGACCCCGGTCTTGCGACCGCACGTCATCGCCCCACACCTGATAGGCCGCAGGCATCGCGCTTCGGTGCTGACCCGACCGCAGAGATTGCCTGAACTATTGCTTGGCCGCGATCGCATCGAGGCAATGGTTGAGATAGTCGGTGCGATCGCGCGGCAGCACCTTGTCGAGATCCGCCTTCAGCGCGCATTCGCGCTGGCGGATCTGTTCGGCCCGCCGCTTTTCGGCCGCCTCCCGAAATTCGGGAGCGACCTTGCTCGGATCGACCAGCGGCTGCGCGCGGGCAGGGGCCATTGCAAGCAGCGCGATAGCGGCGATGAAAATGACGGGTCTCAAATTGAGTCTCCGTAAAAAGCAAGCTAGCGCGCGGCGTTCGATCACACAAACAATGAAGCGGGAAGCCGGTCAGGAGCTCTGCACGTTGGCAGTCATTGGCGATGCTGTGTGAAGCAGTTCACAAACGCGCGGCGCGATCGCTGCTATCAACGTGCCATTGGGCGACCAGCCGATATTTCACCAATCGATATTTATCGATCGATATTTCGAAAACGCCCCAGCGCTCCACCAAGCGCTGGGGTTTTTCACGCCGGATGTCGGAAGGCCCGGAGCGTGCGCTGTTAAGCGGCTTGTTCCTCGAACGATGTGTAGACCTGGCCACCGGGATCAACGACTTGAACGTCCCAGCATCCGTCCTCGACCAGCTCCCTGGCTTTCTTGAGGGCGGCGGCCAGTGTCGGCCGCTTGAGGCTGACGACTCCCGCCGTGTCGAAACCGCTGATTTCAAACATGCCGTTCCTCCCGATTTTCGTGAATCCTACACTTTTTGCAGGCGTTGTCTGCAGCTTTGTAGCGGTGCGAAGCAGGTTGCCCATGACCGATTCCGTCGCACCCACTCCGTATTCGACCGGGGTGGCCGGGCATGGCAGGCGGCCACGTCGCTAACGTGGAATTAAGCGGAAAAGCCCACAATTCTGGATAGTTGTACGTAAGTGGGTGCTGCGTAGAGGGAGCGTCGCGAGGACGTTTCGGCGTCGGCTTCCTTTTGCTCTCATTTGAGGTCAATGCCCGTGACCACGACATCCGAAGCGCAAGGCCTGGTCGAACAGTTCGACCCCGCCGCACTCGCAGCGGCAGCTGCAGCACCCGACCCCACAATTCCGGAAGCTCCGGAACCGATCAAGCGGTCCAGCCGGAAATCGATCCTGGCGCTTTCGGTGTGTGCCCTGGCTATCAATGGCTCGGCGGCCGTCTACACGTTGCCGTCCGATTTTTCGTCGCTGAATGTCGGCAGTCTGGCTGAAATGCTTCCGCGCCTGGAAGCCTCCGTGCCAAAGCCGGATCCGGTTGCCGCTGCCTTGAAGGACATTCAGTCTGCCCAGCAGCAGCACACGGCTTCGCTGCAGGAGAATAACCAGGCATTGCAGCAAAATGCGGCCGTGCTGCAGCAGGATTCGATGGTGTTGCTGTCGCTGCGGCAGAGCATCACCGACGAACGGGTCGACGTGAGGAAGATATCTTCGCAATTGTCCACGCTCATCGCAAAGGTGGACTCGCTGCAAAATGCAATGCTGTCGGACGTCACCTCCTCCATCCGGCGAGCGAACGCGCGCTACGGATTGTCCGCGGCGATGCGCAAACGGATGGTCCGGCAGTCGAAATCCGTCGGGCCCGTTTCGGTTGGCGGCGCTCCGCTGAGCATGCCGGCCACGGCTTCAGCCCCGGAAAGCTGAGGACGGGTCACTTCGAGGCTTGATCGATCTTGCGCCCGAGATGCCCGGTGTCGTGATCGCGCCGCAATTGGCTGAGCGACGTCTCGTTCAACTGAGCCAGGACCTCATTGAGCTGTTTCGTATCCGGATACCCGGCCGCAAACCCCTTACCGTAGATCTTGCGCAGCGTGCCAACCAGCGTGTTGCCGTGCTTCTTGCCGATCGTGCCATCCTTGTCACGGTGGCGGCCGTCCAGGCCCGGTTCCTTCATGTCTCTCTCCCTGATTGCGTCTAACGCGCTGGGAGAGCGTGCGCCCATTGGCGTTGGTTGGCAACGGTGCGGGAGGGGGGCGAAGCGAACTCAAACGTTCAGTGCACTGTCACCGTAATCCAGGGATGAAACGTGGTTGAATTGGGTGGCGCATCGGCATGCGTCCCAATTTGGCCCGGCTTATCCGGTTTCTGGATTCGACTGAGAACCAACTGGAGTTGGAGCCGGAGGACGAGACCGACGACGACTGGAGGACGACGATCCTATAGAGGATGACGGGCCGGCTGAGTCATCTCTTGGCAGCCTCGATCCGTCAATGGAGGTGGCGGCCACTCCCGGTAGACTGGCGGCGGCCGGCGCGACCTGGAGCTAGACCACGCGGAGATTGGCATTGGCGATCGCGATGGCTTGGTCAAACAGGTCGGGCACCAAGACTTGCAGCATACGGTGATGGCGTGACCAAGCCCCACCTCGCCGACGCGCACGACCTTGCAGACGACACTGGCGCCGAGCAAACCGGATCAGGGGGCGGTGAAGTGCGACTGATCAGAGCTCTATGGGCGCTTCAGCGGCTCACGTTCGCCCGGTGGGGCACCGAGCGGAGACTTGCCACGGTGAAGTCAAGCTGAGCCAGCAGTATCTCAAGAGCGATCGGAGCCCGATCGCTTAATCTCCAAGTCTCAACTCCCGCCGGCTCACAAAGTCGGCGGATATTTTTGAGACTAGCTTCCTCGGCACGTGATACCGAAGCTGTCGCAAGCGAGCGCGAAAGTGTCTCTCGCCTTGGCATCTTCAAAGCAGAATTTGGTTCCGACCTCGGCTCGGTCGGTCCACCAGCCGGCTTTCGCGGCTTTTGCGATCCGGGAAGCTTCGCCCCGCAACAGGTCGAGTTGTTTTCCAGCAGCACGAACAATTAGGCAGTATTCAGTTGCCATTGAACCTCCGAGAACTGGAAGCTGAAACGCGAAGCCGCAGCCTGGGGGGCAGACTGTGGCTCGCGCTTGTCAAAAAAACCGGGTGAAAAAGATCTAAGTGAAATATGCAGCCAGCCCCGGTGAGATGATCCTACTCCCGCGCTTTCAGCTTGCAATATGAACTATTTCACAACCATCCGCAGGCTTAACAGGGTGAGGGAAGGCCCGCCGGGCTGGCTGCTGTCGGCGGGCCCTCACCTCGAACAAGGCCGCGCATGTCCCCCACGGCCCCGTCCCAAGCTCACATATTGAACTGGCTGGATTAACAGGCCGTGTGCACCATGCGCCGGCCGCCGGGTGCAATTGGCAGGCCTCTGGCCTCGCGCCAAGGAGTAGGTGCGGACCCCAAGGCGCGGGGCCGATTTGGCTAATCGATCGTGACCAGGCCGAACGTGAACAGCGCGCCGCCGATGATAATCAGCACGCTAAGCGGTCCCCAAAGCAGCCACCCGCCGAGAAGAGCGAGTCCCAAGCCCGCCAGCGCGATGAGCGTCGAAATCGTGTTTTGCATCAGGGAAAGACCGCGAAGGAGGAGCGACGTCAACCGTTTGGTTGATACCGGGTTCCTGCCGGCATTTCCACTACGCCCCACGGTTGAGCAATATTGAGCAGGGCGCTCGGTTGTCCCTTAAGCCTCGGAACGCGCGCCAGAGCCACTGTGCGTTGTGAGTGTGGAAAACACTATGCGCCGGCTCACGATGGCGGGCCTAGTACTCCCGGCGCTCATATCCGCAATCGGATCGGCAGCCGGGAGCATTGGGGGCTGGAACATTCAGGCGTGTCATGTTCGCCCTCAAGCGGCAATACGTAGAAGATCGGATTCCAGTAGTTGTCCGGAGTCCATTTTCGGAACGGGGTGTTCTATTAGAAGAACACCGGCGAGATTTGAGTACCTATTTCTATTGTGTCCGGGAATGCCGCAGTGGGGCTGGAACCGCGCTGCGGCTTTTCCCCGTGGGCACGAAGACGGTGGTCATTGATCCCTCTTGAGCTTGCGCTTGCCCCAATGTGGTTCTTTTCCCTTCGGGTTGAATTCGACGACGTGGTGCCGGTTTAGAGCCCGCAGGACGCCGATCCGCGCGAACATCGTTGGGCCGCCGCGCTCGACCACCGGGAGCAATGCTTTCATCGCGGTGTGCCATTCTGGCGCGTCGTGCTCGTTCTTCGGCAACGCTGTGATGTACTCGCCGGCATCCCGCAGCGTCACCAGCTCGCGGCCGTCAATCTCGATCGGCGCCTCGAACGGTCGTCCCCAGCCGTTGGTCGTTTTGGTTGTGGATGCCTCTTGATTGCCAGCCGCAAGTCACCTCGCTCGAAGTCGGGCCGCACGTCGGCGGCGCGGCCGCCGCAACCCCCGACGCACGAAGCGCGGTTCGAGGTCGGACAAACGCACCTCGTCCGGCCAGCGATCAGCGTTCAATGCGATGTGATGCCCGCATTGGAAATAGATCAAAACGCCGCGCAGGCCCATCGCGCGCATTTCGCCAAACGTGATCTTGACGGGCGGCCGTCGGAACCGGTGCGGGCGCGCTGTCGGGCGGGGCGAGACATCCCCCCAAGACTGGCGCCGATCGCGCGGAGTCAAATTGTCGATTGCTGGTGGCTCGGAATGCCAGGGAGCTACTGCGCGTCGTGGGCGTGGAAAACCGTGGTCTTCGCTTTGATATCGTCAGTCTGACTCGTCTGAACCATTGGGCGGGCGAGGCCGACACCCTTGCGCTTTTTTCGTCTCGGATGAGAGATCGTCGAGCAGCTTCAGTTGGGCCCTCAGCCTCTCAGCATCTGCCTTCGGATTGATGCCTATCAAGCCAATCTTCGGCTTCTTCCTATCGTCCATAATGGCAGTGCCCAACAGCTCAGGCGGTAGGTAATAGTCATTCTCGCGTTCGAACAAGCGAAAATGCGTCAAACCGCCGCGTGCAAAGTACCAATCGCAATTGTTCTTCTTTTGGACTGTACATTTCTAAATGTTGGTGATTGTGTCTGCCTGGTACTGCAACCATAGACACCGGGATCAACCCGCCTATGAGTTTGATACAGAAATTGCGTCGTAGGCTGTTTCGGCCTCGCGAGGTGATCGAAGGATACAAAAGCGAGGAGCTGATCGAGACTATCTACCGGAAAACTGTTGCTTTTCAACCAACCGGAGATTGGCCTCTCGTCGCGAACCTGGCCGCCGTCCTCGATTTCGGCGGCGGCGCAGGCATTCACTACAAGCTCGCGAGGCAGCAATCGCCTGGTATTCGTTGGGCTGTTGTCGAGACATCGGCGATGGTTTATCGGGCTAGTGAATTGGCGACTGACCAATTGATGTTCTTTGATGACATCGAGAAGGCCGCTGACTGGCTTGGAAGTATCGACCTGATACACTCGAATGGTGCCATCCAGTATGTCGACGATCCGATTGGTACCGTGAAAGCTCTATGTGCTGCTGCTCGCGCGGCGAAGATGGTCTGGTACCGCGTGCCAATCTGTGACGGTGCAGCTAAAGCGGAGGTGCAAACCTCATTACTCAGCGACAACGGACCGGGACAAATGCCGACGGCAAAAGACAAGCTGGTCAAATATGAGCGCCATTGGATCTCAGAAAGCGCATTTGTCGCGGCGCACGAGGGGTACTGTTCAACCGAGCAGGGGCCAGACCCACGGGAGCGAGGAAGTCAGCAATTTAGTTTTGCACGCATCAACTCTTGACGATTGCTGGCGAGCCCGAGTCTGATCGGCGCCCATGGGGGCAGCATCAGCAGAACATCGTCGAACTCGGGCGCCTGAGCGGTTATGCTTGGATCTGGCCGAGCAGGCGACATACCAGAGGAGCGGGCAGGGCTTGAGATCATGGCGGGCAACTCCCGGGCCGCCATCCTCGACATGCAGACAGGCAATCGATTTGCAGACGCGGTGCAGACACAGAGCTTTGTCAATCAGTTCATATTTTATCGTAAGCTATTGAATTTGTTTGGTGAGCGCGCTGGGGCTCGAACCCAGGACCCCGTGATTAAAAGTCACGTGCTCTACCGGCTGAGCTACGCGCTCCCATGGCCGCTGATGGCTTTGCGATCGATCGCCATCGTCTTCGGACATTCGAGAAGCATGTCTTGCCGCAGCGCTCAATTTGCGTCGCGGGGAAAACCGGCTGTTTCCGGATCATGCTTTCGGCCCGCGCTGTGTAGGGGGATGGGGCGCCGAGGTCAATAGCAGGGGCGGCTGCCGAAACTCGCGGCAGGAGCGGGGATTTGCTCGCGCCATCCGCACCTTAAGGGTACATTTTCAACCTGGTTGACGGGCCGTCATCCACGCCGAACTGCGCTTCCCATCACTTCACCTCGCGCCGGACCTCGCTCGGCACCGGCTGCACGGTGCCGGCGGGCGTCGGCAGCGCGACCGGGCGCAGGCCGATCAGCTCGGCGGTGCGGATCGCGCTGTCGCGCCAGAACTGGAACGAGTTGATGCGGCTGAGCTCGAGGATGGCGATCGCCACTGCCGCCAGGAACGGAAGGCTCTGCAGCACCAGGACGCCGGCAAAGATGTAGATCTCGGTGATCTGCCGGAAGCTGTTGGAGGCGATCAGGACGCCGGCGCCGATCAGCAGCAGGGCGCCGATCACGGCCTCCCAGAACGCCTGGAACTCGATCGACATGCTGGACAGGCCGCCCTTGGAGGTGCGCGCGAACGCGATGTGCTCGGTGATGAGACCCTGCGCCACCGCGCGCGACACCGTCCACTGCACGCTCATCGCGGCGATCATGGCGCCCAGCATCTGGCCGGGTTTGATCGCAACGCGCGCGCGGTACATCGACAGGAAGTGCGCGAGCGAGACGATGAAGGCGCCGATGATCGGCAGCGTCAGGATCTTGTCGGGGATGGCGATGTCGGCGAAGGCGACGATCGGCACCCAGATAAGATTGAGCAGCGCCACGACCACGCCGAGGCTTTCGGCGCCGAGCCAGTTCAGCCAGCCGAGGCCGTATTCGCGCTTCTGGTCGGGCGTCAGCCGGCTCTTGCCGGGCAGGAAATGGCGCCAGTGCTTCTTGACGATCTGCAGGCCGCCATAGGCCCAGCGGTGACGCTGCTTCTTGAAGGCCTCGTAGGTGTCGGGGAGCAGGCCCTGGCCGTAGCGATGGTTGGTGTAATGGGTGGTCCAGCCGAGCTCCTGGATCGCAAGGCCGAGGTCCGAATCCTCGCAGATGGTGTCGCTCGACCAGCCGCCGGCCATGTCCATCGCGGCGCGGCGGATCAGGCACATCGTGCCGTGCACGATGATGGCGTTGACCTCATTGCGCTGGACCATGCCGATGTCGAAGAAGCCGGCATATTCGCCGTTCATGATGTAGTGCATGATCGACAGGTCGCCGTCGCGATGCTCCTGCGGCGCCTGCACCAGGCCGACGCTTGGGTCGGCGAACGCCGGCACGAGGTCCTTCAGCCAGTCGGGATCGACGACATAGTCGGCATCGAGGATGCCGATGATCTCGGCATCGACGGCGGTGCGGTCCATGGCGATGCGCAGCGCGCCGGCCTTGAAGCCCTGCACCTTCTCCGCGTTGATGAACTTGAAGCGTTCACCGAGCGCGCGGCAATGGTCCTGGATCGGCTGCCAGAAGGCGGGATCCGGCGTGTTGTTGATGATGACGACGCATTCGTAGTTCGGATAGTTCAGCCGCGACAGCGCATCGAGCGTCTGTTTCAGCATCTCGACCGGCTCGAAATAAGCGGGGATGTGGATCGAGACCTTCGGGCAGTAATTCTCCGGCACGTTCGCGACCGGCTTGTCCTTGGTGAGCAGCCGCTGCGGCGGCCGGCCGAAGGCTACCGCTGCGATCTCGTCGATCCGCGCCATCGCGATGAGGACGAGCGGAACGAGCAGGATCATGCCGAGCGTCAGCGCGAAGGCAGAGCCGAAGATGAAATAGTGACCGTTCCAGAACGCGAACACGGTGGCGGCCCAGGCGCCGACGCCGTTGGCGGTCGCCGACAGCAGGAACGCCTGCCGCGCGGTCGGCTGCTCGATCCGCAGGATCGGCAGCGACAGCAGAACGCCGACCAGCAGCGCGATCGTCATCAGCTTCCAATAGTCGGGATTCTCCACCGGGCCGGTCCAGGCGAATTTGGGCTCGCGGCTGGCGTTGAGGATGCCCCAATACGGACCGACGCCGCCTTCGAAATACTTCCAAGGCTGATCGATTGCCTCGACGATGTTGTACTCCATGCCCATGGCTTCGGCACGGCTGACGAAATTGCGCAAGGTCAGCGCCTGCTGGAACGGACCCGGGTCGGCGTTACGCAAATTGTAGCCCTGGCTCGGCCAGCCGAATTCGGCGATCACGATGCGCTTGCCGGGAAACAGCTTGCGCAGGAGTTCGTAACGATCGACGGCCTGATCGACCGCCTGGTTCGAGCGGAAGTTTTCCCAGTAGGGCAGCACGTGGGCGGCGATGAAGTCTACGTTGGAGGCGAGATCGGGATTGTCGCGCCAGATGTTCCAGATCTCGCCGGTGGTGACGGGCACGCGGACAGAGCCCTTCACCTTCTTGATCATGTTGATGAGGTCTTCGACCTTCTGCTCGCCGCGGTAAATCACCTCGTTGCCGACTACGACGCCGTTGACGTTGCTGTTCTTGCGGGCAAGCTCGATGGCGGCCTTGATCTCGCGCTCGTTGCGATCCGGGTCCTTGTCGATCCAGGCGCCGACCGTGACCTTGATGCCGAATTCGGCGGCGATTGGCGGCACCAACTCGTTGCCTTCCGTCGCCGAGTAGGAGCGGATGGCACGCGTGATGGTGGAGAGCTTTTTCATGTCGGCGCGAATCTTGTCGGGATCGACGTTGTTGTCGACGACATGGCCGGGTTCGAACGGAGTGTAGGAGAGGCTCGGCAACAGGCCCTTGAAGTCCGGCGCGGGTTCCTTGTCGCGCAGGACTCCCCACAGCCCGGCATGGAGCGCGGTCACGAGCAACAGAACGGCGGCGACAACGCGCATCGCGGCTAAACCAAAAGGGGCTGGGGTGGCAGGGAAGCGGATCCGACCCCGAGATCCGACCGAGTCCGCGGCAAATGGAGCATACCTCTGCCGCGCTGTTTCACAACTGTCATGGCCTCATGACGGTATGAGGGCATGGCGCCTTGCAAACGCGCGGCAGTGCCGACGATAGCTATCGCCGATCGTTCATGAACGGAGGCTGAAACGATCGCGGCTATTTTGGGGGCGCCGGTGTCGGGCTTGCCGCGGGCGAGGGGCTGGCGGCCGGCTGCGGCTGTGCGCTGCCCGACGTCGGCGCTGCCGGCTGGGAAGCTGCGGCCGCCGCCTGCTGCGGCTGGGAGGCCGGGTTGATCCAGCAAGCGTGCACACGGCTGTCCAGGGTCTCGGCGACCTTGGGATCGATCTGGCCGCCAAAGCGGGTCAGGCAGCGGAAGGCCGCCTGGATGTGGCCGCCGGGACAGCCGAAGCGGTCGTAGAGGTCGAGATGGCGGAACGCGGTATCGAGGTCGTCGCGCCACATCAGCCGCACCACGCGCCGGCCGAGCCAGACGCATTCGGGATTGCCGGCCGGGCCATTGATGACCTGGGCGGCTTCGGCGAACTCGTCGGTGCGGCGCTGGTTCTGGGCGGCGTCCTTGGCGGCGGCGTCGGCGGGCTGGGCGGCGGCCTTGCCCTGGTCGGGGGCAGGCGTACCGCTCTGGGCGGAAGCGCCGCCGAGACTGACCATCACGACCAGCGAGGAGGCGGCCAAGGTGGCGGCGAACTGCCGCAGGACCGCATTTCGAAACTGACGCACCCGTTGCCGCATGAATTCCCCAATATCTCCGCTGACCGCCCGCGTCAGGATCCCGCGGATGCGCCGGTGATGGCGTCCAAATGGGTCTCCAATGGGGCGGAAAAGTCCCGCAAAATCCCATGACCTGTATTTCGAATTTTGTCCAGCAAAGTCACGATCCTAGGCCTCGGTCGAACGGCCGCAGCAGAATTCCCCGGGGGAGGAGCGGATCGGTCGCCCGTTACCCCCTTGGCAGACGGCGTGGATGCAGGTAATCGACGGCGCTCCGCGGAGGATGGAACCGATTTCACTTCGTACGCCACTGGCGCTTCTGCTCGTCTCACTGGGCGCGATTGCGGCCGCGTGGTGGTGGCTTGCCACACCGATCACGCTCGCGCGCGCGCCTATCGATCCCAGCGACAAGGTTCAATGCGTCTCCTACGCGCCGTTCCGCGGCGAGCAGTCGCCGCTCAACGCATGGACCCATATCGAGGCCGACCAGATCGAGCAGGATCTGCGCCAGCTGAAAGAAATCACCGACTGCGTCCGCACCTATTCGATGGAGAACGGGCTCGACCAGGTGCCTGCGATCGCGGCGAGGATCGGCGGGCTGAAAGTGCTCCAGGGCATTTGGCTCTCCAGCAACCGCAGCAAGAATTTCGAGCAGGCCGCGCTCGCGGTCCGCCTCTCCAAGGATTTCCCCGGTGTCATCACCAGCATCATCGTCGGCAACGAGGTGCTGCTGCGCGGCGAGATGACGACGGCGGACCTCGTCTCCATCATCCGCTCGGTGAAGGCACAGGTCAGCGTGCCCGTCACTTACGCCGATGTCTGGGAGTTCTGGCTCCGCAATCGCGAGGTCTATGACGCCGTCGACTTCGTCACGATCCACATCCTTCCCTATTGGGAGGATTTTCCGGTGAAGGCGAAATTCGCAGCCAGCCATGTCGAGGCGATCCGCGAGCGGATGGCGGTGGCCTTCCCCGGCAAGGAGATCCTGATCGGGGAGACCGGCTGGCCGAGCGAGGGACGCATGCGCGAGGGCGCGCTGCCGTCGCGCGCCAACCAGGCCCGCGTCGTCTCGGAAATCCTGAGCCTGGCGAAGGCGCAGAAGTTCCGCGTCAATCTGATCGAGTCCTACGACCAGCCCTGGAAGCGCAAGCTGGAAGGCACCGTCGGGGGCTATTGGGGTCTCTACGACTCGGTTCGCCGTAACCTGAAATATCCGCCTGGCCAGCCGATCAGCAATTTCCCGTACTGGAAATGGTACATGGGCGCCGGCATGGTGCTGTGCGTGCTGGTGTTCGCGGTCGCGGGCCTGACGCTGCGGCGGCGGCCCTGGACGCCGCGCTTCTCGGCCTGGCTCGGTGTCGCGATCTCGGCGACGTCAGCGGGCATCCTGCTCGGGGTCGGTGCCGACAAGATGTACTATGAGAGCTACGGCTGGGCGGGCTGGCTGCATTGGGGCGCGCTGCTGCTCGCCGGCATCCTGTCGCCGATCTTCTGCGCGCAGGCGATGGTGATCGGCCGCAGCCTTCCGACTTTCCTTGATCTGCTCGGGCCGCGCGAGGGCCGCAAATGGTCGAAGCTGACTGCCGTGCTCGGCCTGACGCTGGCGGTGACAGCGGTGATCGCGGCGCAGACCGCGCTCGCCTTCGTGTTCGACCCGCGCTACCACGACTTCCCCTACGCCTCGCTGACGATGGCGGTGGTGCCGTTTGCGCTGCTGATGCTGAATCGGCCCCAGATCGGCCAGCGTCCGATCGCGGAATCCGTGTTCGCCGGGGTGCTCGCGCTGTCGGCGACCTATGTGCTCTTCAACGAAGGCCGCGACAACTGGCAGTCGCTGTGGACCTGCGCGATCTATCTTTTGTTCGCGCTCACGCTGTGGCGGGCGCGGGCCGAGCAAATCCAAGAATGAACAGGCCGATCGCAAGGCCCGCCAGCACCACGTTGTAGAGCACGATGCCGAGGCCGGCGGCGATGATGCCGACCGTGAGCAGCACGATCGACGGCCGCATCAGGTTCAGCGTCGCCGCCACCAGCGCGACGATGCCGAACACCGAATTCTTGAACAGCACCGTCGAGACCGAGCGCGCCTTGCAGATCATCGTCTGCAGGCCGGCGTCGCACGCGAGCCCGACCGTCGACAGTTCGATCCCGAGATAACGCAAGTAAAGCGCATAGCCGACGGAGGCGAAGCCGACGACGATCAGGAATTGCACCTGGTAGGGCGTGAGGCGGAAGGGCTTTTTTGTCATGGCCGCAATATGGTCGGGATGGCCGGAGGGGGCAACAGGGCAGGTGGATTTTTCTGTCCACCCGGCCGCGCACGCGTCGTTGTTTTCGCCGGCCGATCCGAACGACGCTAATTGGCGAAGGCGTTGCCGTCTTGCACCGAGCATGACGCCGGCCCGGCCGACACGGATTCAAGCTCGAGCATCTTGCCGGTGGCGTTGCTGCGGACCGTTGCCGCGCCTGCTCCGGCCTTGCCCGTCAGCACCTCGGCGCTGCACGACGAACCGCCGTCGAACGTGATGCGGATCCTGCGACCGAGACCGTGATTGTTGCCGGTGGCGATCAGCGTGTTGCCCTGGAATGTCACGGCACCGGCGCCGTCGGCGCCGCTTCCTGCGTCGCCGACACGGTCCTTCGAGCCGGTGGCGCGTCCGGACGCCGTCGTCGAGGTCAGGCGTTTGAACAGCTGGCCCTTGGTGCTGACATAGACGGTAAAAGACAGCGGGATGGAGACCGATTTGAAGGCGCCTTCACCCTGCACGCGCTGGCTTCTCGCTTCATTCCAGTAAACGCGCAAGGTCTTGCCGTAGAAGCCTTGCGGAGCGGCTTGCGCGCTGCAGGCAAAGGTCATCCCGGCAACGGCAATGAGAGACTTCAAGCCATGCATTGAAAACGATTCCTTCTCAAATGGACGACGCAGGAAATGCAGATCGCAGACAGGCAAAGGGGGCTGCGATCAATCGTTCCGCCTGGCCGGACTCGCTACCGTCTGAAGAACGACGACAGCGTCGATCCCGCCGACGCTTCCGGCTTGGCAGGTGCGGCTGGCTGCGCCACGGGCGCAGGCACAGGTGCGGGCTCCTCGCGCCTCGACGAGCGCTTGGAAGAATAGCCGCGGCGGTGCTTGTCCGGCTTGGCGGTGGGGGCGGGCACTGGAGCGGTCTCGGCTTGCGGCGCCGCATCCTGGTTCTTCTCGGCGTTCTTGTCCTGGACCCTGTCCTGCGTCTTCTCCTGACCCTTTTCCTGACCGCGCAGCGACAGGCGCTGGCCGTCGAACACGGTGGTCTCGCAGTGACGGTCGTTCTCGGCAAGGCCCGCGCAGAGCTTAGCGGCCGCGGCGGCGTTGACGAGCGGGCCGGCTCCCAGGCGCAGCTGCATGCCGAGGCCGGTGGCACCTTCCTTGATCATGATGATCGGCCGCAGCGCCGCGATCTCCGGATTGGATTTGCTCAGTCCGCGCCAGAGCGCACGCAGGCCGTCGATCGAATTGGCGCCGCCGAGATCGATCGCAAAGCGCGTCTGCTGGACGGCGATCGCCGGTGACTCGGTCTCGGCTGCTTCGGCCGGCTTGGCTGCTGCGGCCGCGACTTCGTTCGGGGCGGGCGCCGGCTCGGGCTTCTTCTCGGTCGACTTCTCTGTGGCTTCGGGCTGAACCAGCCTGGACGCGGCGGGATCAGGCGGCGCCATCATCGACTTGGACGGCACCAGCGGCAGCATCGGCAGGGCCGACGTCGTTGCCGGGGCCTGCGATACGAGCGAAGCGGCAGCAGCGGTTTGCGGCGGCGGGGCCGACGGCTCCTTGGCCGCCTCCTTCACGCTATCCTTTGCCGGCTCCTTCGCCTGTTCCTTCGATGCGCGGGGCTTGTCGGGGGATGGCGACGGCATCGAGGCGACCGGCGCGACGCTGGGCGCCGCTGGCGGTGTCTGCGCATCAGCTGCCGGTGTGTCCTGCGGCTTCGCACTTTGCCTGGCGATGGCGCCGGTGACGGAATCGAGCCCTTGCTCCAGCACGGTGACGCGCGAATAGAGCCGGTCACGATCGGTGTTCAGGGTCTCGATGGCGGAGGCGAGGCGGCGGGCCTCGTTCTGGCTTTCCTTGGTCAGCGCCTGGAGCCGGTCGGCCTGGCGCGACAGATCGGCGGCCGCGATCTGGTCGCGGTGCCAGCCGAGCTGGGCCTGGTTGGACATGACCGCGACGGTGATCGCGACGATGGCGGCGAAGCTCCACGAGCCCAGCCGCCACATCGTGCGGCGGTCGAACTCGTTTTCCTCGGCCAGGAATCCGGAGAACAGCCCGCCGGTCTCCTTGTTGCCGAAGGCGTCCGCCAATGGGTCGGAATCCTTTGCCATGAACGTTAAGTGCCCAGCCCCGAACAGCTTCCCCGAATCAATCAGGGAACATTAACAGGAAAAGCGTGTCGCACTTGAATTCCGGGCGTTTGCGGGGGTAGCAAGGCAAGCAGCTCATGACGCCGCTGGCCCCGCCGCCCATTGATTCGGCCGCATCTGACAGGATTTCGATGACCGTCCGCTCCAGCCTCACGATCGTGCTCGCCGCCGGTGAAGGCACGCGCATGCGCTCCCAACTGCCGAAAGTGCTGCATCCGGTCGCACACCAGACGCTGCTCGCGCATGTGCTTGCCGCAGCACCGAAGGGAACCGGCACCTCGCTCGCCGTCGTGATCGGCCCCGACCACCAGGCGGTCGCGGACGAGGCGAGGCGCATCCGGCCGGACGCGCTGACCTTCGTGCAGAGCCAGCGCCTCGGCACCGCGCATGCTGTGCTGGCGGCGCGCGAGGCCATCGCGCGCGGCGTCGACGATCTGCTGATCGCGTTCGGCGACACGCCGCTGATCTCGGCCGAGACCTTTGCGCGGCTGCGCGTGCCGCTCGCCGGAGGTGCTGCGATCGCCGCGCTCGGCTTTCGCGCCGCCGATCCCACCGGCTATGGCCGCTTCATCGTCGAGGGCGATCGCCTGGTCGCGATCCGCGAGCAGGCCGATGCCAGCGAAGCGGAGCGCAAGATCGATCTTTGCAATGCCGGCGTGATGGCGATCGACGGCCGCCGCGCGCTGGCGATCCTCGACAAGATCGGCAATGCCAATTCCAAGGGCGAATATTATCTGACGGACGCGGTCGGCATCGTCCGCGAACAGGGATGGGAGTCCGTGGTGATCGAGACCGGCGAGGACGAGGTGCGCGGCATCAACACCAAGGCGCAGCTCGCCGAGGCGGAAGGCGTGATGCAGGCGCGGCTGCGCAAGGCCGCGATGGAAGCCGGCGTGACGCTGATCGCGCCCGAGACGGTCTACCTGTCCGCCGACACGGTGTTCGGCAAGGACGTGACGATCGAGCCGTTCGTCGTGATCGGCCCCGGCGTATCGATCGCCGACGGCACCGTGATCCATTCCTTCTCGCATATCGTGCAGACCACGCTCGGCAAGAACGTCTCGATCGGTCCGTATGCGCGGCTGCGGCCCGGCACCTCGCTTGGCGACGGCGCGCGGATCGGCAATTTCGTGGAGACCAAGGCGGCGACACTGGAGGCCGGCGTCAAGGTCAACCATCTCTCCTACATCGGTGATGCTACCGTCGGCGCCAATTCCAACATCGGCGCCGGCACCATCACCTGCAACTACGACGGCTTCAAGAAGCACAAGACCATCATCGGGCAGGGCGCCTTCGTCGGCACCAATTCCTCGCTGGTGGCGCCCGTGACGATCGGCAACGGCGCCTATATCGGCTCCGGTTCGGTGATCACGCGCGACGTCCCTGACGACGCCATGGCGCTGGAGCGCAACCAACAAACCATCAGGGAAGGCGGCGCCGCGCGCTATCGCGAGCTGAAGACGAGCGGAAAGAAACCGGAGAAATGAGCGGCCTGATCCCAGCGATTCCTCCGTATCGTTAGGGCGGCGCTCTCGTGGACCAAGACACCTATATATTCAACGTCTTTGTCCAGCACGTTATTACGCCGCCGGGACGATGGGTGCTGGAACAGATCGGCGTACGCCACCCGCAAGACCACGAGTTGGCAGCTTTATTCATTGGAATTGCGTTCTGGGCCTTCGCTGTTGTCCTGGGGTTTGCTCTGGTGCTGGGGTGGTGAGGTTTCGCTAGTCGTCGTCGGCGACGTCCGAGAACATCGCGCGATTCAGACGCCAGCCGCGCGGCCTGGCGCGCTTTACCGGCTCGCCGGCAGCCTGCGTGACGAGGACGGGCTTGCTGTCCTTGCCACGCTCCATGCTGCGCAGAGGCGGCGGCCAATGCGCAAGGTGCGTGCCGGTGGTTTCGCTGGTGTGCATCGATGACAGACCTTTGCGGTCGGACGAGCTTTTCATGGCCTTCTCTCCTCGACACGGAAGGGTTGGCCAAATTTGTTGACAAGGCGTTAATGCGCGCGGTCTAAGGCCTGCCAGTTCGACGCAGGCGAAGCGCTGGCTGCCCGATGCTGTCTCAATCAGCAATAATTATTGAGTATCTGGTTCCTTACGAACTTCGCTAAAAACCGAGCGCGTCGTTTAGGCGATTTTTCGACGATTTGGGGGATATTGATCCGCATGTGCGGGATTGTCGGCATTCTCGGGCGCGAGCCGGTTGCAGAGCAATTGGTGGATTCGCTCAAACGTCTTGAATATCGCGGCTATGACTCCGCGGGCGTCGCCACGCTCGAGGGCAAGCATCTCGAGCGCCGCCGCGCCGAGGGCAAGCTGAAGAATCTGGAGAAGCGGCTCGAAGCCGAGCCGCTCAAGGGCACGACCGGCATCGGTCACACGCGCTGGGCCACCCACGGCAAGCCGACCGTCAACAACGCCCATCCGCATGCCACCGAGCGTGTCGCCGTGGTCCACAACGGCATCATCGAGAATTTCCGCGAGCTGCGCGAGGAGCTCGAGAAGAAGGGCACGGTCTTCCACACCCAGACCGACACCGAGATCGTGCTGCATCTCGTCGACGATCTGCTCGGGCGCGGCAACAAGCCGGTCGAGGCGGTGAAGCTGACGCTGGCGCGGCTGCGCGGCGCCTTCGCGCTCGGCTTCATCTTCGCGGGCGAGCACGATTTGATGATCGGCGCCCGCAACGGCCCGCCGCTCGCGATCGGTTATGGCGACGGCGAGATGTATCTCGGTTCCGACGCCATCGCGCTCGGACCGTTCACCGACACGATCAGCTATCTCGAGGACGGCGACTGGGTCGTGCTGACCCACAAGAGCGCGACGATCTTCGACAAGGACGGCAACGCCGTCCAGCGCGAGAAGATCAAGCACGCCGCCTCGACCTCGCTGGTCGACAAGGCCAATTACCGCCACTTCATGGCCAAGGAAATCCACGAGCAGCCGGAAGTCGTCGGCCATACGCTGGCGCGCTATGTCGACATGGCGACCGAGCGCGTCGCGCTGCCGGTCAAGCTGCCGTTCGACTTCAAGAATATCCAGCGCATCAACATCACGGCGTGCGGCACCGCGAGCTATGCCGGCTTCGTCGCAAAGTACTGGTTCGAGCGCTTTGCGCGCGTGCCGGTCGAGGTCGATGTCGCCTCCGAATTCCGCTATCGCGAGGCGCCCTTGCGCAAGGGCGATCTGGCCATCTTCATCTCGCAATCGGGCGAGACCGCCGACACGCTGGCCGCGCTGCGCTATGCCAAGGCCGAAGGCGTGCACACGATCGCCGTCGTCAACGTGCCGACCTCGACCATCGCGCGCGAGAGCGAGACCGTGCTGCAGACGCTGGCCGGCCCCGAGATCGGCGTTGCCTCGACCAAGGCCTTCACCTGCCAGCTCATGGTGCTGGCAAACCTCGCGATCGCGGCCGGCAAGGCCAGAGGTGAGCTGTCCGACGAGGACGAGACCAAGCTCGTCCATGGCCTCGTCGAGATCCCGCGCCTGATGTCGGATGCGCTCACCACCGAGCTGCAGATCGAGAAGCTGGCGCGCGAGATCGCGAAATCGCGCGACGTGCTCTATCTCGGCCGCGGCACCAGCTTCCCGCTGGCGCTCGAAGGCGCACTGAAGCTGAAGGAAATCTCGTACATTCACGCCGAGGGCTACGCCGCGGGCGAGCTCAAGCACGGCCCGATCGCGCTGATCGACGAGACCATGCCGGTCGTCGTGATCGCGCCCTACGACCGGGTGTTCGAAAAGACCGTCTCCAACATGCAGGAGGTCGCCGCGCGCGGCGGCAAGATCATCCTGATGACCGACGCCAAGGGCGCGGAGGAGGCGACGGTCGAATCCCTTGTCACCATCGTCATGCCCGACATGGCGGCGGCGTTCACGCCGATGGTCTATGCCGTCCCGGTGCAGCTGCTCGCCTACCATACGGCTGTCATCATGGGCACGGACGTCGACCAGCCGCGCAACCTCGCGAAATCGGTGACCGTGGAATAGGCAGAAGGGATCCGGCCGGAACGCTAGGTGGTCTTCCAAAACCTGCTAGAAGACCCTAGCTTGACTGCAGCGACCGACCTGGAACCCGAATGACCGCCCGCGACGACACGCCTGCGCCGCTTGATCCCGCGCCCGAACCGCATACCGGCCTGATGGGCCGATTCCGCAATTACTTCCTGACCGGCCTCATTGTGACGGGGCCGATCGCGATCACCCTTTATCTGGTCTGGTGGTTCGTCACCTGGGTTGACGGGGTGGTGCGGCCGTTCGTGCCGCTGGCCTATCGGCCGGAAACCTATCTGCCTTACGTCATTCCCGGCTGGGGACTGATTGTCGCATTCTTCACGCTGACGCTGGTCGGATTCCTCGCCGCCAATCTGATCGGCCGGACGCTGGTCGATATTGGCGAGACCTTCCTCGGCCGGATTCCGGCGGTCCGCGCCATCTATCGCGGCCTGAAGCAGGTGTTCGAGACGCTATTCTCGGGCAAGGGCTCGAGCTTTCGCAAAGTGGGGCTGGTCGAGTTTCCCTCGCCGGGCATGTGGTCGATCGTGCTGATCTCGCAGTCACCGAACGAAGAGGTCGCGCGCAGCTTGCCGGGGCAGGAGGAACATGTCTCCGTGTTCCTGCCGTGCTCGCCGAACCCGACCACCGGGTTCTTCTTCTACGTGCCCAAGAGCAAGATCGTCGAGGTCGAGATGAGCACCGAGGATGCCGCGACGCTGATCATGTCGGCCGGCGTGGTGCAACCGGGCTCGGCGCCCGACCCGAAGAAAGCGGCGGCGCTGGCGGGCATGGCGAATGCCGCGCGCATTGCCAATGCCTCCACGCTGCAGCCCGAGCCTGCGAAGGCGGAATAAGGCCATTCCCGCGCGGGATGGCGGTCGGTCACGCGGGCGTTCGCATCCTCTGCTAGTGTTCCGGTTGAACTGAGCGTCTCGCTCGGAATTCGACCTGGAGGGCACGATGTCCAAAACCATTGCGATCCTCGCGCCCGGCGCCATGGGCAGCGCGGTGGCCCGCCGGCTCAGCGAGAACGGCGCGCGCGTGCTGACCTCGTTGCAGGGGCGCAGTGAAGCCACGCTGAAACGTGCCGCAGACGCCGGTATGATCGGCGCCGAGGACGACGCGATCGCTGATGCCGACATCATCCTTTCGATCGTGCCGCCGGGCGAGGCGGTGGCGCTGGCCGAGCGGCTGGCGGCACTGATCGTCCTGCGCGAGAAGAAGCCGGTCGTGGTCGATTGCAATGCCGTCAATGTCGACACCGTGCAGCGGATCGAGGAAATCATCGGATCGGCGCAGGCACCGTTCGTCGACGGCGGCATCATCGGCTTCCCGCCGCAGCCCGGCGGCAAGAGCCCGGCATTCTACCTGTCGGGCGAGCACGCCAGCGACGTTGCGGTGCTGAAGGATTTCGGTCTCGACGTTCGAATCGTCGAGGGACCGGTCGGCGCAGCCTCCGCGCTCAAGATGTCCTATGCCGGCATCGTCAAGGGCCTCGCCGGCATCGGCTCGGCCATGGTGGTCGCGGCAACGAAAGCGGGCGCGGCGGACGCGCTGCGCGACGAACTCGCGTTGAGCCAGCCGGCCGTTCTGGCCCGGTTTGAAGTGGCCCTGCCGGACATGGTCCCGAAGGCCTATCGCTGGGTCGCGGAGATGCGGGAGATCTCCGGCTTCCTTGGACCCGATCATCCCGCCAGCCAGATCTACGAGGGATTTGCGCGCTGGTTCGCGCATCTCGCTGACGACGCGAAAGGCGAGGCGGCGGATACGGAGCTGATGAAGGCTTTCGCGGCAGGTATCGCGCGGAGGAAAGTGTGACGATGCAGCGCTCGCAATGACGGGGAGGAGACGTCGCGAGGTCCGTCTGCTACGACGTCTGCGGAAATAGTTTGTCTGTCATCGGGGTTCGAATGAGATTGCTTGTGATCGGCGCGGGAGCGCTTGGAGGCTATTACGGCGCTCGCGTGGTCCGGGCCGGCGGCGACGTGACCTTCCTTGTTCGCGCCAAGCGCGCCGAGCAATTGCGCCGGGATGGATTGCAGGTCGTGAGCCCGCATGGCGACTTTGCCGTGCAGCCGAAACTCATCATGGCTGACGATCTCAAGGAAACCTTCGACGTCGTGCTCGTCGGCGTGAAAGCCTATTCGCTCGACGACGCCATGAGCCAGTTTGCGCCGGCGGTCGGTTCCAGCACGATGATCCTGCCGATCCTCAACGGGCTGAAGCATATCGACGCCCTGACCGCGCGGTTCGGAGCCGCCCGCGTCCTCGGCGGGCTCGCGAATGTCAGCGCCGGGCTCGATGCGGAGGGGCGCGTCGTTCAATTCATGGCCAATCAGACCATTGTCTTCGGCGAGATCGATGGTTCGCTGAGCGAGCGCGCGCTCGCACTGGAGACACTGCTCCACGTCCCCGGCATCGACGTGCGCGCCAGCGAGGCGATCATGCAGGACATGTGGGAGAAATTCGTCCAGCTCTCAACGCTCGCCGGCATCACCTGCCTGATGCGCGCGAGCATCGGCGACATCCTGGCCGTGCCGAACGGCGAGCAGTCCATTTTCCGCCTGTTCGCCGAATGCTGCGCCGTCGCGACGGCTTCGGGATTTGAGCCGCGTGCGCCGTTCATCGAATTCGACCGAAAACTCTTCACCACCCTGGACTCGCCGCTCAAGGCCTCGATGCTGCGCGATATCGAGCGCGGTTCGATCACGGAGGCGGAGCACATCCTCGGTGACATGGCCAACCGGGCCCGTGCGCTCGGCATCGACACGCCGCTGCTGGATCTGGCGCGCGCGCATCTGGCGGCCTACGAGGTCGGGCGCCGAAGAGCAGCAGGCTAGCCGGCTCCGATCAGCGGGATCGCCTCGTCCCGCTCATAGAGATACAGGAGGCACCGCAATGCCTCGCCGCGCTCGCCCTTGAGCTTCGGATCGTCCTTGAGGATTCGCAGCGCCTCGTCTCTCGCCTGGGTGATGAGCTGGCCGTGGATCTCGGGGCGCGCGATGCGGTAGCCGGGCAGGCCGCTCTGGCGCACGCCGAGCACGTCGCCTTCGCCGCGCAGCTTCAAATCCTCCTCGGCGATGCGAAAACCGTCTGTGGTCTCGCGGATCACCTTCAGCCGCGCCTTCGACATCTCGCCGAGCGGCTCGCTGTAGAGCAAGAGACAGGTCGAGGCTTCCGAGCCGCGTCCGATCCGGCCGCGCAGCTGATGCAGCTGGGCAAGGCCGAAGCGTTCGGCATTCTCGATCACCATGATGGTGGCGGCCGGCACGTCGACGCCGACCTCGACCACGGTGGTCGCGACCAGCAGGCCGATCTCGTGGGCGGCGAACTGGCCCATCACGCGATCCTTTTCGGTGCCTTTCATCTGGCCGTGGACGAGGCCGACGCGATCGCCGAAGCGCTTCTGCAGGTTCTCGAAGCGCTTGGTTGCGTTGGTGAGGTGCTCGGTGCCCTCGGCCTCGGATTCCTCGACCAGCGGACAGATCCAGTAGACCAGCTTGCCCGCTTGCAGCGCGCGGCCGATGCTGTCGGTGACCTCCTCGAGCCGGCTCATCGAGATGGTGCGGGTCTCGATCGGCTGGCGGCCGGCGGGCTTTTCGCGCAGCTCGGAGATGTCCATGTCCCCGAAATAGGTCAGCACCAGCGTGCGCGGGATCGGGGTTGCGCTCAGCACCAGCACGTCGACCGCTTCGCCCTTCGACGTCAGCGCGAGGCGCTCGCGCACGCCGAAACGGTGCTGCTCGTCGACGATGGCGAGCGCGAGATCATGGAAGACCACGTCGTCCTGGATCAGCGCGTGCGTGCCGACGAGGAGGTCGATCTCGCCGTCGGCCAGCTGCGCGATGATCTCGCGCCGCTCCTTGCCCTTCTCGCGGCCGGTGAGGATCGCGACCCGCATCCCCGCACGCTCGGCGAGCGGCGCGATGGTCTTGATGTGCTGACGCGCCAGGATTTCGGTCGGCGCCATCAGCGCGGCCTGCTTGCCGACCTCCGTGACGGCGGCGGCAGCGAGCAGCGCCACCACGGTCTTGCCGGAGCCGACGTCGCCCTGGAGCAGACGCAGCATCCGCACGGGCTGCTGCAGATCATTGGCGATCGCCGCGGCCGCTTCGCGCTGGGATAGCGTCAGGGCATAGGGCAGGGCGTCGATGATCTTGTTGCGGAGGTGCCCGTCGCCGGCGTTGCGCACGCCGGCCGGGCGGCGCAATTGCGCGCGGATCAGCGCCAGCGCGAGCTGGCCCGCCAGCAGCTCGTCGAAGGCAAGGCGCGACCAGAATGGTTTCTCGGGCAGGATGTCCGTAAGCTCGACCGGCTGATGCACGCGATTGAGCGCCTCGGTGATCGCTGGGAAACTGCAGCGGCGCATCACCTCCGGGCTGATCCACTCCGGCAAGGCCGGGAGCTTTTGCAAGGCCTGCGCGACCGCGCGGCGCAGCGAGCCGAGCGCAAGGCCTTCGGTCAGGGGATAGACGGGGTCGATGCCGGAGAGTTTCGAGATCGCCTCCTCGTCCAGCACGCGATCGGGATGCACGATCTGCGGAATGCCGTCATACGTCTGCAGCGTGCCGGAGACGTAGCGCTTCTCGCCGACAGGCAGCAGCTTTTCGACATAGCCGGGCTTGGCCCGAAAGAAGGTCAGCACGACGTCGCCTGTGTCGTCGCTTGCATAGACCAGATACGGCGCGCGGGCGTTGCGCGGCGGGGGCGGGCGGTGACGGTCGACGGTGACCTCCAGCGTCACCATGGTTCCCTGCACGGCGTCGCGAATCTTCGGCCGCGCCCGGCGGTCGATGACCTGGCTCGGCAGATGCAGCAACAGATCGACCAGCCGTGGCGACTCGTTGCGGCTGAGCAGGTACTGCAGCAGCTTGTCCTGCTTCGGACCGACGCCTGGCAGGCTGGTCACGGGAGCAAACAGCGGATTGAGCAGGCTGGGGCGCATCAGGTGAATCTAGGATCGTTTCGCCCCGTCATGCCCGGCTTTATGCCTGGCATCCACGGCTTTTTTCGTGCCCTGCGGCGGTGGCGAGCCAGAGCAGGTTGAAAGCGTAAATCGCGGGCTGACACAGCCGGTCGCAATGGCTATATCACCCCGGCCCGGCATGTCCGGGCTTTCGGCGTTTGACTGGATCAGAGACATGACGGGAACGACACGATCGAGCAATGGGCTGGATGACCGCCGCAAGCGGCTTCTGTTCCGCTGCTGGCACCGCGGCACGCGCGAAATGGACCTGATCCTCGGCCGCTTCGCGGATGCAGAGATCGGCAACCTGACCGATGCGGAGCTGACCGAGCTCGAGACCCTGCTCGAGGAGTCCGATCCCGATCTCTATGCCGCCATCACCGGTGACAAGGTGCTGCCGGCTCATGTCACCGGCCCGCTGTTTGCCCGCATCAAGGCGTTTCCGATCACGGACGGCGATCTATGAAACCTGGTTCGAAGTCGCCGGCCGAGCTGCTGACGCCCGGCCGCGCGCTGACGCTTGCCAACGTCGCGGAAGGCGCCGAGGGCCTCGTCATTTCCGATCTCGCGCGCGCCATTGCGGCGCGGCCGAAGAAGCCGGCGGTCAGCCTTGCGGTCGTCTGCCGCGACGGGGCGCGGATGCAGCAGCTCGAACGCGCGCTGCAATTCTTCGCGCCCGATCTGCCGGTGCTGCAGTTCCCGGCCTGGGACTGTCAGCCCTATGACCGCGTCTCGCCGCATGGCGGTATCCTGGCGCAGCGCCTGACCACGCTGGCGCGGCTGGCGCCGCTGACCGGCAGCGACAAGCCGCTGATCGTGCTCACCACGGTGAACGCCATCGTGCAGCGCGTGCCCGCGCGCGAACTCGTCGCGGCGCAGGCGCTGTCGGTCGCGCCCGGCAATGTCGTGCCGATGGACACCATCGTCGCCTGGCTCGAGCACAACGGCTACAACCGTTCCTCGACTGTGCGCGAGCCCGGCGAATATGCCGTGCGCGGCGGCATCCTCGACCTGTTTCCGGCCGGTCTCGACCAGCCGGTTCGTTTCGATTTCTTCGGCGACAGCCTGGAATCGATCCGCACCTTCGACGCCGAGACCCAGCGCACGCTGCTCGACATGCGCGCGCTCGATCTGGTGCCGATCTCGGAATTCCAGCTCGTCACCGACACCATCCGCCGATTTCGCATGGGCTATGTCGCCGAGTTCGGCGCGCCCGAGCGCGACGATGCGCTGTACGAGGCCGTCAGCGAAGGCCGCCGCCATCCCGGCATGGAGCACTGGCTGCCGCTGTTTCAGGACCGGATGGACACGCTGTTCGACTATCTGCAAGGGGCGGCGGTCGCGATAGAGCCGCAGGCCGAGGACGCCGTTCGCGAGCGCTTCAAGCAGATCGCTGACTATTACCAGGCTCGCCGCGACGCGATGGAGCACCCGGGCGGCGGCGCCATCTACAAGCCGCTGCCGCCGGACAGGCTCTATCTGGCCGAGGATGAGTGGACCAGGCGCCTTGGCGACATCCCGCTGGCGCGGCTGACGCAGTTTTCCGTGCCGGCCGATGGCACCAGTGTCGTCGACGCCGGCGCGCGCAAGGGCCGCGACTTCGCGCCGGAGCGCAACGACAGCAGCGTCAACGTGTTCGAGGCGGTGGTCAGCCACGTCATGGCGTTGCATGCCCAGCGCAAGAAGGTCGTGGTCACGCTGTGGAGCGAAGGCTCGCGCGACCGCATGACCTCGATGCTGCGCGACCACAAGCTGACCCACACCACCAGCGTCAACAGTTGGCGCACGGTGCAGGCGACCCCGCGCAACGAGACCATGCTCGCCGTGCTCGGCCTCGAAAGCGGCTTCGAGACCGACGAGATCGCCATCATCAGCGAGCAGGACATCCTGGGCGACCGCCTGGTGCGGCCGCGCAAGGCGAGCCGCAAGCTCGACAATTTCATCTCGGAGGTGACCAGCCTTGCCGCCGGCGACATCGTCGTCCACGCCGATCACGGCATCGGCCGCTTCGTCGGATTGCAGACGCTCGACGTCGCCGGCGCGCCGCATGACTGCCTCGAGCTGCATTATGCCGCCGAGGCCAAGCTGTTCCTCCCGGTCGAGAACATCGAGCTGCTGTCGCGCTATGGCTCCGACCAGACCGCGGTCGAACTGGATCGTCTGGGTGGCTCCGGCTGGCAGACCCGCAAGGCCAAGCTCAAGAACCGCATCCGCGAGATCGCGGGCGAGCTGATCAAGATCGCCGCCGCGCGCCATCTGCACGAGGCGCCCAAGCTGCCGGTGCAGCCGGGCCTCTACGACGAGTTCTGCGCACGCTTCCCCTATGACGAGACCGAGGACCAGCTCGGGGCGATCGAATCGACCCTGAAGGATCTCGAGCTCGGCCGTCCCATGGACCGGCTGATCTGCGGCGACGTCGGCTTCGGCAAGACGGAAGTCGCCTTGCGCGCGGCCTTTGCCGTCGCGCTCGAAGGCAAGCAGGTCGCCGTCGTGGTGCCGACCACGCTGCTGGCCCGCCAGCATCACCGGACGTTCACTGAGCGTTTCAAGGGCTTTCCGGTGAACGTGGCGCAGGCCTCGCGCCTGGTCCCGGCCAAGGAGCTCAACCTGGTCAAGAAGGGCATCGCCGACGGCTCCGTCGACATCGTCGTCGGCACCCACGTGCTGCTCGGCAAGGCGATCAAGTTCCGCGACCTCGGCCTCGTCATCGTCGACGAGGAGCAGCATTTCGGCGTCACCCACAAGGAGCGGCTGAAGGCGCTTCGCGCCGAGGTGCACGTGCTGACGCTGTCGGCGACACCGATTCCGCGCACGCTGCAACTGGCGCTCACCGGCGTCCGCGAGCTCTCGATCATTGCTTCGCCGCCGGTCGATCGCCTCGCGGTGCGCACCTTCGTGGCCCCGCACGATCCCCTGATGATCCGCGAGGCGCTGCTGCGCGAGCGCTATCGCGGCGGCCAGGCGTTCTACGTGGTGCCGCGCATCGACGACCTCGCCGAGGTCAAGGACTTCCTCGACAAGAACGTGCCGGAGATGAAGGTCGCGGTCGCGCATGGCCAGATGCCGCCCGCGGTGATCGAGGACATCATGACCGCGTTCTACGACGGCAAGTTCGACATCCTGCTGTCGACGACGATCGTCGAGTCGGGACTCGACATCCCCAACGCCAACACGCTGATCGTGCATCGCGCCGACATGTTCGGCCTCGCCCAGCTCTACCAGCTGCGCGGCCGCGTCGGTCGTTCCAAGCTGCGGGCCTATGCGCTGTTCACGCTGCCGGCGCAGCAGAAGATCACGGCGCAGGCCGAGCGCCGGCTCACCGTGCTGCAATCGCTGGAGACGCTGGGCGCAGGCTTCCAGCTCGCCTCGCACGACCTCGACATCCGCGGCGCCGGCAATCTGCTCGGCGAAGAGCAATCCGGCCATATCAAGGAGGTCGGCTTCGAGCTTTACCAGTCGATGCTGGAGGAGGCGATCGTCAACCTCAAGGCCGGCGTCTCCGAGCCCGCGGCCGACCGCTGGTCGCCGTCGATCACCATCGGCATGCCCGTGCTCATTCCGGAAGACTATGTCGGCGACCTCTCGGTGCGGCTGTCGCTGTACCGGCGGCTCGCCGATCTCGACACGGAGGAGGAGATCGAGAACTTTGGCGCCGAGATGCGCGACCGCTTCGGCGTGCTGCCGGACGAGGTGCGCTATCTGTTCAAGGTCGCCGCGATCAAGGCGTTCTGCCGAAAGGCCAATGTCGGCAAGATCGACGCCGGCCCGAAGGGCGCCGTCATCGCCTTCCGCGACAATTCCTTCGCGCATCCCGACCGCCTGGTGAGCTTCATCCGCAGCTACGGCCAGGCCGCCAAGGTGCGGCCCGACATGAAGGTGGTGTTCCTGCAGGACTGGGAGACGCCGGAGGAACGCCTCGCCGGCACCACCGAGATCATGCGGCAGCTGGCGCAGCTCGCGCAGAGCAAGAAGGCGGCATAGGTTCCAGAGTGTTTTCCAAAGGCGGCGCAGCGCGGAACGGTGCGCCGCACCTGGAGCTGAAAACAAAGACCTGTGGCTACTTGCGGAATGACCGAACAGCAGCTATGTTGCATCCATCGAGTTTCGGCCGAACGACTTGGCCTCGCCGCTTTCAAGCGCGCCTGACTGACGACCCTCCCTCCAGATCTCGACGACATCGACCGTGCTTTTCAGCGCGGCCAAACGCTTATCTATCTCAAAGGACGACCCCATGACGACGGGAACTGTGAAGTGGTTTAACAGCCAAAAGGGTTTCGGTTTCATTCAGCCGGACCAGGGAAGCCAGGACGTTTTCGTTCATATCAGCGCCGTTGAACGCGCCGGCATGAGCACCCTCAACGAAGGGCAGAAGGTTTCCTTCGAAATCGTCGCAGATCGCCGCACCGGCAAGTCTGCTGCGGAGAACCTGCGGGCCGACTAGGCCACTGCAATCGCCATGACGTTGCTTTGACCACGGATGTACTGGCAGAGCTTCGGATCTCTTGACCCGCGACCGTTCATCGGCCGCGGGTTTTTCGCGCCTGCTGCCGCCGCTTCGCGAATGAGCATGCGAATGGTGGCATTTCGCGCAAAGATCCCCATATGGACTCTATGAGCAATTGGCAGAAGTCGACCACGCGACAAGCACCGATGAGCAAGGCAGAGCTTCGCCTGATGCTGACCGAAGCAGTCCGCAATACGCAGCCCGGCCTCGAGCCGGAGCGACTATCGAAAGCCAGGAAGATCGCGGCCGGGACGGCTCCCGCCGATCCAGCGTCCCGGGTCGCCGTACCGGTTCGCTGAGCCCCAAGAAGGAGCAGCATGCGCAAGCTTCCCCAGCCCACCGAGCAAGAGCTTCGGGAGGGGCCTCAAGTCGTGTCCTTCCAGATCGCGAATGGGAACGCGCGGCAGAGCTGTATTCTGCAAACCAGTTTCCCGACCAAAGTGCAGGCGCAGAGATACCTGCTGACGAACTGGCCGGCCGTCGAGAAGATGGCGCGCGACGCTCTCGCGACGGGTGCCGTTGAGGACGGCCAGATCAAGCTCGTGATGGTTTGAGCAGTCCGAATCCAACGGCGAACGCTGGCGGATGACTACGACGCCGCCCGTGACGCGTCGGCCGAGAGCCGCGCCAGCAGCGATCTTGCCGTGTCCGACGGCGACAGCGAGTCGACGCTGACGACCGGATCGCTGCGCATCTCGTGCTTGCCGTTCAAGGTGTGGCGCATCACCGCCGAAAGGCGGCGGGCAATCATGTGCGCGGTGCGAAAATCGGTTTCCGCGAACACCACGATCACCGAGCCGTCCTTCTGCGCCGCGCCGAAATCCATCTGCCGCATCAGGCGGCTCAGGATGCGCGCGGCATCGAGCTGGGCGCGGGAGTTGCCGGGGTCGAAGGCGAAGCGTGCGACCGAGAGGCCGCCGCCGCGGGCGAGCGTCTGCTCGACCGCCCTGGCGAAGTCGCTGTCACCCGGGAGCGATGGCAAACCTCCTTCGTGAAGACATTCCTAAGTGTTGTCGTCGCCGGATGCGAACTGCTTATTTCCAGTGAAGCGCGCGTCTTTGAAGGTGCCTTTGCCTTCAAACAACTGCATGTCTCCTTGGATAATGTTGCCCGAGACCTCAAGGCCTACGAAGTTACCCTCAAGTCGGATCAAGGTAGGACGAACAGCGCTCTTATCGCTAGCGACCGCCGATGAGCGGAAGTGGTTGTTGAGAGGCACCTTAGCTAGTCCCATTACTAAAGCCGAAGTCGTCTGTCTAAGAAGTTTGGCGCTACTTTCGATTATTCTGCTTGTTGTTTTTGATTTCGACGTCATTGAAATTTCCCTCTGCGTCGAGAAGTTTGCCAGCTCCAGAGAGAGAGTTATTTTCGAACTTTAGTCCGTCAAAATTGCCCTTTAGTCCAAACATCGTCATGCCAGAAGGTCCTTTTTCTGCCCGGTACCACTGGGGCACGTAGGCGAAAAAGAATCCACCGAGGAGCCCGCCAACGATAGCGCCGATTGCTACACGCCAAGTAAATGATACCTGTAGTGCGAGATCAGCTAATCCCGTCAAAATCCCTGACATCCTACGGTCTCCCGACAAATGAGTTCCATTTCCAATTCAACCGGAGCGCGCGGCTATTGGCAATGGTCATCCAGAGAACGGGTGAAACAATTGCCCAGCGCTTGTGTGTGGAAAGGCGGTGAGCGTGGCGGGAGCGCCGCTGCGATATGGCAGCGAGATGACGCCTACGACGCCGCCCGTGACGCATCGGCCGACAGCCGCGCCAGCAGCGATCTTGCCGTGTCCGACGGCGACAGCGAGTCGACGCTGACGACCGGATCGCTGCGCATCTCGTGCTTGCCGTTCGATGTGTGCCGCATCACCGCCGACAGGCGGCGGGCGATCATGTGGGCGGTGCGGAAGTCGGTTTCCGCGAACACCACGATCACCGAGCCGTCCTTCTGCGCCGCGCCGAAATCCATCTGCCGCATCAGCCGGCTCAGGATGCGCGCGGCATCGAGCTGGGCGCGGGAATTGCCGGGGTCGAAGGCGAAGCGTGCGACCGAGAGGCCGCCGCCGCGGGCGAGCGTCTGCTCGACCGCCTTGGCGAAATCGCGGGCGAAGGCTTCCACCGTGAGCAGGCCGCTGCGCGGATCGAGCCAGCCGCCGGCATCGATCGAGCGCAGGGTGCGGCTCATCTGGCCTTCCATGGCGCGCTGGCGGATCAGCGGCAGCGCATTGGCGGCGACCTTCGCCGGCTCGCCCGGGATCAGCTCGAGATTGGGCAGGTCATAGCTCTGCGCGAGTTGGTGTGCGGTGACCACCACGGGCAGGTTGCGGAAGCGGGTGTCCTCGGCGAGCACCGTGAGGAAGGCATCGGTGACGCGCGCGGTAAAACCTTCGGCGAGCACGACCCCGTCGATCTCGCGGGTGTTGAGATGCTTCGCGGCGGCCTCGATCGAGAGCGCGCCGACGACGCCGACGCGCTCGCCGAGTGCGACGGAAAGCGCGGGATAAGCCGAACCGCGGCCGATCAGGAGCACGGTGGCGTCGCGCACGGGATCGCCCTCCGGCAGCGCGATCTTCGCTTCCGGCAGCCGGCGCATCACGGTCGCATGAAGGGTGCGGACGCGCAGTGCGGCGCGGAGCCGTGCGATCAGGCGGTCGGAGTTTCCGCTGCGCGAGGAAAAGGGCAGGGCGTTGTGCGGCAGCGCGCCCGCCGCATCGAGGGCCACCAAGGGCAGGTAAGGCGATTGGTCCGCGATCTTGGTCGCGAGCGCCGCCATGTGCGGCTCGTGTTCGCCGGACATCGCCGCGAGAACCACAGCGGGCTGCACCTGCTCGACGGCGCGCGCCGCGCTGGCCCAGTCGCTGTCGATCACGGGAAAGAGTCGCGCCTCGTCCAGCGCCGCAAGAAAGGCCGGCCGTTCGGCATCGGACACAAACAGGATCGGGCCCGCCTGGGACATCTCGCACTCTGATCACGCAACAGATGCTGCGCAATCTAGTCCGGCCGCCTTAATGCGCCGTCAATGGTTCCGTCGAATCTGTGCCTAGATCGCCCCGGAGCGGTCGCGAAAAGCCTCGACCATCAGGGGGTTGAGGCCGAGTTCGCTGAGCGCCTCGCGGGCGCGGGCATTGTCCTGGGCCCGGCCTGCCAGCCTGTGACCCGAGAGCCGGTCCGGCAGCGCGGTGAGCAGGGCGCCCTGGCCGAGCCGCCGCGCCCATTCCTGGAGGTCGTTGGAGAGGAAGCGGTAGCCGCCGACGGCCATGATGCCGGAGGGCGGCGCGGTGATGCAGATCGCGCCGCTGGCACGGTCGATCCGCGCGGCGTAGCCGGTGTCGACATAGTCGCGCGGCGGCTGCGCGATCAGGGCGTCGCCGGCCGGTTGCGGCGGAGCATAGGCCGCGATCGGCGCCATCGGCCCCCGCAGGCCGAGCGTGCCCTTCGGCGTCACAAGGATCTCACCTGCGATGGAGGAGCCCGACTGCTCGCGCGGGGCGCCGTGCGGGCCGGGCATGACGGGCACCGGCATGCCGTCCTCGCCGCGGCGGGCGCCGAACAGGCCTGCCTCACCGAACAGATAGACGTCGGTCAGCGGCGCATGCGGCGAGGTCCAGGCCTCGCTCGTGGCCACCTGCTCGGGCGCACGCCACAGGCCGATGACGTTGCGCAAGCTCGGCAGCCGCGCCGCGAGGTTGGAATCGCCGAGCCGCAGCGCGAGCTGCGCCGGCGCGATCAGCACCTCGCATTCATGCGCGTTGATCTGCTGCTCCAGCACGTCGTTCTCGAACGGATGATGCAGCGCCAGCGCGCCGCCGCACAGCAGCCACACCGCCAGCGAGGAGGCGAGGCCTGCGAACGACATCGGCGTGAACGCCGCCATCACCGTCGCGCCCTGCCTGATGTCGGCTTCGAGCGACATCGCCAGGCCACCGGCGATCAGGCTGAAATGCGGCCGCGGCACCGGGCGAAAACCCTCCGCGGTGACGTCGAACGAGATCATCGCCGCCTTGCGGCCATCCTGGATCACGGCGCGCGCGGTGCCCGGCGGGCGCGCCAGCACGTCATCGAGCGAGGCCATGCCTTCGGGCAGGTCGGTGCCGAAGCCGCAGACATAGCGAATCGAGAAGGCTTCGGCGGCCGCATGCATCGCAAGGTCGGCATAGCTGACGCCGTCGACCTTGCTCATGGTGACGATGGCGCGCGCTGCGGTGCGGTTGAGCGCCGCGGTCAGTTCGGCGTGGCGCCAAAGCAGGGGCAGCACGGCGACGACGAGCCCGGCGCGATGGGCAGCCAGCACGGTCAGCACGAACTCGACCGTATTCGGCAACTGGATCGCGATGACGGAATTGGCCGGCAGCCCCGATTCGACGAAATGCGCCGACAGCGCCTCAATGGCGGTGTCGGCCTCGGCATAGGTCATCCGCCGCGGCTGATGGCCGGTCACGCGGGCCTTGTTGAGAGGGTCGAGCAAAGCGGGCGCGTGTGGCTGCCGCATCAGCGTGCGCTGAAACAGCGTGTCGAGTGTCGGCGATACGGCTGGCGCTGGCTGGTTCACGGCGTCACTTCGTTTGCTGCTGCGACCACCAGGTCTCCGGCAGGTAGCCGGACAGCGCGGTGGCCTTTGGTCGTTCTATCCGATTCCAGCGCGCGATCCATTGCTCGGATACGTTAAACAGCGGGATTGTATAGAAACCGGAGATCAAGGCGCGGTCGAGCGCCCGTACCGCCGAGACGAAGTCCGTATGATCACGGGCCTCCAGCAGGGCGCCGATCATGGCATCGACCGCCGGATCCCTGGCGCCCATGTAGTTGCGGGTGCCCGGATTGTCCGCGGCCGCGCTGCCCCAATAGAAATACTGCTCGTTGCCGGGCGACAGCGACTGATCCCAGCGGTTCTGGATCATGTCGAATTCATAACTGAGCCGGCGCTGGTCGAACTGCACGGGGTCGACCGTCCGCACGCTCGGCTCGATGCCGGCGCGCCTGAGGTCACGCTGGAACGCGAGCGCGATGCGTTCCTGGTCGCGAGTCGTGACCAGCATCTCGAAGCTGAAGGGGACCTTGGTCGCGCGGTTGCGCAGCACGGTGCCGTCGAGATCATAGCCGGCTTCCGACAACA